>Ga0310695_10005630_pt1 | contig 21671 bp, 15 predicted proteins | sample RumenRJG_04DNA_FD_203882 | JGI IMG/M metagenome (GOLD analysis project Ga0310695, IMG submission 203882) | Bovine rumen microbial communities from Lethbridge, Alberta, Canada - RJG_04 (v2) (version 2) | ecosystem: Host-associated > Mammals > Digestive system > Stomach > Rumen | place: Canada...
CCGCATGTCAACATCGGTACAATTGGCCATGTTGACCACGGTAAGACGACCTTGACCGCCGCCATTACCAAGGTTCTCGCTGAGAGAGTCGCTGGTAACGCCGACAAGATCAAGACCTTCGACCAGATCGACAACGCCCCTGAGGAGAAGGAGCGTGGTATCACCATCAACTCGGCCCATGTCGAGTACGAGACCGCCAATCGTCACTATGCTCACGTAGACTGCCCAGGCCACGCTGACTACGTCAAGAACATGGTTACTGGTGCCGCTCAGATGGACGGTGCTATCCTTGTTGTCGCCGCCACAGACGGTCCTATGCCTCAGACCCGTGAGCACATCCTTCTCGCCCGTCAGGTCAACGTCCCTAAGATCCTTGTCTTCATGAACAAGGTCGATCTCGTTGACGATGAGGAAATGCTTGACCTCGTTGAGATGGAGATCCGCGACCTCCTCGCTTTCTACCAGTTTGATGAGAACTGCCCTATCATCCGCGGTTCCGCTCTGGGTGCCCTTAACGGCGAGAAAGTCTGGGAAGACAAGGTCATGGAGCTCATGGACGCTGTCGACAGCTACATTCCGCTCCCTGAGCGTCTGGTTGACAAGCCCTTCCTTATGCCTATCGAGGACATCTTCTCCATCACTGGCCGTGGTACTGTCGTTACCGGTCGTATCGAGGCTGGTACCATCCACGTCGGCGACCCTGTCGAGCTCGTCGGTTTCACGGATGAGCCTCGTCAGACTGTCGTCACCGGTGTCGAGATGTTCCGCAAGCTCCTCGACCAGGGTGAGGCTGGTGACAACGTAGGTCTCCTCCTCCGTGGTATTGACAAGAAGGAAGTCAAGAGAGGTGAGGTCGTGGCCAAGCCCAAGTCCATCACTCCTCACACAGTGTTCAAGGCTCAGATCTACGTCCTGAAGAAGGACGAAGGCGGCCGCCACACTCCTTTCCACAACCACTATCGTCCGCAGTTCTTCATCCGTACGCTTGACGTCACTGGTGAGATCATGCTTCCCGAGGGTGTGGAGATGGTTATGCCTGGCGATAACGTCGAGATCACCGTCACTCTTATCACCCCTGTCGCTATGAACGAGGGCCAGCAGTTCGCTATCCGCGAGGGCGGCCGTACCGTCGGCGCTGGCCAGGTGATCAAGATTGTTGAGTAATCATCTGACTGGAATCAAAGTGGCGCTCTTGGGCGCCACTAATTCAGGGGAATAGAACAAGGGTAGTTCAGCGGTCTCCAAAACCGTCGATGTGGGTTCGAATCCTGCTTCCCCTGCTATAAATATCAAAGGTTACGATTTGGTAATTGTTTAACAGATGTCGCAACCGCTTCCAAAACGCGGCATCCATTAAATGCAAAGATGAGAAAGTTCATTAACTATTGCAAAGAGTCCTACGTGGAACTCACCAAGAAGGTCACATGGCCGACATGGAACAAGCTTCAAAGCTCAGCTCTCCTGGTCATGGTCGTGACTGTTCTTCTTGCTCTGGTTCTCTTCGTAATCGACTTCGCTTTCGAGCATCTCATGACAGCGATTTACACGTTGTAATTTTCGATTACCATGGGTGACATGAAATGGTATGTCCTAAGGACTGCTGGAAGCAAAGAAAAGAAGGCCGCTGAATATCTTGAGAAAGAGATAGAGCGGTTCAACCTGAGAGATCAAGTGGCTCAGGTACTCGTTCCGGTCAAGCGCGAGATCGTGACTAAGAACGGCAAAAGGAAAGTGGTCGAGAGGCTGCTTTATCCTGGTTATGTTCTTATTCAGGCTGAGCTTAGCCCGGAGCTTGAGTATATTATCCGCAACGATATTCCCGGGATGTCAGGCTTCCTGACCGAGAAGAGGACCACCAAGAACAACCTCACCGAAAGGGTGCCTGTGCCGATTCGTGACGAAGAGGCCCAGTTCATCATTGGCAATCAAGACCAGAATGTGGACAATCCGGTCGAGACGGAGGTCAACTTCGAGCTCGGCGAGTCCGTGAGAATTACCGACGGCCCGTTCAGCGGTTTCAGCGGAACGGTTGACGCCATCGAAGAGGATCGAAGCAAACTCAAGGTGATAGTTGTGATTTTCGGCAGGAAGACCCTGCTGGAACTCAGCTTTACTCAAGTAACAAAAGAATAACAGACAATCATGGCAAAAGAAGTTACCGGATTTATCAAGCTCCAGATTAAAGCGGGAGCTGCGAATCCTGCACCTCCGGTAGGACCGGCGCTCGGTTCCAAAGGCTTGAACATCATGGACTTCTGCAAGCAGTTCAACGCCGCGACGCAAGCCGCCGCTGGCAAGATCCTGCCTGTAGTTATCACCGTTTATTCGGACAAGTCCTTCTCGTTCGAAGTCAAACAGCCGCCTGTGGCCATATCCCTCAAGGAAGCCGCCAAACTCCAGAAAGGTTCTGGTGAGCCTAACAGAAGGAAGGTCGCCACTATCACCTGGGATCAGGTGAAGGCTATCGCCGAAGGCAAAATGCCTGACCTTAACGCTTTCACTCTCGCCTCCGCGATGAAGATGGTCGCCGGAACAGCGAGGAGCATGGGTATCAAGGTCACCGGAGAATTTCCCGAGAACCTTTAAAATTTCACACGCGACATGGGTAGAATAACAAAAAATCAGAAGGCGGTCGCCCAGAAGTACGACTCCTCCAAACTTTACACTCTCGCCGAGGCATGTGAAATGCTGAAGGACATCACTTACACCAAATTCGACTCCACAGTCGAGATCACCACGAACCTTGGTGTTGACCCTCGTAAGGCCAACCAGATGATCCGTGGCGTTGTCACCCTCCCTCACGGAACCGGTAAGGTGGTCAGGGTCCTTGTGCTCTGCACCCCCGACAAGGAGAATGAGGCCAAAGAGGCTGGCGCCGACTATGTCGGACTCGATGAGTATGTCGAGAAGATCAAGGCCGGTTGGACAGATGTGGATGTCATCATCTGCACCCCTTCAGTCATGGCCAAGGTCGGAGCTCTCGGTCGTATCCTCGGTCCCCGCGGCCTTATGCCTAACCCCAAGACCGGAACGGTCACCATGGAGGTCGGCAATGCCGTCAAGGATGTCAAGGCCGGTAAGATCGACTTCAAAGTTGACAAGACCGGAATTATCCACACCGGAATCGGCAAGGCCTCTTTCACCCCGCAGCAGATCTGCGAGAACGCCACAGCGTTCCTGAACGAGGTCTTGAAACTCAAACCCCAGACCCTCAAGGGCACTTACATGAAGGGTGCGACCATTTGCACCACCATGAGCCCCGCCCTTAAGATAGATGTAAAGGCATTCATTAGCGGCAGCGCTGAATAAAAAGCTATCAAGTCATGAAAAAAGAACTCAAATCTCAGATTATTGAAAGCATCTCAGCGCAGCTCCAGCAGTATCCTAACTTCTACCTCACCAACATTGAGGGACTGAATGCTGAGAACACAGTAAAACTCCGTCGCGCTTGCTTCGAGCAGGGCATCAAGCTCAACGTCGTGAAGAACACCCTGTTCGCTCACGTCATCAAGGGCATCGAGAACGAGGAGATCCAGAACATCCTCCCTATCCTCGAAGGCAACACGGCCGTCATGTTCAGCGAATCTCCTAACGCCCCCGCCAAGCTCATCAAGAAGCTCCAGAAGGAGCTCGGTGAGAAGCCTGAGCTCAAGGGCGCTTACGTCCAGGAGTGCGCTTTCATCGGAGCTGACAAGCTCGAGGAACTCTGCGCTATCAAGTCCAAGGAAGAGCTCATCGGAGACATCATCTCCCTCCTCCAGGCTCCTATGCGCAACGTCATTTCCGCTCTCCAGAATGGCGGCGGACAGACGATCGCGGGTCTTGTCAAGACTCTCTCGGAAAAAGAATAATAATAACAATAAACAATTCAAAAATTATCAATTATGGCAGATGTAAAAGCACTTGCGGAAGAGTTGGTTAACCTCTCCGTGAAAGACGTTCAGGAACTCGCTAAGGTTCTTAAGGAAGAGTATGGTATCGAGCCCGCGGCAGCCGCTGTCGCAGTCGCTGGTCCCGCCGTGGCCGCTGAGGCTGGCCCCGCCGAGCAGACCGAGTTTGACGTTGTCCTCACCTCCGCTGGTCAGGCTAAGCTCCAGGTCATCAAGGCCGTTAAGGAGGCTCTTGGTCTTGGACTTAAGGAAGCCAAGGATCTCGTCGATGGCGCTCCCGCTACTGTGAAGGAGAAGGTCTCCAAGGCGGAAGCTGAGCAACTGAAGGCTGCCCTCGAGGAGGCAGGCGCCGAAGTTGAGGTCAAATAAACAGCTTCCCGCTTGCGGGATTATCTTCAGGTTTAGAGCCTAGTGGGCTCTAAACCTTTTTGTCGTATAAAGTTTTTCCCCATTTCCTAAAGGCAGAACATGTCAAAAAAGACTAACAACAAGCGAATAATGTTCGCTACATCCAAGATTCTGGAATATCCTGACCTTCTGGAAGTTCAGCTGAAATCTTTCAAGGATTTCTTCCAGTTGGAGACAACGCCTGAGAACAGGAAAGACGAAGGTCTTTTCCAGGTGTTCCAGGAGATATTCCCGATCGAGGACACGAGGAACAACTACAAGCTCGAGTTTATCGACTACTTCATCGACCCTCCCCAGTACTCCATCGAGGAGTGCCTCGAAAGAGGGCTCACCTACAACGTTCCTCTGAAGGCAAAACTCCGCCTTTCGTGCACTGATCCGGAGCACGAGGACTTCGATACCAGGGTCCAGGATGTGTATCTCGGCAATATTCCTTACATGACACCCGCCGGCACATTCGTCATCAACGGATCGGAAAGGATAATCGTATCCCAGCTTCACCGTTCGCCAGGTGTGTTCTTCGATCAGAGCATGCATGCCAACGGCACCAAGCTGTACTCAGCCAGGATCATCCCCTTCAAAGGATCCTGGATCGAGTTCGCGACTGACATCAACAATGTCATGTACGCCTACATCGACCGCAAGAAGAAGTTGCCTGTCACGACACTTCTCAGGGCGATCGGTTATAATTCGGACAAGGACATCATAGACATTTTCGGACTGGCCGACGAGGTCGAGGCGACACCTGAGGTTCTCGAGCAGAACAAGGGACGCAAGCTCGCCGCCAAGGTCCTGAAGACTTGGATGGAGGACTTCGAGGATGAGGACACCGGAGAGGTCATCCCCATCGAGAGGACAGTGGCTATCGTCGAGAGAGGCGAGATTCTTGACGACGACACCATCGAGAAGATCGGTGACACTGATGTCAAGACCATCTTCCTCCAGAAAGACGAGGCCAACTCCAACGAGTACGCCATCATCTACAACACCCTCCAGAAAGATCCTACCAACACTGAGATCGAGGCTGTTAACTACATCTACAAACAGCTCCGCAACTCTGAACCGCCGGATGAGGCGACCGCCAGGGATGTCATCGACAAGCTCTTCTTCTCCGAGAAGAGATACGACCTTGGCATCGTCGGAAGGTTCCGTCTGAACAAGAAGCTCGGTCTCTCCACTGATCCTGAGGTCAGGGTGCTCACCAACACCGACATCATCGAGATCATCAAGTATCTCATCCAGCTCATCAACTCCAAGGCTACGGTGGATGATATCGACCACCTGAGCAACAGGCGCGTCCGCACCGTGGGTGAGCAGCTGGCCAACCAGTTCAGCGTCGGTCTCTCCAGAATGGCGAGAACCATACGTGAGAGGATGAACGTCCGCGACAGCGAGCAGTTCAACCCTATCGACCTGATCAACGCGAAGACCCTGTCTTCCGTGATCAACTCATTCTTCGGCACGAGCCAGCTGTCCCAGTTTATGGACCAGACCAACCCTCTGGCGGAGATCACGCACAAGCGTCGTCTCTCCGCTCTCGGTCCTGGCGGTCTGTCAAGGGACAGGGCGGGATTCGAGGTCCGAGACGTCCACTACACTCACTATGGCCGCCTCTGCCCTATCGAGTCGCCTGAAGGCCCGAACATCGGACTTATCTCTTCCCTTTGCGTTTACGCGAGGATCAACCAGCTTGGTTTCATCGAGACCCCGTACCGCGAAGTCCACGACGGCAAGGTTGACCTGAGCGCCAAGGGATGGCACTACATGTCCGCCGAGGAGGAGGAGAACAAATATGTCTCCCTCGCCAAGGTTAAGATGGACGACGACGGTCAGATCACCGACGACCGTATCCAGTGCCGTTTGGAGGCCGACTTCCCTGTGGTCTCCAAGGAGCAGGTGGACTACATGGACGTGGCTCCGAACCAGATGGCTTCGGTCGCCGCCTCCCTTATTCCTTTCTTGGAGCATGACGATGCCCACCGCGCCCTCATGGGAGCGAACATGATGCGTCAGGCCGTCCCGCTTATCTCGCCCGAGTCCCCTATCGTGGGTACCGGTCTTGAGGAGAGGGTCTGCCTTGACTCCAGGACCCAGTTCATCGCCGAGCGCAAGGGTGTCGTGACCTATGTCGATGCCAAGGAAATCAGAATCAAGTATTCCAGGACCGAAGATGAGAAGTTTGTCTCATTCAGCCCTGAGGAGACTGTTTACAATCTTCCTATATATAGAAAGACCAACCAGAGTACCGTTGTCACCCTGAAGCCTATCGTCCGCAAGGGCGACAAGGTCGAGGCCGGCCAGGTCCTGACTGAGGGATACGCCACCCAGAATGGCGAGCTCGCTCTCGGACGCAACCTCAAGGTCGCTTTCATGCCTTGGAAGGGTTACAACTACGAGGACGCCATAGTGCTCTCCGAGGAGATGGTCAAGTGGGACATCCTCACTTCTGTCCATGTCGATGAGTTCATCACGGAAGTACGTGACACCAAGCGCGGTATGGAAGAGCTGACCTCCGACATCCCGAACGTCAGCGAAGATGCCACCAAGGATCTTGACAAGCAGGGTATCATCCGTGTCGGAGCCCATGTCGAGCCTGGTGACATTATGGTTGGAAAGATCACCCCTAAGGGCGAGAGCGATCCTTCACCTGAGGAGAAACTCCTCAAGGCCATATTCGGCGACAAGGCCGGAGATGTCAAGGACGCTTCCCTGAAGGCTAATCCTTCGCTCAGCGGTACTGTGATCAAGACCGCCCTCTATGCGAAAGCTTCCAAGGAAGGCAATCGCAGGAGTGCCCGCACAGACCAGAAGGCCCGCCTGGAGCTCATCCAGGAGGACTTCGACAAGAAGGCCGCTAAGCTCTATGCCGACTTCCTCAAGAGACTTGAGGTTCTCGTCAAGGGAAAGAAGAGCGCCGGGATCAGCGACCTCTACGGGGTTGAGATTATCCCTAAGGGTAAGGAGATCACCGCTGAGAAGCTCAAGGAGATCGATTTCCAGAACATAGGCTCCAGCAAGTGGACTTCCGACAAGAACGCCAATGCTCTCATCCAGTCCCTCATCAACAACTATTGCATCACCTACAAGGTTTCTGAGGCAGAGTGCAAGAGGCAGATGGACAAGGTGAAAGTCGGTGACGAGCTTCCTAACGGCGTCATGCAACTTGCGAAGGTTTACATCGCCAAGAAGAGGAAGATCACTGTCGGTGATAAGATGGCCGGACGTCACGGAAACAAGGGTATCGTGGCCAAGATCGTCCGTCAGGAGGACATGCCGTTCCTTGAGGACGGAACCCCTGTGGACATCGTTCTGAACCCTCTGGGTGTGCCTTCACGTATGAACCTGGGACAGATCTACGAGACCGTGCTCGGTTGGGCCGGCTCAAAGCTCGGGCTCAAGTTCAGCACCCCGATCTTCGACGGTGCCAGCATAGAAGACATCTGTGACTACACCGACAAGGCCGGCGTGCCGAGATATGGCAAGACCCGCCTGCGCGACGGCGGCACCGGTGACTGGTTCGACCAGCCCGCGACTGTCGGAGTGATCTACATGATCAAGCTCGGCCACATGGTCGATGACAAGATGCACGCCCGCTCGATCGGTCCTTACTCGCTCATCACCCAGCAGCCGCTCGGTGGAAAGGCGCAGTTCGGAGGACAGAGGTTCGGAGAAATGGAGGTCTGGGCTCTCGAGGCTTTCGGAGCCGCCAACGCCCTCCAGGAGATCCTCACCGTCAAGTCCGACGACGTGACAGGACGCTCGAAGACTTACGAGGCCATCGTCAAGGGAGACCCGATGCCCAACGCCGGCATCCCCGAATCCCTCAACGTGCTGCTCCACGAGCTCCGCGGTCTCGGTCTCAAGGTCACTTTGGACTAATCTCAAGTTTAAGATAACATATCCAAGAATATGCCTACTTTCAATAATAAGGAAAACAAGGTAAAGAGCAATTTCTCCAGGATCAGCATCTCCCTGGCCTCCCCTGAGGACATCAGCGCGAGGTCATGCGGCGAGGTTCTCAAGCCGGAGACCGTCAACTACAGGACCTACAAGCCTGAGAGGGACGGCCTGTTCTGCGAGAAGATCTTCGGACCGACCAAGGACTATGAGTGCTACTGCGGGAAATATAAGAGGATCCGCTACCGCGGAATCGTCTGCGACAGGTGCGGTGTCGAGGTGACCGAGAAGAAGGTGCGCAGGGAGAGGATGGGACATATATCCCTGACTGTCCCCGTGGCCCACATCTGGTACTTCAAATCAGCCCCCAACAAGATCTCCGCTCTTCTGGGTCTTCCCGCGAAGAAGCTCGAGTCTGTTATCTACTATGAGAAGTACATAGTCGTCAATCCCGGCGAAAGCGGTGTCGAGAAGATGGAACTCCTCTCCGAGGACGAATATCTCGACGTACTCGCCAGGCTCCCTGAGAACAGCAACCTTCCTGACGGTGATCCCGCCAAGTTCGTCGCCAAGATGGGTGCCGAGGGAATCTACGACCTGCTCAAGGAAATAGATGTCGTCGAACTCTCCAAGCAGCTGCGCCAGAGCATGTTCACTGAGACATCCCAGCAGCGCAAGACCGAGATCCTCAAGAGGCTCAGCGTCGTGAAGTGGTTCCTCGAGTCCAAGGACATCAACCGTCCGGAATGGATGATCATGAAGGTCATCCCCGTGATTCCGCCGGATCTCCGTCCTTTGGTTCCGCTCGATGGAGGCCGTTTCGCCACCACCGACCTCAACGACCTTTATCGTAGGGTCATCATCAGGAACAACCGCCTTAAGAAGCTCATAGAGATCAAGGCTCCTGAGGTCATCCTCCGCAACGAGAAGCGCATGCTCCAGGAAGCTGTTGACTCACTGTTCGACAACTCCAAGAAGTCCAGCGCCGTCAAGAGCGAGACCAACAGAGCCCTGAAGTCCCTGTCCGACTCCCTCAAGGGTAAGCAGGGTCGCTTCCGCCAGAACCTCCTCGGAAAGCGTGTTGACTACTCAGCCCGTTCCGTCATCGTAGTCGGACCTGAGCTCAACATGCACGAGTGCGGTCTGCCGAAGTTCATGGCCGCCGAGCTTTACAAGCCGTTCATCATCCGCAAGCTCATCGAGCGCGGAATCGTCAAGACTGTCAAGTCCGCCAAGAAGATCGTCGATCGCAAGGATCCTGTCATCTGGGACATCCTTGAGAATGTCATGAAGGGTCACCCGGTTCTCCTGAACCGCGCGCCTACCCTCCACAGGCTTGGTATCCAGGCTTTCCAGCCCAGGATGATCGAAGGAAAGGCCATCCAGCTCCACCCTCTCGCCTGTACGGCTTTCAACGCCGACTTCGATGGTGACCAGATGGCTGTCCACCTCCCGCTCGGCAACGCCGCCATCATGGAGGCCCAGCTTCTGATGCTCGGATCCCAGAATATTCTCAACCCCGCCAACGGTACCCCTATCACCGTTCCTTCACAGGACATGGTGCTCGGTCTGTACTACATCACCAAGATTCGTCCTGGTGCCAAGGGTGAGGGCATGAACTTCTACGGTCCCGAGGAAGTCATCGTGGCTTACAACGAGAAGGCCATCGACATGCACGCCAAGATCGGAGTCAGGCTCCCTGTTGACAAGCAGGATCCCTCCAAGGGCGAGCATATCGTCCAGACGACTGCCGGACGTATCATAGTCAACCAGTTCGTTCCGGAAGAGGTGCCTTATGTCAATGAGGTTCTCGGAAAGAAGCCTCTGCGTAAGATCATCACCGAAGTCATCAAGAGCACCGGTGTGACCCGTACGGCCCAGTTCCTGGACGACATCAAGAACCTCGGTTACGACCAGGCTTTCCGCGCCGGTATATCCTTCAACCTCGGGGATGTCATCATTCCTAAGGAGAAGACCGACCTTATCGAGCAGGGTTACAAGCAGGTCGAGGATGTCAAGAACAACTACGCTATGGGTTTCATCACCAACAACGAGCGTTACAACAAGGTCATCGACCTCTGGACATCCATCGACAACAGGCTTACTGGAATCGTCGAGAAGCAGATCTCAGCGGATCAGCAGGGCTTCAACCCTGTCTATATGATGCTGGATTCTGGAGCCCGTGGTTCCACACAGCAGATCAAGCAGCTCTGCGGTATGCGAGGCCTTATGGCTAAGCCGCAGAAGTCCGGAGCCGCCGGAGCGGAGATCATCGAGAACCCTATCATCTCCAACCTTAAGGAAGGAATGACGGTTTTGGAATACTTCATCTCCACCCACGGTGCCCGTAAGGGTCTGGCTGACACCGCCCTTAAGACCGCTGACGCTGGTTACCTGACCCGTCGTCTCGTCGATGTCTCCCATGATGTGATCATCACCGAGGAAGACTGCGGCACCTTGAGGGGTCTTATCGCCACAGCTATCAAGAACAAGGACGAGATCGTCGAGTCCCTTGGCGAGCGTATCCTTGGCCGTACATCGGTCCACGACATATTCAACCCTCTGACAGGCGAGCTTATCATCAAGGCCGGCGAGGAGATCCGCGAGGACACCGCCAACCTGATCGATTCCCTGCCTATCGAGCAGGTCGAGATCCGTTCGGTCCTCACTTGCGAGTCCCGTAAGGGTGTCTGCGCCAAGTGCTACGGCCGTAACCTCGCGACCAGCAGGATGGTTGAGAAGGGTGAGGTTGTCGGTGTGATCGCCGCCCAGTCCATCGGTGAGCCTGGAACGCAGCTGACCCTGCGTACCTTCCACGTCGGTGGTACGGCTTCCAGCACCGCCGCCGATTCCTCAATCGAGTCCAAGTACGATGGAAAACTCGTGTTCGAGGAGCTCAGGACCATCCAGAAGATCGGAGACGACGGAACCGTGCAGGATATCGTGGTCAGCCGTATGACCGAGGTCAGCATCATAGATGAGAACACAGGTATAACCTATTCCCACTATGACGTGCCCTACGGCTCCAGGCTGTACTTCAAGGACGGTGACAAGATCAGCAAGGGTGACCTTCTCTGCGAGTGGGATCCCTACAACGCCACGACCATCGTCGAGACCGCCGGTAAGGTTCAGTTCGACAACCTCATCGAGGGTGTCACCTACCGCGAGGAAGTCTCCGATGAGTTCGCTGTCAACAAGGATAAGGTCATCATCGAGGCGAAGGACAAGACTCGTAACCCGTCCATCATCATCCTCGACGCTGAAGGCAACCAGGTCAGACAGTACAACCTGCCTGTCGGTGCCCACATCATCCCGAACAACGGCGACCAAGTCAATGTCGGTGACGTGATCATCAAGATCCCCCGCGCGATCGGTAAGTCCAGCGATATCACCGGAGGTCTCCCCCGAGTCACAGAGCTCTTCGAGGCCAGGACTCCTTCCGCTCCCGCCATCCTTTCCGAGATCAACGGAGAGGTGCTCATGGGCAAGGTCAAGAGGGGTAACCGCGAGATCATCGTCAAGAACAAGGCCGGTATCGAGAAGCATTATCTCGTGCCCACAACCAAGCAGATCCTTGTCCAGGAGAATGACTACGTCAAGGCAGGCTCCAAGCTGTCTGACGGTGGCATCTCCCCTACCGACATCCTCAACATCCTCGGACCTGTCAAGGCTCAAGACTACATCGTCAACGAGGTCCAGGCCGTTTACCGCCTCCAGGGTGTGAAGATCAACGACAAGCATTTCGAGATCATCGTCCGCCAGATGATGCGCAAGGTTCAGATCACGGATCCCGGCGACACCGAGTTCCTCCAGGAGGAGCTTGTGGACAAGTGGGATTTCATGGACACGAACGACAACATCTTCGGCAAGTTCATCGTGCTTGACTCCGGCGACAGCCAGAGGTACATGCAGGGAGACATCGTGGATGCACGTGACCTTAGGAACGAGAACGCTTCTCTCGAGCGCCAGGGTCTCAAGATGATGGCTGCCCGCGAGGCGAAGCCCGCGACCGCCAAGCTTGTGCTCCAGGGTATCACCAGGGCCGCTCTCCGTACCAACAGCTTCATCTCGGCTGCCTCCTTCCAGGAGACCACCAAGGTGCTCAGCGAGGCTGCGATCAGAGGTCGCGTCGACTACCTCGAAGGCCTCAAGGAGAACGTCATCTGCGGTCACCTCATTCCGGCCGGTACCGGTCAGAAGGAGTTCCAGGACATCCTGGTCGGCCGCAAGGACGAGTACGAGGCTGAGATGAGCGAGCTTTAGGATTTCGTCGATACAATTCGGCCATTTGTCGATCAGGCCAGGCATCACTCGATGCTTGGCCTGATTTTCATTTAGTTACCGACATAACAAAACTTTTTGTCGGTATGAAAGCAATATCAATCATCCGGACAGTTGTAGCGCTGTCCGTCTCATTAATTCCCCTGAGCTGCGAGGGCGATGACATCTTCTACTACGATGAAGAAATAATAAGTGAGGAGAACCAGTCTAAGACGCAGACACAAACCGATCCGCAGACTCCATCAGATTCGGAGACCCAGGATCCGGAAACGACAGAAACCACATCCGGGACAACCACTGAAGACCAGGCCGGGAATGACAGTGACGATAATGTGGCCAACACCACGTTCGACAGGACGATCACTGTCACATATTCAGGCTCATCAGTTTCCGTCAGCGGTGACGACAATGGTTCCGTCACGGCCAGCGGAGCTCACGTCACGGTTAAGAACACCGGCACCGAAAACATCATCTACAAACTCACAGGCTCCAGCACCAATGGCTCGTTCAAGCTCTACAGCTCAAAGAAACAGGCCATCCTGCTCAGCGGCCTGACACTCACAAATCCCAGCGGAGCGGCCATCAACAACCAGAGCGGCAAGCGCACATTCGTCATGGTTGAAGGATCCAACACCCTTGCCGACGGTTCGTCAGCCGCCTACACCACCAGCGATGACGAGGACATGAAGGCCGTTTTCTTCAGCGAAGGCCAGCTTGTCTTCAGCGGTAGCGGATCGCTGACTGTCAATGCCACCAACAAGCAAGGCAAGTCCGCCATCGTCTCAGACGACTACGTGAGAATCATGGGAAGTCCTTATATCACAGTCTCTTCCGGATCCTCGGCAGGTCATGGGATAAGGGGCAAGGAATATGTCCAGATCTCCGACGGAACCATCTCGGTCACCACAACCGCGGCGATGAAGAAAGGCATCGGCTCTGACGACTACGTCCTCGTCGAAGGCGGAGAGAGCACGATCAATGTCAGCGGCGGAGTGGCCTACGACAGCGATGACGCTGAATATAAGGGAACGGCCGGAATCAAGGCTGACAACTACTTCGCGATGACCGGAGGTAAGGTCACCATCAAGAATACCGGAGCCGGAGGCAAAGGCATCAGCGCTGGAAGCTATGACTACGATGAGACAAGTCACAAACTCTCAGATAGTTATATATCCGGAGGAACCCTCAGCATCACCACAACAGGAAGCGAGTCCAACGACGTGTCTTCCAAGGGCATCAAGATAGGTTACAAGGAAAAATCCGGCAACAAATACGTTTACGGAGGCAACCTGGTGATCAGCGGTGGAAAGATAGTCGTGTCTGTCTCAAAGAGTGAGGGAGTCGAGGCCAAGGGCAACATGACCTTTAACGGAGGCGAGACCTACGTCACCTCCTCAGCTGACGACGCCATCAACTGCCAGGGAGAACTGAACGTCAACAACGGCTATGTTTACGCCTTCTCCTCACAGAACGACGCGATGGACTCAAACGGCAACATGAAGCTTAACGGAGGTTATGTCTTCGCCGTCACGACAAAGGGCGCTCCTGAAGTAGCTTTGGACGCTAACACGGAGGGAGGTTACAAGCTCTATATCAACAGCGGAGCGACAGTGGTCGCCTACGGAGGACTTGAGAACGGATATTCAGCGTCCCAGACCGTCTATAGCATGAGCTGCACAGCGGGCAGTTGGAACGCGCTGAGCGATGGCAGCGGCTACACCGCGGCATTCAAGGCTCCTTCAGGAGTCTCCACGGTAGCGGTCTCCGCCCCTAACCTCAAATCCGCCTACAAGGGCGTGAGCGTCAGCGGCACGACATTCTGCAACGGGATCTGGGCCACTTCCGGAATATCCGGCGGCTCCACCTCCAGCCTCAGCACTTATTCCGGCGGAATGGGTGGAGGCATGGGAGGTCCCGGCGGCGGATGGGGCCCCGGAAGAGGCTGGTAGAAGAATATAAACAATTAATATTCAAGAACATGAAAAGATATATCATCCTCATATCCGCCCTCCTGATCAGCTGTCTCGGAGCCTGGGCGCAGCAGACCACAAAGACCATGGACAAGAAGAACCTTGTCGTCAAGGAATGGAACGTCAACGCCAGAGGCGCGAGGGTCATGGACCACATGACGGTATTCTCCCCAGAAGGGAAAAAGATCGAGGAGACCGAATATGACTACACTGGGAAGCAGAAATGGCGCAAACGCTTCGAATGGGGTGAGAACCTCCAGATGACCAGGGAACTACTGTACGACGAGAGAAATAAGCTTGTGAACTACAAGAAATTCGAATACAACGAGTTCGGAAAGAAAAAGGCGCAATACACCTACGATCCAAAAGGAAAACTCATCTCGACAAAGACTTACGAATATATCACCCAAGATGCCTGAGCCACTTCATATAATGCCCCCGATCTTCCTTGAGGAGATGGACTCCATCAAGCTGATGAACCGCATTGACTCGAAGTACCTTACGGACGAGGCCACCCTCGCCCGGGTACTCGAGGCAGCTGCGGAGGCGGGCTACCGGGCGCTCGAAGCTGAAGGGACACAGTTAAGTCCTTATAACTCGATTTATTACGACACTCCCGGCCTTAAGACATTTCTCGACCACCACAACCGCCGGCTGAAACGGCAGAAGGTCAGGACCAGGGTCTATGTCAACTCCGGGGACGCCTATCTCGAGATCAAGCGGAAGAACAACAAGGGACGCACCAAGAAAAAGAGGATGTCGATTCCTCTGGAGGAGATGGAGGATTTCTCCGGCGACAGAAACGCCACCGCTTTTCTGGCAGAGCACTCGATGTTCACAGCCGACCAACTCTCCCCCGTCCTTTCGACAGCTTTCGACCGTATCACCCTTGTGAACCCGGCCAAGACAGAGAGGATCACGATTGACATGAACTTGATGTTCAATAATTTCCGCACAGGCAAAAAGGCCTCCCTCCAAGACGCTGTCATCATTGAGCTGAAGCAGGACGGCAGGGCAGAGAGCCAGATGAAGGGAATACTCCTGGACAATCGGGTCAAGCCCGCGAGAGTCAGCAAATACTGCGTCGCCGTGACACTGACTGATCCTTCTGTCAAGAGCGGACGATTCAAGATCAAGATCAGGACAATAGAGAAGATTATAAACAAAAAAATACAAGTGATATGATTTCAATGCAAGACTTGGGGGATTTCACCCTCGCCGATGAGGATCTCATGGATGTCCAGTCCATTACGGACGCCATGATGACAACAAGCCAAAGCATCACTGAGCTGGCCATCCGCTTCTTCCTCAACCTGGTCGTGTGCTGGATCCTGATCCAGTTCTTCTACTACCGGAAGAGCCGCCGCCGGGACTATTACTTCACCTTCATGGTGTTCTCCTCGGCGATGCTTATGCTCCTCTACATGATGGGCAATGTCGAAGTCGGCGTAGGCCTCACCCTCGGACTTTTCGCCATATTCGGAGTTATCCGCTACCGCACTGAGACAGTACCGATCAGGGAGATGACCTATCTGTTCGTGATCATAGCCCTTGCCGCGATGAATGGACTTGCCCCTGTCTATAAGATGGTGGGAGTGGCCACCTCCAACGCCCATTATGAGCTCGCCGGAGGCACCTTGGCAGTAATGGTGATCGCAAATGCCTTGGTTGTCTGTCTGATATGGGTTCTGGAAAGCCCACGGCTCCTCCACCACACCTCCGCCAAGCTCGTGCTTTACGACAGGATTGAGCTGATTGTTCCAGAACGTAGGGCGGAGCTTGTCGATGACCTTCAGAAGCGTCTTGGATTCAAGATCGACAATCTTGAGGTCGGCCATGTCGATTTCCTCAAGGACGCCGCGTTTATCAAAGTATATTACACCCTCGGAAAGGACCAGACCGCCACGATCGACACAATCACGAGGGCAAAGGATTTCGTAGAGCAATAAAGCCATGAAAAAGAGATTATTATACATATTCGTCATCTGTGCGGCCATCCCTTCGGTCGCCAGAGCTCAAGGCACGGACAACGACCTGGAGTCCGAGTTCGGAGCCAGGGTCTCCGTAACCGCTGACAAGAAGATATCCCAAGGGTTCCACTGGACAGCTGAAGGAGAGGCCCGTTTCAGTGACAACCTTACCGAGTTCGGGCGTTACCAGTTCGGCACCGGACTGACATACAAGATCAACCCTTGGTTGAAAATTGGCGGAGGGTACATATTCATCCAGAAAAAGAACTCCTCGGGAGAATGGAATCCCAGGCACAGGCTCTATGGGGACATCACATTCAGCTACAAGACCGGTCCCTGGAGATTCGCGGTTAAGGAAAGGCTCCAGTACACCCACAGGGAAGTCGGAAACGCCTACCAGAACAACCCCAACCTGCTCGGTCTGAAGAGTCGCTTCAAGGTCTCCTACAAGGCTTCCCAGACAGTGACTCCGTACGGTTATGTGGAGCTTCGCAACGTTTTCAACGACCCTTCCTGCTCAGCGACTTGGAACGCGTCAACCCAGTCATATTCAGATTATTCTTTCGGAGGCTACAACGACGCGTACTTCAATCGATTAAGGGGATCCCTCGGAGTGGAATGGAAGCTTAACCCTCGCAACTCTTTCGACTTCTTCGTCCTGGGGGACTATTGCCGGGATAAGGAAATAGACACCAACAAGGAGGGAACCAAACTGAAATCCCTGACCTATGACCGGAAGTTCAACACCAGCATAGGCATCGGCTACAAATTCAGCTTCTAAAAATATTTTATTATCTTTACGCTATGAGAAACCTACGAATAACACTATCCGGATTGGCGGCGCTTCACATAGCTATCCTGGCCGCCTTATTTACAGGACAAACAGCATCTGCGGCAACGCCCTTCAAGAGCGGGGTCTATAGTTATGAGGACATCGGAGCGACCGGTTCGATCAGTGTCGCTTTCAACGAGAAGGGAGAGATCTGGTTCCACGCCTTCGCCATCGACGAGGACGGCCACTCGGCCGAGCTCACCCCAGAAGGAGGCAAGTGGATCCCGATGAAGGGCAACACCTTCAGCTACAACATCAAGTCCGACCACTGGGACTACACCCTCACCGGAAAGTTCTACCCGGAAGATGAGATGCTTGAGCTGTTCGACTCCTACAACGCCGGAGGCTCCCCCTTCGGAATGGGGATGGGGCTAGCCGCCCAATACCGCCACGAAGGCGCTACCTACGCTGACAGCAAAGGCTACATGTTCAACTTCGTGGACGAGGCGACAGCCGTTGTCCTGGCAAAGGGCGGACGGTATTCAGGAATAATAGAAGTACCTGAAAGCGTGACAATTGACGGAGAGGATTATCCCGTGGTTGGGATCGGCGACAGCGCGTTCACCGGCAACTATGACGTCACCGAGGTCCGCCTCCCCTATAAGGACCAGTATATCACACCGGGAGCATACTGGGGCAGCGGAATCCCCTACGACTGGGAGAGTCTCGAAAAGCCCAGCTACGTCTATCCCGACAAAGATCTCTTCGAGTTCGTCACGCCCAACGATCAGGAGACCGAATATGACTACTCTATGAACAACTGGCTGATATTCAAGCAGAATGTCGGCAGGCTCTTCTTTGTGAGAGACAACTCCAAGGACGAGAACGCCAAGTGGGGCTGCTACCTGGCCGATCCCAGCCAGTCAAAGGGCATCCACTATGAGCTCCGCACCTACGACGTGCTGCGAAAACAGATGTTCAGGGGATATGACAACTACGACGTCATTGCCCTCGCGGCCGACAGCAAGTTTGCCGCCTTCCATGAGTTCCCGTCCTTCAGCCGCTGGAAATACCCCGAGCCGGAGGTTCCGCTGGACTTGGTCTATGAGCAGGAACTTGAGAAGAAGTTCGGCCGGAAGGTAATGTATTCCAGAAGAGTAGCCCAGCTCAGGGAATCCAACAGGGCCTTCGGGATGGTCGAGTTTGAGCATAAAGGCAAAGAGGCGATGGTGGCATTCGCATGGATAGATTACGGCGAGATCACGGCGACATATTCCATCAAGGCGGAATTCGACCCCAATGAGCCCTACAGCATCTGGAACGTTGACCTTGAGGAATATGGTACCCCCGAGGTAATCTCCATCGCCCTTGACCCGCAGGACAATCCGATCATCTGGTTCAACCATCCGGCTCCCGAGAGCAGGAATATAATGGGGCTCCGCAAGGTCGGGAACAAACTCGTCCCCTTCGGCGAAGATCATTGGTACGTTCTGGTGGACTAATGCCCGTTTTTTGCTATATTTGCTTTGAATAAAACTAAAACCAAATCGAGATGAAAAAGATATTGATAACACTTGTGCTGGCGCTGATCGGCGTGGCCGCTTCTGGCCAGGTCGTGTACAGCACGGACTACAAGAGCGAGGCCCAGGTCAAGGTCTATGTCACCAAGTACAAGAGCGAGGCTGACCTTGTGGTTTACAAGACAACCTACAAAAGCGAGGCCGACGCTAATAAGGGAATATGGTTCTTCACCACCTACAAGAGCGAGGCTAAAAAGAAGATCTGGTTCACTGACTACAAGAGTGAGGCTGACATTGTCATCTACTTCACTGACTACAAGAGCGAGGCCGGATGGAAGAAGAATGCCAAGAAACACATGATGTACTGACAATTAGAGAAAGAGTCATGACAGCAAAATCATTTACCTGCCGCTGGAGCCTTTTGGCCCTGACGGCGGTTTTGTCGTTTATTTCCCCAAACTTTTCCTCGGCCCAGTCTGTCGGAATAGCTCCTGACGCCAAAACCCTCGGAGCCGCGTTCAGTCCAGCGGATGAAGCGGCTTTCAAACAGCCTGAAAAGGTGTTTTATCCTGAGACATGGTTCCATTTCATCGGAGGAAATGTCTCCAAGGAAGGCATTGACGCCGACCTGAAGGCCATAGCCGACGCCAAGATCTCAGGAGTGCAGTGGTTCCACGGCTATTTCGGCGGCCCCTGGCCGGCGACTGGCCACCAGCTCACGACCCTGAGCCCCGAGTGGGAGGAAATGGTCGGTTATCTTGGCTCAAAGGCAAAGGAACTTGGCCTGAGGCTCACGGTACAGACCTGCCCGGGATGGTCTATGGCCGGCGGTCCCTGGATCCAGCCGGAGAATGCGATGAGAAAGCTTGTGTGGTCGAGAACCGATATTCAGGCCGGACAGAAAGCCACCGCCGCTCTCCCGAAAGGCGACCCTTCGACAGAGACCTGGAAAGATTACCGCGACATCGCTGTCCTGGCTTTCCCGACCCCTCTGGGCGACACCGGACAAGCCCTTCTTCCCGAGAATATCAACGGGCCTGAGGAATGGAAAACCCTCCTCAGTGGCCTAGGCAGCAATGATATCCAACTTAAACCCGGCACAACCACCACCGTGACCTTCACCCTGCCGAAGGGCCAGGTGATCCGCACATTGGAACTGCCGCCCGTAGGCGCTTTCAGCCATAGCTTCTGCTACGACCCAGGAGTCCATGTCAAACTGACCGGTAAAGTCGCGGAAGAGGATAAAGTCCTCATTGACGCTGACTTCCCGATGAGCAACTGGCAGGACGGCGGCGTGAACAACATGGTGTTCGCCTGCAATGAGGTGAAGGATGTCCAGGAATATACATTTACTCTGACCAATGCCCACCCGGCGAGCGTCAGGTTTGTCCGTTTCTGGTCTGCCGCCATGAAGAACAGCTGGAGAGGTGAGGCTGGCTGGACTCTTATTGCCAAGGAACCCGACCAGCAGCACACTGAGCAGGATCCTCTCGCCTTTGTCAAGACCAAGGATATCATCGACATTTCCGACAAGATGACCCCTGACGGACGTTTGAATTGGACAGCGCCGTCCGGAGACTTCCCTCAAGGCACTTGGACAGTACTGAGGATCGGACATGTCAATGCCGGGAAGCGCAACTCCCCCGCCCCTCCAGAGGCGACCGGTTGGGAGTGCAGCAAGTTTGACCCGAAGGGAGCCGAGATCCAGTTCGCCAACTATGTCGGCATGCTTAAGGACGGCCCTCTCCATGACAGCGCCAACGGAATGCTGATGGACAGCTGGGAGTGCAACACCCAGACCTGGACCTACACCATGGAGGAGGATTTCAAGGAGACGGCCGGATATTCACTTAAGGACAAGCTCCCGGCCCTTATGGGCTATGTGCTTGACAGCCAAGAGGCGACGAGCCAATTCCTGATCGATTGGAGAAGGACCGCCAACAAGCTCTACTGCGAGAATTTCTTCAAGAAGATGACCGACCTGGCCCACGCCAAGGGCCTCGAGGTCCAATTCGAGACAGCGGGAAGCGATGTCGTCACCATGGACCCGATGGAGTATTTCAAATACGCCGATGTCCCTATGTGCGAGTTCTGGCAGCCATTCAGCGAGGGATATGTCGGAGACCTTGACTTCAAGCCCATCCATCCCACCGCCTCCGCCGCCCACATCTACGGAAAGCCCAGGGTGGCCGCGGAGAGCTTCACAAGTTTCTCACTGACATGGGACGAGCACTGGCAGATGCTGAAGGAAGTAGCCAACTTCAACATGGCTGAAGGCGTGACCCACAATGTGTTCCACACCTACACCCACAACCCCCAGATCGGTTTCCTGCCCCCGGGAACCAGTTTCGCCAACAACATCGGAACCCCGTTCCTGAGGGGACAGACTTGGTGGAAATACATGGACCACTTCACGACCTATCTCGCCCGCACAAGCTACCTACTTGAGAGGGGTCGTCCGGTCCAGGACGTTCTCTGGTACCTAGGCGATGAGGTCGGTCACAAACCCTCACAATACACCAGGAGCGGAAAACGCCAGAGTGGAGAGATCCGTTTCCCCGAGGGATTCAAATATGACTACTGCAACCCGGATGCCCTGCTGACCCGCATGAGCGTCAAGGATGGGAAGATCGTCACTCCGGAAGGTATTGAATATGAGGTGCTTTGGATTCCCGAAAATGAGAGGATGCTCCCCGGGACCGTCGAAAAGATCGGGGAACTGCTGAAGGCCGGAGCCAAAGTGATAGCTAATGCCCCCACCGGTGTCGCCACCCTCAAAGATGGCGAGGCTGATAAATTGGCCAAGGCTGTCGAGTCAGTCTGGAGCGGAACCTCCAAGGGTGTCAACAAGATTGGCAAGGGTCGTCTGGCTGTCGGAATGAGCCTCGACGAGGCCCTGAAGGCTTTCGGGCTGAAGCCCCACATTGAAGATGGCGGAGCTGAGATCATCTGGAACGAGAGAG
>Ga0310695_10005631_pt1 | contig 21670 bp, 20 predicted proteins | sample RumenRJG_04DNA_FD_203882 | JGI IMG/M metagenome (GOLD analysis project Ga0310695, IMG submission 203882) | Bovine rumen microbial communities from Lethbridge, Alberta, Canada - RJG_04 (v2) (version 2) | ecosystem: Host-associated > Mammals > Digestive system > Stomach > Rumen | place: Canada...
CAGTAAATGATATTTTTTTGAAATTATTTATTCCGCATAATTCTGTTATGTCGCTTCATGTGGGTGCCATCAATCGCAACGATACGACTATTTTGTTTGCCACTCAGGCGGCCGACATCCGGCAGGACAACGGTGAAATACTTGGAGCCTTTGTCATGCAGGGCAAACCTCTTTCGTTCGGTTTGTCAAAGAAGGGATATTGTGCCGTGATAGACGGTGAAGTAACCATCGGTGTGGCCGAGAACTCGCCGCTTTTTGAGGAGGCCACCCAGCGCGATGGCTATTTCTTCCGTCAGTATCCGCTGGTGGACAACGGTGTGCTGGTGGAGAGCGTGCTGAAGGGCAAGTCCCTGCGGCGTGCCCTGTGCGAGCGTCATGGGCAGGTCTTCATGGCAATGACGACGGAGCGGGAGTCGATGCATGATTTTGCTCAGGCACTCGTGGATATCGGCGTCACCAATGCCGTCTATCTGGTGGGGGGCACGATCTATGGATGGGCTGTGGACCGCGAAGGCGAGCGCCATGAGTGGGGTACCTGGTCTACTCATGTGCCACAAAACATCACCTACATCGTCTGGCGACGTAACCAGTAGCTTTCCGGGAAAGCGCACTAAGGCGCATAGGATTCGGCCATAGGTCTTTATTTTTACCTCATGAAACATGGCCGAGGTCATCCTTATTTATATTTCGTACATCCACAGCGGGGTTTCGTACATTGCTTTGTACAATAGTGGAGGAGAGTGTTGGTCGCCTCGTTTTTCTTTGTTACTTTTGCTGCTGAAATATGTTTCAAATAACGTAAAAGACAGGAGACGATGGAACAAAAGAAGATGGAGAAAAGCGACCTTTGGGAGCAGGTGCGACGGAGCGTGCGGGAACGGGAAGAGGTGCAACGGACAGAACCCAAGCTGAAGGATCTTTCCTGGGCATTGGGGAAGGAGGACGAGCTGAAGAACGAGATCAAGCGCTTTATGTGTAACAGGGGGCGCCTGCTACGAAAGGCGCTGAGGAGCTGCGGATGTCTGGTGGACAGAGTGGTTAGGAGCGGAGGATATACCTACTACGATTGTCGGTTTCAGGGAATGAGCTGCCTCGTCTCGTACCATAGGGATACCGATTGGTTCAAGATAGAAGTCAGTTCGGGAATCGTGTCGATGACGGACGATCAGAAGAGACGTGATATTCTCCGTCGTGTGGCGGAACGAGTCAATGAGGATGGTGGTGCGCGGGTTGTGGAGGATAGCTATGTGCTGTCTGACGATGATGGCATGCCTATTCCGCTCACGGAGCTGGTGTGTTGTGCTGACGGGCTCTTTGCGAATCTGATTGATAATCCTGTGCCTGAGCTTCGAAAGTGCATCGATTTGCTTGTACGACGATGTCTCCGCGCCATGGTTTGGCACGAGATTGTGTGTGCTGTGGAGGCTGACGACGAGGACGGAGATGGGAAGGATGACGAGGATGAGTAGTGTCGGAAAGAGTTTTCTCTGATTACTCGGAGTACTCGGAATACTCTGATTACTCGGAGTACTCTGATTGCTTGGAATACTTTGATTGCTCTGACCTAGCTCTGCATTTGCTTCTTTGCATCTTTCATCCCCTTTGCGGCAAGGTATTTCTCCAGGCCGCGGCGCCGCAGCTGGCAGGCGGGACACTGGCCGCAGCCGTCGCCTACGATGCCGTTGTAGCACGTGAGCGTGCGGTAGCGTATGATGGGATAGATGCCCAGCTCGTCGGCCAGGGCCCATGTCTCGGCCTTGTCCAACCACATCAGGGGCGTGTGGATGCGGAACTCGTCGTCCATGGCCAGGTTGAGCGTCACGTTCAGGCTCTTGATGAAGGCGTCGCGACAGTCGGGATAGCCGCTGAAGTCTGTCTGCCCCACGCCGGTGACCAGGTCGTGGATGCCGCGTTCGCGGGCAAAGACTGCGGCGATGGAGAGGAAAAACATGTTGCGCCCAGGCACGAAGGTGGAGGGCGGGGCATCGGCAGGCTTTTCAGCTTCGATGGTGAGCGACGTGTCTGTCAGGCTGCAGCCCGAGCTGAGGCTGCCCACGAAGGGGAGGTCTATGCAGTGCCATTCCACGCCGGCCTCGCGGGCCAGCTGCTCGGCCAGGTGCACCTCGTCGATGTGTTTCTGTCCGTAGGTGAAGCTGAGTGCCACCACTCGCTCGAAGCGTTCGCGTGCCCAATAGAGGCACGTGGTGCTGTCCTGGCCGCCGGAGAAGACCACCAGGGCGGAAGGTTTTTTAGAGTTCATAGTTCTTAATCCCTAATCCCTAATCCAATAATCTATATATCACTCACGTGGAGGGGATTGTAGGTGAGGTCGGTGTCGTAGGTGTCTGTCTGCTCTACCTGCTTCACGGCGCGTACCACGCGGATGGTGAGGGGCAGCATCAGCACTTCGTAGGCTGTCTTGGTGATTACCTGCAGGAGCATGAGCTTCAGCAGTTCGGGCACGGGCATCATGCCACCGAAGGCCAGGGGGAAGAAGATGAGGCTGTCGGCCCCTTCGCCCCAGAGGGTGGAGGCGATGGCACGCACGGAGAAGTGGCGTCCCTGCTGGGAGACCTTCATGCGGCTCATCACGTAGGCGTTCACGAAGCTGCCCACCAGGAAAGCCAGGAAGGAGGAGGCTGCGATGCGCGGTGCCAGCCCGAAGACGAAGTTGAAGTGGGGCTCGCTCTCCTTCCAGTAGTCGGCTGCCGGAAGCATCACGGCCAGCTGGCCCAGTGCTACCACCAGGAAGTTCATCAGGAAGGCGGTCCAGATGATGAGCCTTGTCTTGCGGAAGCCCCACACCTCGCAGATGCAGTCGTTCAGGATGTAGGAAATCGGGAAGCACAGCACGCCGGCAGTCATCGTGAAGGTGCCGAACTGCAGAATCTTTGTCTCCAGCAGATTGCTTGTGATCAAGCATGTGCAGAAAAGTATCCCCATGAGCATGAAGGATACGCTGACGTTTCTTTGTCGTATCATTGTCCTTGTTTTTTTGAAAAGAGGTTACCAAGCACTCTTAATGGCTGCAAAGGTAGTACGTTTTCCCGACATGAGCAAGGAAAATCCCCGTTTTCTTCGGAAACGGGGATTTCTTTCTCTCGCTGTCTGTATGTGGGGAATGGAGGCGGCAGGAAGCCTCGGCGCGGCTCAGCGCATCACCTTGCGTGAGCGGCCTGCCTGCCGGACAATGTAGATGCCTCGGGGCAGGATGTCGAGACGGTAGCCCACGAGTCGTCCGTCTGTTGTATAGACGCGCATGGGGCCGTCTGTCTCGCTGTCTGCCTCGGGCGAATCGACGTCCATGAGCCTCTCGTTGAAGATGTCATCCCAGCTCTTACGGCCTATAATCTTCAGATAGGGCTGGAAGACGGCGTCCTCCTGGTCGGTCTCGGCCGCTTGCCACACGAACCATACGGGCTTGCGTCCATTGGGATCGGTCTCGTCGTCTGTGTACCGTCGCAGGCCGATGCGCAGCCCGAACTCGGCGCGATTGTCCTGCCAGTTATGCCACTGTATGCCGTCGATGCCGGTGAGGCGTGCCACCTTCTTCCACGCCCAGCATGCACCGGCTGCCTGGTAGGAGAGCTGCGTGTCGCTATAGTCGGGGCTGTTGGTGCCGTTTTCGCTCAGGAAGACGAGGCGCTTCTGCCGGCCTTGGTAGAAATTGTCGGTGTCGCGTGCCCAGGCATCGATGACCTCGAGGTTCTTGAACGTGCAGTAGGCCGAGTTCATGTCGTAGGTGCTGCGGGTGTCGTCGGTCCAGAAGCGGGGCTTCGTGAGGTCCTGCGGATAGGGGTGGTAGGCCACGCCCCAGGGGAAGTCGCCCTCGGCACGGGAGTATTGCTTGGTGATCTCGAGCATGTTCTTCGTGTTGTAGCCCGCTCCGTCGCTGCTGCTGGCGGTCCAGCTGTGCGTGTAGGACCCCATCACCCACGTGTGCTGGTCATACTGGCGGGCGATGTTGGAGACGATGCGCATGGACTTGTAGTAGGCGTCCATGTAGTTGTTGATGGGCTGGTCGCCCATGTTGGTCCACTCCTTGCCATAGTCCACCTCGTTGTGCATAATCCAGTGGTTGATGCGTCCGTACTGGCTTCCGCTGTACCGCTTGGCCATGAAATCGATGATGGCGGCGTAGGCGCAGACGCTCTCGATGGTGGTCAGGTTTGGCATGCTGTAATAGCCTCCGTCGCATTCGGGGTGTATCATCACCTTCTTCATCGCAGCGGGACAGGCGTCGGGCGAGACGAGCAGGATGACGCTGGTGACGATGCCGCGGCGGGTACACTCCTTAAGTGTGGCGTCGAGGGCATTTACCTGTCCGGCATCGATGTAATACTGCTTGCCGGCATAGGGGTGGCCGATATAGGAGCCGAAGGAGGAGGGCGAGGTGCTGATGAAGGCCGTCAGCACTACGTTTACGGTGACGCTCTTGATGCCCAAGTCGTCGATGTCCTGGACGTTGGGTCCCAGCCAGAAGCCTCCCAGCCCCTTCTTGCCCAGGAGGGGCATCTCGGCCGGCTGGCGCACGGCGGGTATCTCATCGACATTGCGTGCGTGGCATGCCAGCACGGGCTGGCCGCTGGAACGGTCGATAATGGCCCATTTGGAGAGCAGACGGTCGAAGCGGAACCCTCCGCGCAGGATGTTGCGGGCAATCGTCGTGTCAAAGTCTGCTTGTGCGAGGGGCAGTTCATAGAGGAAGTCGCTGAGTTCGGTAGCGTCCTGGTAGGGCGGAATCTCCACGAGCGAGTAACGGCCCGAGCCGCGGGCGTGGCCCCGGATGGTGATTTGCGTCTTAGTGGCGCTCACCAGCTCGATGGCGCACTGGTCGCTGTAGGTCGTCGTCAGATAGGTCTTCAGATGTTTCGACAGGTTACGCTTGTAGGCCTCGGCCGGGTCATCGCTGACACTGATGGCGATGCCTCGCACCTCGATGCTGTATCCGCTGTTGAATCCGAAGTCGAAGCGCAGCTGCTGTCCCTTTTTCCCCCAGCTGAAGCTGGAGATGGCTGTGGAGAGGTTGATGTCCATCTCGCGCCACTCTCCACCGGTAGCCGTCAGGTTGCCATAGATCTTGGAGCGCTCCTCGGCCCAGTTGTTGCCGAAGTAGAGCTGGAAGTTGTTGATGGTCCGCGTACACTTGTACTCGAAGACCAGATGGGTCTCGCTCTCGTTGAGCGTCCGCGTGAGCGCCGTCGTGTACAGGTAGGGGTCACCGCCGGTGGTGGTGATGCTGTGGATGCCGGTGTTCCCGTCGTAGGAATAGTTTACGTCGTTCTTGCCGCCACTCGTCAGGGAGAGATAGACGATGGCGTGAGCCGGGCTCCATGCGGCGAGGAGAAGGAGCAGCAGGGTCTGGAATCGTTTCATGTGTACAAATGTGCTTTAGGGGGCAGAATCTGCCACCTTCTTTCGTGCAAAATTACGAAAAAAAGCGTTATTGCGCGTTCCGCTCCGTGACTTTTTTGTACTTTTGCAGTACGATAAGCCATATTTCGCGCTTTCGGAATCAGAATAGACGAACATTCAAGAGAATACTGTCAAGTGTATGAAAAGAATCTCAATCCTGTGTCTCTGCCTGCTGCTTGCCGTGGCAAGGGGCGGTGCCCAGCTGAAACGCTCCGAGGCGTTTCATGCCAAGTATGAACTGGCCGAGGTGGTCGTCCTGAGCCGCCACAACATCCGCTCGCCGCTATCGGGCAATGGCTCGGCCCTCTCGCGCATCACGCCCCACGAATGGTTTCGCTGGTCGTCAGCGCCCAGCGAGCTGTCCCTGCGCGGTGGCGTGCTGGAGACGATGATGGGGCAGTACTTCCGCAAGTGGCTCGTGAGCGAGGGGCTCATTGCCGAGCACGAACAGGCTGGTCGCCACCTGCGTTTCTATGCCAACTCGATGCAGCGCACCATCGCCACGGCCCAGTACTTCTCCAGCGGCATGCTCCCTGTGGCCAATGTGCCTGTGGAGCACCACTGTGCCATCGGGACGATGGATCCCGTCTTCAATCCTCAGTTCACCTTTATGAACGAGGGCTTCCGTCAGCAGGCTGCCCGCGAGGTGGCACAGATGGGGGGCGAGCAGGGCATGGCGGGTATAGGCGCGCGCATGCGCGATAATTATAAGGTACTGGAGCAGATGCTCGACCTCCGCCGTTCGCCCGCCTGTATCGAGGGCGATACGTGTGCCTTCCGTCTGGACGACACCCAAGTGTACATGGAAGCCGGCAAGGAACCATACATGCGTGGCTCTCTGCGCCTGGCTAACCAGGCCTCCGACGCCTTTATCCTGCAATACTATGAGGAAGAGGACGCCCGACGCGCTGCCTTTGGCCATAAGCTGAAACAGCGCGACTGGGAGCGTATTGCCGAGGTGAAGGACTGGTATGGCGATGTGCTCTTCACCGCGCCCAGCGTGGCCGTCCATGTGGCCCATCCGCTGCTCCAGTGCATGAACGACGAACTCTCTGTACCTCACCGCCGTTTCACCTTCCTCTGCGGACATGACTCGAACATCGCCTCCGTCATGGCGGCACTCGAGGCAGAGGATTATTCGTTGCCTCAGAGTATCGAGCGGAAGACCCCCATCGGCTCCAAGCTGGTCATCGAGAAGTGGCGCGATGCCGACGGGCATGAGTTTGCTGCGCTCAACCTCGTATATCAGTCGACCGACCAGCTGCGTCGCCTGCAGATGATGGATCTGGAGAATGCGCCCGTCATCTTCCCAATCCGCCTGAAGGGACTGTCCGAGAATGCCGATGGCCTCTATACGTTGCTCGATCTCCAGCAGCGTTTTGCCAAGGCCATCACGGCGTTTAGTTATTTACCCCAAAATTGATTCGAAGACATGAAACTGGTCGTTCTGGACGGCTATGCCGCCAATCCCGGCGACATCGACCTCGCAGCGTGGAACACACTCTGTGACAGCACGGGATCTTCCATAGAGATTGAGATACATGCCCGCACCTCACCCGAGGAACTGATGGGACGTGCCCGTGATGCCGAGCTGTTGCTGACGAACAAGACGCTGCTCATGGCCGACGCGCTCCAACGCCTGCCTCGCCTGCGCTATATCGGTGTGCTGGCTACGGGGTATAATGTGGTGGACACCGACGAGGCTCGCCGCCGCGATATTGTGGTGACGAATATCCCGGCCTACAGCACCGCGTCCGTGGCCCAGATGGTTTTCGCCCATCTGCTTCATCATACACACCATGTGGCCGAACACAGCCGTGCCGTGCACGACGGACGTTGGCAGACGGCAGATGACTTCTGCTTCTGGGACTATCCGCTCGTTGAGCTTGCCGGACAGACAATGGGCATCGTGGGCCTCGGACATACGGGACAGGCTACGGCGCGTATCGCCCAAGCCATGGGCATGCACGTTATGGCCTGGAGCGGCAAGAGTGCCGAGACGCTTGCCGGCATGGGCATCACAAAAGCCGAGTCGCTGGAACAGCTCTTTCGCGCGGCAGACGTCGTGAGCCTGCATTGCCCGCTCACGCCCGAGACACGCCATATCATACGCCGTGAGACGCTGGCCTGGATGAAACCCACGGCCATTCTCATCAATACGGGACGCGGTCCGCTGGTCTGCGAACAAGATTTGGCCGATGCGCTTCGCGATGGGCGTCTCCATGCGGCAGGCGTCGATGTGCTCACCGAGGAACCGCCGCGACAGGGCTCGCCGCTCATCGGGCTGGAAAACTGTAGCATCACGCCCCATGTGGCATGGGCCACACTCCAGGCACGCCAGCGCCTCTGGCAGATTGCCCTCGGGAATGTGCAGGCCTTCCTTGCCGGCAGACTCGTGAACGTGGTATAATCCATCGTTTTGCATTCGGGTATTACAGAGAGCGATGCCTCGCCACCAATGGGTGGGCGAGGCATCGCTCTGCTTTTTAACCCAAATCGGTCAAAAGCGTTATGATGATGATAATATCGTTATTGACCGATTCTGGTTTGAGTTACATTTGCTGCCGCTCAGCGTGCCGTATGTGCTTGTAGCGGGTCGGACGAGATGGGGGAGGGAGCGATGTCGCTCTTGGCCTCTGGTATAATCTCGCGCAACTTGCCGTCCTGCATGACCACCAGCGATCGTCCCTCGCGGCCGGCACGTTCCCAGAGGCGCTGTTGTGCGAGGCGAATGCCCTCGTCGATGCGGCGCTGCATCTCGCGTATTTCTCTTTCGTTCATGACTTTGCGCCCTCCTCCGGCTCCTGGGAATATTTGGCGCGCAGCTCTTCGAATCGCGCGGGATTAAGTTCGGTGGTTCCGCTCGCCTGACTCCCGAAGGCAATCTTCTCGGCAGGGCAGCCGCTGTTGTCGTAGAGTGCCCAATAGTCCACTACGGGGATGTACAGGCGGAAGAGATTCTGGAGTCCGGCCTCGTAGCGTCGATAGATGACGTCGGTGGGGATGTTGTGTCCGCCCATGCTTACGCGTTTCTGGACGCGCATGACGGCTTGCTCGGGACTGCTCAGGGAGAAGAAGAGCAGCGTGACGAAGTATCCGCGCCGCTGGGCCTGCTGGATGAGTTTTACGTAGGAGCGTGTGGCCAGCGTGGTTTCGAAGGCGAATGTCTCGCCCTCCTTGAGCAGATGGATGATGCGGTCAATCATCAGTCGGCCTGCCTGCAGGGCCACTCCTTCGGGATTGAAGGGTGAGAGGCCTGCGGCAATCTCATCGGCATTGACAAACTCGCGGCATGCCAGTTGCTCGGGCAGGAAGGTGAACGAGGCGGTGGTCTTGCCTGCGCCATTGCATCCTGCGATGATATATAGGTTCATTTTCTTTTGTTCCATGAGGATGGGGTTAAAGGGTTTTATGGGGTTAATAGGGGGATGGGGCGGCGGAGCTATTTCTCGCCGAGCAGGTCGGGGCGGAGGCGGCGGGTTCGCTCCATGCTCTGCGCCAGTTCCCATTCCTTAATCTTTGCATCGTGGCCGGAGAGAAGCACGTCGGGCACGCGCCAGCCCTTATATTCTGCCGGACGTGTATATACCGGGGCTGCCAACAGTCCGTCCTGGAACGAGTCGGACAGTGCACTCTGCTCGTCTCCGATGACGCCGGGGATGATGCGCACAATGGCGTCGGTCATTACGGCCGCTGCCAGTTCGCCGCCCGTGAGTACATAGTCGCCGATGGAGACCTCTTTGGTAATCAGATGTTCGCGTATGCGATAGTCAATGCCCTTGTAGTGACCGCACAGGATGATGAGGTTCTGGGCCAGCGAGAGCGTGTTGGCCATGGGCTGGTTGAACTGTTCGCCGTCGGGCGAGGTGAAGATCACTTCGTCGTAATGGCGCTCGGCCTGGAGCTGGCTGATGCAGCGGTCGATGGGTTCGCATTGCATCACCATGCCGGCAAATCCCCCAAAGGGATAGTCATCGACACGGCGCCAGCGGTTGGTGCTGTAGTCGCGCAGGTTGTGGATATGAATCTCTGCGAGTCCCTTCTTTTGGGCGCGCCCCACGATGGACTCCTGTGTGAAGTTCTCCAGCAGTTCGGGCAGGACGGTGATGATATCTATTCGCATAGGCCAATTATCTCGTTTACGCTCTTGAAACCATGTCTCTCCAGATATTTGTCGATGCCCCGTACCACCTTGAGCGACACGGCGGGGTCGATGAAGTTGGCGGTGCCAATCTCCACAGCCCGTGCTCCGGCCAGCAGGAACTCCACCGCATCCGTGGCTGTGGAAATGCCTCCCAGGCCAATGACGGGGATGTGGACCGCATGGGCCACCTGCCATACCATGCGCAGGGCCACGGGTTTCACGGCCGGGCCGCTCAGTCCGCCCGTGCCTATGCTGAGGATGCGACGGCGGTGTTCGGCATCGATAGCCATGCCCATCAGCGTGTTGATAAGGCTTACGGCATCGGCTCCCTCGTCTTCCGCTGCACGGGCGATGGCGACGATGTCCGTCACGTTGGGGCTCAGCTTGACGATGAGCGTCTTGTGATATGCCTTGCGCACGGCGTTCACCACACTGGCTGCTCCCTCGGGAGTGGTGCCGAAGGCCATGCCGCCATGCTTCACGTTGGGACACGAGATGTTCAGCTCGATGGCTGGGATCGCTTCCAGCTCGTCGATGCGGGCGGCACATTCGGCATAGTCCTCGGGTGTGCTGCCCGAGACGTTCACTATAAAGTTTGTCGGGATGTCACGCAGCTGGGGGTATATGTGGCTGCAGAAGTAGTCCACACCACGGTTCTGCAAGCCCACACAGTTGAGCATACCCTGTGCTGTCTCGGCCATGCGCGGATAGGGATTCCCCTGTCGGGGGTGCAGGGTGGTGCCCTTGACGATGATGCCGCCTATCTGGTCCAGTGGGACAAAGTCCTGGAACTCCAGCCCGTAGCCAAAGGTTCCGCTGGCTGTCAGGACGGGATTCTTGAGTCGAAGCCCTGCGATATCGGTAGTCAGATCTGCCATTTCAGTTGTTTGATGTTAAAGACGGGACCTTCGGTGCAGACGCATACATGCCCCTCCTGTGTGTCCTCGACGCAGCACAGGCATGCACCAACGCCGCAGGCCATACGGTTTTCCAGACTCACCTCACATGGGATGTCCTGTTCCCGGGCATAGCGTGCTACGGCTATCATCATGGGTCGTGGGCCGCAGACGCTGATGTGGTCGAATTTCTCGTTGTGTAAGATGGAGTGCTGTGTGACATATCCCTGTTCGCCCAAGCTGCCGTCCTCGGTGGTCACGCAGACGCGGCCCAGTGCCTGGAAATGCTCTCTCTGCAGGAGGTCGCTGGCGCTGCGGGCGCCCAGGAGGAATGTGGGCTGCACACCCATGTCAGCCAGCTGCTGCCCCAGGAAGAGCAGGGGAGCCACACCTACGCCGCCTCCTACGAGCAATATGCGCTCCGATGCTGATGCGGGCAGCGTGAAGCCGCGTCCCAGGGGGAGCACGGCATTCAGCCGGTCGCCGGCTTTCATCGCAGCAAGTGACTCTGTGCCGGGGCCGACGGTCTGCACCAGGAACCACACCTCATTCCGTTTGCGGTCTAAGAAATGGATGCTGATGGGGCGACGCAGGAAGGCCTGCGGACAACCGTCCACCCGCAGCTGGGCAAACTGGCCGGCCTGCATCGGAGGCAGGGGGGCTGCCGGATCCGTGGCACGCAAGAGGGCGTAGCGTTCGTGAAGACGCTCGACCGACGTCAGCTCCAAATCCAATATGTATTTTGTGTTACGTGTCATGTTCGATGAAATGTGAGACATCTTTCACGGTACAAAGGTACGAATAAGCGAGCAAAGAGCAAAGGGAAAGACGAAGTTTTTCACTTTGGCTCTTTCGAGTGAAAGTACCTTCGGGCTTTGCCCAAAGGAAGAATAAGCGAGCAAAGAACAAAGGGAAAGACGAAGTTTTTCACCTAATCTGGGAACAGGCGACGCAGTCGGTCGCGGTCCTTGGGGCGGTCGAAGAGGTGGAGAATGCGAATGCAATCGGGCAGCGAGGCAAAGCGCAGTCCGTCACGGCAAACCACGTCGTTCACCGTCACCGGCATCCAGCGTCCCTCCCGCCATATCTCCAGCCCCTCGCTCACGTCCACCTCAATGCCCTTCATGCAGCGCTTCGTGCGCCGTCGGCTGCGGAAAAGCGGCCCTTCGTCCCATGTGGCGTCGCTGTCATCGGGATTGGGAACCAGGATGTCAATATCGTGCGGGCTGGCGTTCTCCATGCCGTTGAGCCACAAGGCGGCCGAGCCGAAGATGACCCATCCGGGGTGGGCCGAGTCCAACCATGCAGCCGCCTCCTGCATGGCTGTGAGCAGTTGCTCGTCCGCAGCAGCGGGCGACGTGGTCGGGTGGTTTCCGATGAGGCCTGTTTGCTTTCGTTGCATGTCGTATCTTAGCTTTCTCGCAGGACAAAGATATTAAAAAATGTGTAAATCTGGCACGTCTCGAATAGTTTTTGTACTTTTGCGGCGATGAAACGTGTGATTTTCCTTTTGTTTTTCCTGTCTGCGCCAGTTGTCCTGGCGGCACAGGACTATATGCAGACGGTACGCCAGGCGCTGGATGCGCTGGAGCATGACAGCCTCGACGAGGCGGCCGATTGCCTGCGCCGTGCCTTGAAGTTGGAACCTCTTTCAAAGTCGAATGCCATCCTGTACCACTATCTCGGTCAGATTCAGGAAAGGCAGGGACAGGCAGAGCGGGCGCTCGAATCGTACTCGCAAGGCTTGATGGTGGAGCCCGGAAGGCCAGAGCTGCTGTTCAGCCGGGCGGGACTTCATTTGCAGCAAAACGACGAGCGCCATGCCTTGGCCGATTATAACGAGCTGCTGCTGAAGCAGCCCGACCACGTGGAGGCGCTCTTCTTCCGTGCCTACATCTATGTCCGCCAGCATCTCTATCGTCAGGCCCGTGCGGATTATGAACATCTGTTGCGCCTGAACCCTCAGCACGAGGAGGCTCTGCTGGGGCTGGCGTTGCTCAACGATAAGGACCGAAGGCCGCGCGAGGCTATGGAGCAGATGAATGCCCTCGTGGCGATGCATCCCACACATGCCCATCTCTATGTGGCCCGTGGAGGAATGGAGCAGCAGCGCAAGCTCTATGAACAAGCCCTCGTCGATTATAACCACGCCATCGAGCTCGAGCCGAAGAATCCCGAACATTACCTGACGCGTGGTTCGTTTTATCTCTCCATCAAGAAACGTCGGCTGGCTCGCGCCGATTTCCATGAGGCTCTCCGTCTGGGGGCTGATGCTGAGGAGGTGGCTTCCCTGATGAAGGAGCTCCGTCGCTGAACGTCCGACTTCAGAATACGGGCAGAGCGAGCAACTGCTGCATGAGCGTGCGGGCGATGCGCTCGTGGCCGCGCTGGTTGGGATGCAGGCAGTCACGATGGGCGTCAAAGAAATACTGGCTATACTCTGGCAGCGTGGGGGAGAGTCCGCTCAGCGCGTAGAGGTCGATGACCGGAATGCTCCATGCACGCCCCGCCTGGATGATGGCGTCTGCCACGTCGTCGATGAAGATTCCCTGCCGATTGGCATATGACTCGTCGGGCTGAACATTCTTGTCGCCAAACTCGGCATAGCCGCGATGGAGCGGGGTGAGGAAGACGATTTGCTTCGTCGGGTAGAGGGTCTTCAGACGGTGCATCACCAGGTTGATGCGCCCGCACACCGTCCCCTCCGTCATCGTGAAGTTGCGGCGCAGGGCATACTCCTTGCGGCGTGGCTCTCCTGCGGCGCGTTCCACTTCGGTGTCGGCCGTTTGGTAGAGCGTTCCCAGCGGCAGCGAGGCATTGAAGTCGTTGGTCCCCAGGAATACGATGATACCATCGACGTTGTCTCCCTGTTCGGTGTGGAGGCGGTCGATGCTCGTGAGGCCGTTGAGCAATGTGTGTCCGTTTACGGCATACACCAGTGGCGTGCTCTCCAGCCACTCGGATAGGAAGTCCCAGTAGTGTTTCATCTCGCCACGCTTCACGTTCGGGTCGGTCACCGAATCGCCGATGTATGCGATGCGCTTGCCTGCCCATGGGTGGGCGAAGGTCGGCGCGGACTTCTGACTTTTCGCACAGACAGATAGGCAACCCATAATCGTTGCCAGCATGAGCAGCATAATATTCTTTCTCATAGTTCCTTCATAATTATACTGCAAAGGTAGCTAAAAAAGTAAAGATTCGCAAGGTCGAGGGCAGCAAACTTATGGATTTTCGTCCTGCGACACTCTAATAAACTCTATTCTGCGGTCAGAATGACCATTATCAATGGGTGTGGATGGAAACACACTTCCCGTTCTGGAATACCAACTGATACCCGGCGTACTGATACACCTTGATAGTGATGCCGCCTTCCGACGTGGTGTTAACTAATTTCGCTCCGCGGTATGTCTTCAAGAAATCGTCTATAGACTTGCCTATCATTGTGTGATTTTTCAGCGCTTCCATTCGCTTGAGCGAGGCGTTATGCTCTGCCTTCTCCTGAGCCTCCTTTTGTTTTGCTGCAGCGGTCTTGGCAGGCATTGTAGCCAAGGCGGCGTCGTAGGAAACATACTCATTGTGTATCTCAAGATGTTTATCTCCGGCCTTCCGCAGTTCTTTCTCTGCCGCGAAGTCGATGGGACAGGCCAGGAACGTACATTTCCCATTTATGCCTGTTCCTTTTACAATCTCTGTTTTACCCTCAGAGGACAACGTGACGCAAAGTTCATGATCTTTAACCTCTATGGCATCAACTGTATAGGTCTTCATATTTGGGATGTCTTCCTTCCATAGGCGGTCATTCTCGAAATAGGCGAAGTCGGAGCCATCCAGCACCTTCTTTCCCACCATTCTCTGCAATTGCTCGAACCATTTCACGCTGATGCAGCTTTGGTGCCATTGTTCCATTCGTCCTCGCTTTTGGAGGCAGAGTACAGTGTACTCTAAATGCTTCGGCGTCTGTTCGATGGCCGTGATGACATCGTATTTCATACTGTCGAGCAAGAATACGCGTTCGCCTACCATTGCTTCCGCAATGTTGTCGAATTCGTCTTCCTTTGCATTGTCGATGACGTATTGCATGCTTATTGTTCCGTCATAGACAAAGGGCGCATCGTCTTTGTGCTGTGCCAGATAGTTGGCGGATTCCCACCACTGCATGTTCATCTCGCGTGTGCCCTGCGTCGAAAACGTGTCGCCCGTGCGCAGATTGATGAAGGTATCCCAGCTGAACAGCCCGAAGGTGTCGGCCTGCATTGTCTGCAACAGTTCGAAACGCTTCGCTTCATTCTCATTCTTGAAACACTCCAATCGTGCCTTAATCCGCTCAATGGCTTTTACGAAATTGCGTGGGCTAAGCACGAATTTCTCGTCTCGATACGTCTCCAACTTACCCGAACCATGCTTGTCGAGCCACATCCAATAAGGTGCTTCACCCTTATATGCTCGCTCCATCTTCGTGTTGATGGGACCTGCCTCCTGCTCGTTGAACTCGTCGATAAGCTGACGATATTTTTTCAGATTCTCTTGTCGTTGTGCTTTCTCGTCCTCTTCTTTCTGTCGTGTGGATTTCTCTTCAGCCTGCTTTCTTGCGGTTCCGTCTTTCAACTCCTGTATCTTTTCAGCTTCAACGAAGGTAACAATGAGCAGTTCCCTCGTTTCATATTCCATGAATTGATGGAGTTCATTATGGGGGATGGTCAGTTTCTCTCCGTTCAGGATAACGGTCAGTTCATCTTTTTTGGTCTTCACAACAAGTAATTTATCCTCTGCTGTAATGCCTCCCAACCCTAATTTTTTGACTTCGGGACGCAGGCAGATAACTGCACCCATAAGTGTTTTTAGGTCGTCCACCTTGTCGAGTGTTTTCTCATCGATATCTGCTTTGTGCCGTTCGTAGAGATGTTGCAGTTCTTGTGCCTCTTTCTCTTCTTGTTTTTGTCGGGCGGCAGCGTTGTCTTCTGTTTGCGCTAACGCGAGGTTCCCCGTACAGAGAAACATTAAAGCGTAGATAAAAGTCCTTTTCATTCTATAATATTGAGTTCATTTTGTATGGTCATCGGGGGGGGCGCAATAATGTGCAGGCACAAAAGAAGCGCAGTCCCAGCCATTTCCTCAGTCGGGCTCTGCAAAGCCCCATACAAACAATGACGTAGCCTGCGCTTGTGGGCGCTTGCTTCGTGTTTGTATGTATTGCCTGTATCCTTTGAATTTTGCAGATTCGACTGAGGAACTTGGCAAATATGATGTGTGCATTTGCAATGCACGGTGCAAAGATACGGCTTTTTCTTCATTTCGATGCAAGAATGAATGCAAAAAGTTGATCGGTAAGTTTTATTCGTGGCAGTTAGCTTCTGTATTCCGCGATAATGACGAAATCATAACGCTCGCCTCAGGGTGGCGTGCCTCGATGGTCAGAGAGGCGTGCCTCGGCGGTCTTCGTGGGGTGCCTCGGACGTCCCCGTGGCACTCCTCGGGATTAGGCGTGGCGTGGGGTACTGATTATGAGAGTATTCTGAATATTCCTTCCTGAGTGTAAAAAATGCGGACATTGGCCTTGCCTTGGATGCCTTAAAACGCGTTGCGCTCGACAGAAGCAAGGAAAAGTTTTTGCTTTTCCTTGCTTCTGTGCTCGCTTATTGGATAAATTCCTCACGCTCGGCAAAAAGAATTCATTCTCTTTGCTTTCGCTTACTCGGAATTTTCGTAACTTTGCAGCGAAACAGACATTATTTTTTTTGTATGGAAACAAAAGTGGCTCATAATTCCGACTCGCGCATGACGACGCTTGTGACCGAAGTAAAGCAGATTATCGTTTCCAGCCGAAATGCAGCATACTCTGCGGTGAATACACTCATGACGACCACCTACTGGAACATAGGGCGGTGCATCGTTGAGGAGGAGCAACGCGGCATGGGACGCGCTGCCTACGGCTTGGAACTGATTGACATGCTGTCCGAAGAACTGACGAGGGAGTTTGGGAATGGATTCTCGCCCCGCTACTTACGTTCGTTCCGTCAGTTCTATCTGTATTTCCCCGACTTCGAGAATTGGAAATCGCGGTTTCCAAATCTTTTGTGGACTCACATCTTCCGCGCCCTGCGTGTGAAGGACGCGACGGCGATTCGCTGGTATCTGGAGATGGCTTCGCGCGAGATGTGGAGCGTACGGACACTGGACCGACATATCGGTACACAGTATTATGAACGACATTTCCAACAACCTGCATTGCCCTCGGAGGCAGGGAGGCACGAAACCAGCGCGGGAGAACTCATCAAAAGCCCCTTAGTGGCCGAGTTCTTGGGATTTCCCCAGGATGCTCACTATTCGGAGACAGAACTGGAATCTGCCATCATTGCCCATCTTCAGGAGTTTATCATGGAGTTGGGACGAGGCTTTGCTTTCATGAAGCGCCAGCAGCTGGTGCGTACGGAAGCCTGTGATTATTACATTGATTTGGTGTTCTACAATGTAATCTTGAAGTGCTACGTGCTGATAGACCTCAAGGTGGGAAAGATTACTCATCAGGATGTGGGGCAGATGGATATGTACGTCCGAATGTATGACGAACTGAAAAGAACCGAGGGAGACAACCCGACCATCGGAATCGTGCTCTGTTCCGAGACGGACGCAGACATCGCGCGTTATTCCATATTGCAGGGTAACGAGCAGATTTTCGCGTCAAAATATAAATTGTATCTGCCGTCGGAAGCTCAGCTGCGACAGGAAATCGAGCGACAAAAGGAACTTTTTATATTGCAGCATAATGGTAAGTGAGATGATAGAAGCAGCATTATACCTGATTCCCGTTACGCTGGGCGACACAGCCCACGAGCGGGTGATTCCGTCGTGGAATGCAGAGGTGGTGAGTGATATAAGGCATTTCATCGTGGAGGATGTGCGTTCGGCGCGCCGCTTCCTGCGGCGCATGGACCGCGAGTTCCCCATTGACGACAGCCAGTTCTACGAGATGGGAAAGCACGCCGACGAAGGCCGTTTTGCCGAATACCTGCGTCCGCTGGAACAGGGGCAGAGCGTGGGCGTAATCAGCGAGGCGGGTTGTCCGGCTGTGGCCGACCCCGGTGCGGTGGTCGTCGGTATTGCCCAGCGGCGAGGGCTGCGCGTGATTCCGCTTGTGGGGCCCAGCAGCATGATTCTGGCTGTGATGGCCAGCGGACTCAACGGCCAGTCGTTTGCCTTCAACGGCTACCTGCCCGTGGAGCCCGACGAACGTGCACGCCGCCTGAAACAGCTCGAGTCGCGCGCCTGGACGGAGGGTCAGACGCAACTTTTCATCGAGACTCCCTATCGCAACCATAAGATGTTCGAGGCTCTCATGCATCAGTTGCGTCCGCAGACCCGTATGTGCATAGCCGCCGGGATTACCACGCCGCAGGAGTGGATTCACACCCATACCGTGCAGGACTGGAAACGCCAGTCGCTGCCCGACCTGAGCAAGATTCCGGCCATCTTCCTCATAAACAAGTAGAAACCCCGAAGCATAGATTGAATTCACATAAAACGACCTGTTATGATTAAGAAGATTCTCCTGATGCTCATGATGCTTTGCCCCCTGTGGGCAGTGAGCGCTAAGATGAATGGTACGCAGACGCGTGAACTGTCTCAATGGGCGTTTCGCCGCGCCACAGACAGCGAGTGGACACGCGTGCGACTGCCGCACAGCACCAATGCCGTGGACGGTCAGAGCGCCGAATACTATCGCGGCGAGGCGATGTACAGGACGGAGGTCAAGCTGAAGGATACCGAGGGGCAGAACTACTTCCTGATTTTCAAGTCGGCTGCACAGGCCGCCACCATTCTTGTCAACGGGCGGCAAGCCGCCACGCACAAAGGCGGATACACGCCCTTCACGGTGGACATCACACGCTATGTCCGTGAGGGGCGTAACGAGATAGAGGTGAGGACGGACAACACGATGGACCTCACGATGCCTCCCGTAAGCTCGGACTTCAACAAAAACAACGGGTTGCACGACCGCGTGTACCTGCTCTGCTCGGGACCCATCTATATCAATACAAGCACGATGGGGTATAGCGGACTGCACGTCAGGCAGCAGAACGTCTCGCGTCGGCATGCCGACCTCATCGTGGAGACACAGTTGATGAACACCGCTGCCGAGAAGCGTGAGGTCACGGTCGAGGTGGCGCTCCTGGACGCGCAGGGAAGGGTGGTCGTCGAGGCCTCGCAGCCCGTCTCGATAGACAGCGGGCTGAAGGAGGGAAAGCGCGTGCGTCAAGTGCTTGGCGTGGACAGCCCCCACCTGTGGGACGGGCTGGACGATCCCTACCTATATAATATTCGCGCGCGCGTAATTGCCGACGGCGCGGTGGTGGAAGACCGCACGGCACGCATCGGCCTGCGCGACTATTATGTGGACCCCGAACGTGGCTTCCTGCTCAACGGGCGTTCATATCCGCTGCGCGGCGTGGCCTACCATCAGGACAAGTACCTTCGTGCCTCAGCCGTGACGGACGACGATATCCGCCGCGACTTCCGCGACATCCGCGAGCTGGGCTGCAACTTCCTGCGCCTGGCACACTATCCGCACAATGAACTGACCTTTGACCTCTGCGACGAACTGGGCATTGTGGTGCAGACAGAGATTCCCTGGGTGAACGAATGTGGGCCGGACACGTCGCGCTTCGACCAGCTGGCCTATCAGCGAAACATCCTTTCCGCCTTCCGCGAGATGGTGCGGGGACACTTCAACCACCCCTCCATTGTCTTCTGGGGAATGTGGAACGAGCTGGGCCATACCAATGCAGGGTATGCCCAGGGACGTCCTATCGACGCGGACTTCCTGGTCGAGACCACGACCCGGATGTATCGTTGGGGCAAGCAGAACGACCCCGATCGTTACTATGGATTTGCCGACATGGGCTATGGCATGAGTATCGATGCCCTGCGGCGAGGCATCAACTATGACTATTATGCCATGAACAAGTACCATGGATGGTACACCGACCAGCATTCGCCATACGGTGCCAAAGGACTGTCGGGCGCACTGAGCTGGTTGAAGAAGAAGCGCGAATGCGTGGCCATCACCGAATATGGTGCGGGCAGCAACCCGTTTGCCCACTCGTCGGACCCTGCCAAGACCACCCAGCCGGCCACTGGCGGCGCCCGCCACGACGAGGAGTGGGCCAATATCCTGCACGAGATCCATCTGGCCACATTCGACCGTGCCCCTTATCTGGCCTTTACCTCCGACTGGGTGCTATACGATTTTGCCGTTGCCGCACGCCGTGAGGGCTACGTTCTCTCCGAGGACATGGTGACGGAGCGGACAGACAGCAACTTCCTATACACCAATGACAAGGGGCTCATCACCCGTGACCGCCGCGTGAAGAAGGACGTCTTCTATCTGTATAAGGCCAAATGGAACAGGCGCGAGACCACGGTATATATCACTTCGCGCCGCTATACGGTGCGTCCCGAAGACGAGGTGGCGATGAAGGTCTATAGTAATGCCTGCCAGCTGAGCCTGTATCAGAATGGCCGTCTGGTGCAGACGTTGCAGAGCAGCGGCGAACCGACCGGTGTCATCTGGAACTTCGCGCCCGTCCACTTCGAGAAGCCCACCGACACCTTCCGGGTGGTGGGCCTGGATGGCGAGGGGCGGAAGACGGTGGACGAGGTGCGTCTGAGTCGGGCGAAGAATCGGGAGTGAATCTGAATGGGGGAGGGGCGGCGATGCCGGCCTGCTGTTGAAGTGAAAACGATAAAACAGGATTGATATGAAACAGGTGTGGGCTTTCCTGCTGGCCGCATTCGTGTCGGTCGGCGTGTGGGGACAAAAGGTGGTCCTCAGCGGATATGTCAGCAATGCGAAATCCGGCTCGAAGATTGCTCTGGCGCGTGTGGCCGTGCCGCATTCCGACTTGTCCGTCGTGACGAACGACGATGGGTTCTTCACCCTCAAGGTGGATTCGCTGCCGAGTGTCCTGTGGGTTTCGCATCTTGGCTTCCATACGGCACAGGTGGCTCTTGCTGCGCATGAAGATGCATCGCTGCATATCGCTCTGCAACCTGCTTCGGAAACGCTCCGCGAGGTGGTGGTCAGAACGATGGATCCGGGCGAGCTGCTCCGCCAGGCCATTAAGAAAATTCCGTCCAATTACGGGAAGGCTCCCGAACTATACCATTGCTTCTATCGCGAGACGGCCATGAAGCAACAGCGCTTCATCTATGTGGCCGAGGGCGTGGTGGACATGTACAAGACGGCCTATGACGAGGGAAATGCCCATGATCGTGTGGCCATTGTCAAGGGACGTCGCCTGCTGAGTCCGCGCCGGGGCGACACATTGGGCATCAAGGTGATGGGAGGCCCTGTACAGCCCATCCAGCTGGACATTGCCAAGAACACGGTATTCCTGCTCAACGAGGATGTGCTGGCCTGTTACTCCTTCACGATGGAAGGTACTGCCTACATCAACGACCGTCCTCAGTATGTCCTGCGTCTCGTACCCGAGACCTCGCTCTCTCCCGTAGCGCTCTACCGTGGGCTTCTGTATATCGACCAGGAGAGGCTGGCGTTCACTCGGGCCGAATTGTCGCTCGACATGAGCGACCGCGAGAAAGCCACGCGATACATGCTGGTACGCAAGCCCGTGGGAGTGCGGTTCAAGCCCAAGGAACTCTCGTGCCTTATTGACTATCGTACGGAGAACGGCACCACGTATCTCAGCTATATCCGTAACACATTCCGTTTCGACTGTGACTGGAAGCGAAAGCTCTTTTCCACCACGTTTACGGCATCCTGCGAGATGGTGGTGACCGACCGGTCGCAGAATCGTGCGCATCTGCTCTCGGGGCGTATCTCGTTCGACTCGCGCGACCGATTCTTCGACCGTGTGCAGTTTTTCGAGGACCCTGTGTTCTGGGAGGACTACAATATCATCGAACCCACCGAGACGCTCGACAAGGCCATCGACAAGCTGCTGAAGCAGGCCAAACGATAGCCCCGTGTCAGCGCTTGCCCTTCCGTGTGCCTTTCGTCCTTCCGCTTTTGCCACCCTTGCTGCCCGCTGTGGGCGGTATGACGGAGGGGGTGCCGCCAGTCGAGGTGGGCTCGAGCAAAGCCTTGCCCGCCGAGAGGTCGGGCAGTCCGGGAGTCGGTTGCAAGGTTTTGGGAGTGCCGTCCTCATTGTCCTCAAGTGAATAGGCTAATCCGTCGGGGGAAAGCTTCCATCCGATT
>Ga0310695_10005632_pt1 | contig 21669 bp, 23 predicted proteins | sample RumenRJG_04DNA_FD_203882 | JGI IMG/M metagenome (GOLD analysis project Ga0310695, IMG submission 203882) | Bovine rumen microbial communities from Lethbridge, Alberta, Canada - RJG_04 (v2) (version 2) | ecosystem: Host-associated > Mammals > Digestive system > Stomach > Rumen | place: Canada...
ACTTCCTCTGATTTGCAGGAACCATCACCACGCAAAAAGCTCCAGTTTTCGCTGGAGCTTTTTGTATTCCTGCTTTTGTTCGGTATCCAAGAAATCACGATTTTTGAGGAAGCTTTTGCAAAATTTTCCGTTCCTTCCTTTTGCTGGTTCTCCACAGCCATTCTCCCGTCATCATGCCGATGAAGGAAGACGAGAGCATGTAAAGCCACAGCCCGGCAGAAAGGACTTGTGCGGAGATGATTGCCGTAATGAGGATGTAGGTGTCCGCTCCCCACGAGAACCTTCCTCCCACCTTGTTCGTGCGGTGCCACGTCAGGAAGCGGTAGCAGAGGAAGCGGAGGAAGATGAATGCTGTAATCGTCCATCCGGCGTCAGCCTGCGTCAGACTGGAAAGCGTCAGGAACGACGTGTCTGGAGGCATCGGATAATACCGGAGGCCGGAGTAGATGCCGATGCAGACGGGAATCTGGACGAATATTGGAATAAAGCCTGCCGCGCAATCCCTCAGGGGCTTGATGTTGTGCTTCTCGTGCAGGGCGTCGAGCTCTGCAAGCATGGCCTTCTCGTCATCCTTGTGCTTCCGGATGATGGCCATGCGTTCCTTGTGCAGGGTGAAAAGCTTCACGACGGAGTCTGTCGCCTGATACTGCACATATCGAAAAGGATAGAGCGCAGCAGCCACAGTAACAGCAAGGATAATGATGGCGAGCCCGAAGCTCGGCTCTCCGAGCCATGATGTCAGATCGTATGTCTTGTCGAGGATGATGACAGCAGGAGTCGCGAATGGTTCCGTTGCCGTCTTGAATATCGTGTCGATGGTTGATAAGAATGAGTCCAATGCGAGCCCTCCCTCTGGAAATTCTAGCAGGGAGGGCCTTTTTCGTGGGTCAGCTGGAAGAGAAGGACGATGATGATGACAGGTTTATTTAGTCTTTGCTTGCTTTTTGGCGAGCAGAAGGGAGTTTCATCATGGTTAACTATGTCATTGCTCTTTTGGAGGTCCTTCTCTTTGTCGTGGGAATGGCCGCCAGTCACGAGCTCCTCGCCCCTCTGTGGGAAAAGGAGCAGGCTGCTCGTACAGCCCGCATTCAGTTACGAGCAGACATCCTGAAGCGCCGCAAATCGCTTCAGGACTAATCACCCCTTTCACGAGTCCTGGTGCTCCTTTTGGTATCAGGATTCTTTTTTGTGTGCCCGCGAGGAAAATACGTTCACGATAATAGCAGATTGCTTATTGTTTAGTCTTTGCTCTCGATAGAGAGCAGAAGGGAGTCGTCATCATGAGTACCACCGTTTATGCCGCCGCTCTTTTCGAGCTCATCATTGTTTCTTTTGGAGCCCTCGTTGGTATCGCATTTGCAGCAAAAATCTACGAGACAATTGTCTTCTTCTGTGACAAAAAGCAGGCTGAACGCCCGCTCCGCATCAAGAGAAAGACATCCATGAAACGCAGTTCGCTTCGCTGGTAATCTCTCTGTTTCGAAGAATCCTGGTGTCATCTGGCATCAGGATTCTTTTTTGCTTTCAGATGGAAATATCGGCAGACGATAGGGGTGTCGATATTCAAGTCTATCCCTGCAACGACAGGGAATTGGAGGTATTCACTATGGAAAAACACATCAAAGAAAACTTGAAGACCTATTTTGTTTCAGTATCAAAAGATGCTCTTGCCTACGCAGAGCCTCTTGTCGGGCATGAGAACGCAAAGGTCCTTGTTGCTCGTCGTCCTCTTGAAGTCCTTGAGACTTACGCAGAGGAAAAGTACAACTGGGACAAGATTGTTTCTGAAACTCGTGAAGTTTTTGGCAAGCTTCTGAATCCAATGGAAGTCAAGGAGCTTGCACAGGAGACGATTCCCGTCCCTGTACTCAGGATTGTCGAGAGTTATCTCGACGCTCCTATCGGGAGCACCAGCCTCCGCAAGTCTCTCTGGAACTTGAGGGGCATCTCGTTCTGATTCTCTCTGCCGTCCCGCCATCTGGCGGGATTTTTGTTTCCAGCAAAAGAAAAGATGGTGCGCAATTCCGCGCAAGAAAATAAAAAATATCGCGATTTCGATGTTCGCTAGTAGCGTTTCTATTGCACATAATGTTATAATGAAACGTGATGATGCCGATAACGAGCGGTATCTTTCAGCAGAAAGCGATATATTTCTCCTTGGCCTCGTATGCAGGAAACAGGCAAAACAAGATTCCATACAGAGAGGAGTGTTCTCCATGTCAGGCAAGGTCGTAAGATTGGACGATGTCCGAGACAAGAAAAAAGAAATTTTTTGTGATACTGGTGATTGCGGAAAAGCGGAGCTTGTCCTTCGGATGCTGGACGGCTTTGCCCAGACGGTCAGCACGGAGCTGAGCACGCCAGCGCTCCAGATGATTGCCGAGACGCTCATCGCTCTTGACGGAAGCATCTTCGCGATTGCTTCGCACAAGGTTGAGCAGAAGGTTGTTCCGAAATCCGTGCAGGAGTTTCATAGTCTTGTCTGGCTGATGGTTTACATGAAGTTCCTTCGCGTCCTCGCGTATCGGCAGCCGGAAGAAGTTGCAGAGATATTTCCACCAGAAAAAAAAGAATTCTACGCCGAGCTCGGCATCTCCGTGATGATGCGTTTCGGAGAGGTTCCTTTTGCGGGGAACATCTTCCGCGTGCAGGATTTCATTCTGGAGTATCCGAACGACCTCCTGAAAAAAGTGAGCTGGAAGTCGTTCCTCTGCATTCACAGGATGAACGCCATTCCGATTGCTGTCCTGAAGGGCCGCATGGTTCCAGATGACATTGAGTCTTTCCTGAATGTCTATGCGTCGTTTGCGGAAGAAAGGATTGATGCCATCAGCAGGACAAGGGAAACGGGAGAAAGAATGAGCGTCCGCCTCGTCAATGGAGCGGAGCTGGAACAGGGCTACCGAGAAAATGTTGTTCCGTTCCAGAAAAAGAAGAGATAAAGTTGCGGGCAGGTGTGTGTTGCGCCTGCCTTTTTGGTTGTTCGGAGAGATGCCCTGATTGCCTTATGATGGACGTGTGAGGACAATTCTGTCCTGCAAATAGAGTCCTGAAAAGGACAAGGGGGTATTTTCATGAAAAACATTTTTGACGTAACCACGACCATGTCCTCTTTCCTGCCGAAGCAGGATATGGGAGGCATGAGCAAAATTTCCTTGTCTGACATCGGCTATCAGACAAGGGAAATCCAGGATGGATGCCGCGACATCCATCTCGACAACCTCATGAGCCTCGACTTCGTGGCTCTGCCCCACCTCCTCCTCAAGAACATCGGTAAAACCTTGTTCGATGAAGGCGAGGATGCGGCGCTGACGCGCTGGAGTGCATCCCAGCTCTGGAACCGCTATGGTATTCCAGTGCTTTACGCACTCAAGTGCCTCAACAAGAACCATGCCGAGCTTCTGGAAACGAACGTCTCCACATGGATGTTGGAGGACAACATCCCAGCAATGTTCCGTCTCTATGACGACTTGGATGGCAACACCAGCGTCCGTGGCATCGTGTCGGAGCATTATGCCAAGTTCGATGCGCCGGACATTGTCAAGTGCCTGGCGAAGAACGAGAAATTGGCAAAAAATTTCTCCCCGAGGTCTTACTATCTGGACCCCGAGCGTATGCACATCCGGTTCGTAGCGAACCAGATGATGGACGTCAAGGGAGAAGACCTCTATGTCGGCATCATGAGCGACAGCTCCGATGTCGGAAAGATGGCCGTTAACCTGCGACTGTTCGTTTTGAACATGAGCAGCAAGAACGCCATCATCTTGCCGACGGGCGGCATGACGTACCGCCAGGTTCATCGCGGGAAAAGCGAAGATGGTTTCGCTGACGACATCAGCGGCGTCATCAATGCTATTCCGACGATGGAGGAGTCGGTGAAAATCGTCATCAAAGCTTGCAAGGACAAGGCATTGAAGGCCATCATCGACATCGAGAAGGACAAGGATGCCGCCTTGAATTTCTCGAAAAAATACGGCTTCGACCAGAAGACCGTGCAGAAAGCCATCGACATCCTGTCGACTGGCAAGTACGGTTCGACCGTCTGGGGCTTCGTGAATGCCCTGACGGAAGCAGCCGAGACGCTCGAACTGGAGCGCCGCATCGCAGCCGAGAAGGCCGCAGGCAGCCTCCTCTTTATGAGCACTCAGAATAACAACTGAGCCATCGCCACCGCCCGAAAGGGTGGTGGTTTTCTTTCTGCCTGAAAATGCAGATGCGAAAGATTCTGCTAGAATATTGGCATGGGACGTGAGAGATTCCATACGAAGACTCCTATCTAAAGCATACACTCTATACCCTGCAAGAGGCTCCAAATTGCTGGAGCCTCTTGTGTTATCACGATTTCCCACCTTTTCCTTGCCGTTTTCCACATTCCTTTTTCTTTTGCTGTACACTCGAACCATAAGAACCCGTGCCGGACAGAAAGGAAGCATTCATCATGCCGAAACAGAGAACCCTGCCAAAGAACACGGAGGCCGAATCCCTCCTTTTGAACCTCATGTATTATCATGGGGAAGGCTGTAAGAAGACTGCCGAATCCCTCCGTCCCGAAGACTTCTACGATGCCTCCCACGGCATCCTGTTCGGCGTCCTCCGGGAAGCCGCTTCCAAAGGAGAGAAGCTGAACTATGTCATCCTGAAGGATGTACTGGAATCGGAAGGCATGTTTGACAAGGTCGGCGGAAAGGACGGTCTTTCCGCCATCTTCTCCAACAAGGAGGCCAAGGATATGCCTCCCGATGAAGTCGGGAAGACTGCCGAGAAATATCTCTCCATGATTCTCGGGACGGCGAACAAGCGCCGCCTCATCGAGGCCGCAGATCATATAGCAACCTCCGCCTATGATGCAGGCACCGACGCCGCAGGCATCGTCGACGAGGCGGAGAAGTCCATCATGGGCATCTCGAAAGGTCTGGATGACGGGAACGGGACGGAAGAATCTCTGCCAATCGTCGTCCGCGTCATGGAAAAAGCGTGCGAGCTCGAACAGAACAAGGGACAGATTACGGGCATTCCGACGGGGTTCCGCGATGTCGATTCCTTGCTCCTCGGCATCCAGTCCGACGACTACGTCGTCATCGCCGCCCGTCCGTCGATGGGCAAGACCGCTTTCGCCATGAACATCGCGACAAATGTCGCCGTCTACAAGAAGAAGCCCGTCCTCATCTTCTCCCTTGAAATGTCCTCCGACCAGATTGTCACCCGCATGCTGACGAGCATCGCGATGATTGACTCCCGCCGCATGAAGATGGGAGAGTGTTCGAGCGAGGACTGGAGCGAAATTCTGAAGGCTGGCGACCTCATCAGCGGGGCTCCGCTCTTTCTGAATGACCGTGGTGGTCTCACGGTCGGGGAAATCCGCCGCGCCGCAAGAGAGGCGAAGGCGAAATACGGCATCGAGCTCATCATCATCGACTATATCCAGCTCATGAGCGGGGAGAACAAGAAGGACGGGCGCACGCAGGAGGTCAGCGAGATTTCCCGCAACCTGAAAGCTCTTGCAAAAGAGCTCCATGTCCCCGTCATCGCGCTCTCCCAGCTCTCCCGCGCCGTCGAGTCCCGCGTCAGCAAGCGCCCGATGCTCTCCGACCTCCGCGAATCCGGCTCCATCGAGCAGGACGCCGACATCGTCATGTTCCTGTATCGCGAGGCGTACTACACGAAGGACAAGGAAGGCGTGACGGACGAGGACATGGACGAGGTTCGCGACAAGGCGCAGGTCATCATCTCGAAGAACCGCAACGGCGACCTTGGGGATGTCAATATGAGGTTCATCAGCCAGTGGACGAAGTTCATGGACATGCCGGAGCCATCCATCGTCAAGTGACCGGCAAAAGAAAAGGAAGTGGATTTTCCGTATCCGCCTTCCTTTTTTCGTGATTTCTTGGTTTCGCCGCCGTTTGCCGCACGCGCCTGGATTTTCTGGTCAATTACCCACCACCTAGCGGCTTCGCCGCTTGAGGTGGGGGCTTGCGAGAGCCCGGAGTAATTGAGCAGAGACAACGACACAGCAGGAGCACCTGCTCCGAACCGCCTTGGGTGATGACAAGCCTCTTGCGCCGGGGGTAGCTGTGCCGAGTCTATGGCACCACAACTCCATGCCGTCAAAGCATGGAGGCTTATCGCAAAAGGAGTTTTCCCATGTATGTTGCCTATGTCCTGAGCCAGAGTGGCAAGCCGCTCATGCCGACCAAAAGGTTTGGCCATGTCCGCAGGCTCCTGAAGTCTGGGATGGCGAAGGCCGTTTCCACGAAGCCCTTCATCATCCGGTTGCAGTATGCATCCAGCAGTGTCAGGCAGCCGCTTCACGGCGCTACCGACCCAGGCCGCACGAACATCGGCGAGGCCGTCATCAACGACAAGGGCGAAGTCGTGTATGCGGCGCATGTTTCCAGCAGGAACAAGGAAGTCCCGAAGCTCATGGAAAACCGTGCCGGTCATCGCAACGCCTCCCGCAGGGGCGAACGCCTCCGCCGCAAGCGCCGGGCTGAGAAGAACGGCACGACGACCGAGTTCCCCGAGGGGCGCAAGCTTCCTGGCTATGAGGATGGCGTCCTGCCGCTGAAGGACATCATCAACACCGAGGCAAAGTTCAACAACCGCAAGCGTCCTGCTAGCTGGCTCACGCCGACGGCGCGGCAGTGCGTGCAGACGCATCTCAGCATGGTTCGCCGCATCTGCAAGTTCCTGCCCGTCACGGACTGGACGATGGAATACAACCGCTTCGCCTTCATGCAGCTGGAGGACGGGACTGTCCGTGGCTGGGACTTCCAGAACGGACGCCTGAAAGGCTATGCAAGCAAGGAAGACTATGTCTCCGCCTTGCAGGATGGCAGGTGCGCCCTGTGCGGCAAGCCCATCGAACACTACCATCACATCCTGCCAAAGCGCAAAGGCGGCTCTGATACGCCGGAGAACCTTGTCGGCCTCTGCGCCTCCTGCCATGCGGCGGTGCATGCAAGGAAGAAAAGCCTCTCACGGATTGGAAAGGCAAAGAAATATGCAGGCACGTCCATCGCCAACACGGCTATGCCCTTCATCTGGGACGGGCTTGTCCGCATGTTCGGCGAAAACGCCCATATTTGTGAGGGACAAAATACTGCGGATGCCCGCAAGGCTCTCGATGTTCCGAAGGAGCACTTTGCCGATGCGGTCTGCATCGCTGGCCTCGGCTCTGGAATCATGCCGCGCTACGATGATGCACAGCCGTTCGAGCTCCGCCAGTTCCGCAACCACGACAGAGCCCTCATCAAGGCGCAGACAGAACGGACGTATCGGCTGGATGGAAAAATCGTTGCTAGGAACTGCAAGCCCCGTTTTGAGCAGAAGGGGCCAGCTTTGTCTGATTGGTTCGACTCCGTTGCCAAGGAAAAGGGAGAGAAAGAGGCCATGCGCCTTCTCTCGAAGCTCGAAGTCTCAAAAAGTCAGCGGCGGTACAACAATCTGGAGCGGCATCTTCCAGGCTCCGTATTCCTGTACAAGGGGAAGCGCTACGTAATGCAGGGCCAGCGGACGAACGGAAACTATCTCATCCCCGTCGGCCATGCAGACTGGAACCTTCCAAGGAAACAGTGCACATTTGTTGGCTTCCAGTCTCTGGCCTATATCTAGAAAGGAGGTGCGGGCATTCCTCCCCGCCCTAGCGCCTGCGGCGCTTGAGGACGGGGTATCCTGCCCGCAATTCAGATGAATATTTTGCGAAAAGTCATTGTGATGACGATGATGCTCGTCGTCATCTGCACGACGGCATTTGCCGCAACGCCTGACAAGGTCGTTCTCGACTACTACTACGGTGTCAACTGCCATTTCTGCAAGGACCTGGAGCCATGGCTCCAGGAATTCGAGCAGAAGCACAAAGATGACGTCGTCATCAACAAATACGAGGTGCAAGCGAACCAGGAGAATGCGAAGCAGTTCTCCAACCGCTTCCTGATGCATTTCACTCGGAACGACACGATGGGAACGCCGAGCCTCGAAGTCGAGAAGACGAAGATGCTCGTCGGCGAGAATACCATCAAGGAAAGCCTTGAGAAGGAAGTCGAAGCCGCTCTGAAAGCGAAAGCCGAAGGCTCCGAGTATGCTCCCGAGCAGAAGGAAATCGACAAGAAGGCGCAGGCCGCCAATGCGGCAACGGTTGCCCAGGGAAAAGGCGAGTCGGCTGTCGACACGGGCTCCCAGAAAAAAGCTCCTGCAAAGCAGGCCGCTCCGAAGAATACGGGAATCGACAAAGCCCAGCTCAATGCTATCGCAGTCGCGGCTCTTGCTGATTCCGTGAATCCGTGCGCGATGCTCGTCCTCATCATCCTCCTCTCCTCCATCGTCGTCTACAACAAGGGCGGCAAGAAGAAGGCTGTCCTCATCACGGCATCCTTCATCGCGGCTGTCTATGCGACCTATTTCTTCATCGGCCTCGGCCTAACGCATTTTCTTGCGTATGCGAATCTCGGCAAGCCCATCCTCTACGCGGTCGGCGGCATCTCCATCTTCGTCGGTCTCGTGAACCTGAAGGACGCCATCCTTCCAAAGACGAAGTGCGGCTTCTCTCTTGAGATTCCGCAGTCGTGGAGGACGAGGCTGATGGAAGTCATCCGCAAGGCGACATCGCCTGTCGGAGCATTCGCATCAGGCATCCTCGTGACAATGTTCGAGCTCCCATGCACGGGCGGCCCGTACCTCTTCGGCACGACGCTCATTTCGTCGGCGGCAACGCTGGGAGAGCGCATTTCGCTCCTCCTCTTCTACAACGCCATCTTCGTCCTGCCCCTCGTCATCCTCGCATTCGTCATCATCGCGGGTGCGCTCTCGGTCGAGAAAGCGGAAGCGATGCGCGATGCGAGCGCGAAGTATCTTCATGCCATCGTCGGCATCCTGATGTTTGGCCTCGGTCTCTGGGTGCTTCTTTCGTAATCCAATATCGGCAATTCTGTCGGAGTGCAATATTGCACTCCGATTTTGTTTTCCAGCAAAAGAAAAGAATGGGAGATTTTTTGTCCCCGAGCTTCATCGAAATCGCGATTTTTTCAGCCGTTCGATGCGTTTTCCGTCCATTCCTTCCTTTGCCGTTCCCCCGAATGTTTTTTGCCCATTTCGAAGACCGTTTTCGAAACTTCCCGCCCTGCTGGAGTAGAATAACCATAGAGATAAGGAATGCACACCAGCAGAAAGGATGGGTGGTTCATATGTCGAGACTTCCAGAAAACCCTGAATTCATGTGGAGCCCTTCGAGGGACGAGCTCTTCACGGCATGCCCTCTTGCATACTTCTACTGCTACTACCAGTCCTGGAATGGCTGGAACTGGAACAGCGAGAAGCCGAAGCGTGACGCATACCTCTGCAAGAACATCACGTCTCTTCCCTACGTTTTCAACAATGCGTTCCGCGAGGGCATGACCCGCATCTTCCGTGGCTTCCGTTCTGATGCTTATGCCCGTCATCCTGCGGAGACTCGTCCATCAGCTGTCACGAACCTTGTCAGGGAGCGCCTCAACAAGGCATACATCCGTCGCCGCAAGCTCGCAGGTTGGTTCGCCGACCCGAAGCGCAACCAGCCTCTCATGGAAGCGGTTTACAAGGACTGGATGAACGATGACTTCCTCGCTGTGTCCGTGGGAGGAACGAAGGAGAAGCTGGAAGAGGTTAGCGGATATGTCGGTACGAAGACCTATCAGGAATTCAGCAAAGAGGCGCTCCTTCATCTCGATGCCTTCCGCAAGGAACAGGAAGAGAAAGTCGAGCCGCTCATCAAGGAAGTCCGGCCTGCCAAGCCTTCCGACTGGATTCTTGAAATCTCGGAAGACCCGTTCCGCTCCGGTCTCGACTCTTTCATGCTCGACGATGTCCTCGTCCGTGTCGGCATCGACCTTGTCTACCAGAAGATGGATGGAACCATCGTCGCTGTCAATTGGCGCACGAGTGACAGCCGCAAGGAAGCAGATGCTCTTGCCTCGAAAGTTATCGCCCTCTATATCAAGGAACGCTATGGCGTGTTCTTCAACAAGACCTGCGTGCGCAACGAATATGTTGTCTCTCACGAGGTCGAGGAATATGTGCCGACGAAGCGCGACCTCCGTGAGACGAGGAAGCTCATTGAAGCCGAAGTCAGCAAGATGAAGGGACTTGTCGTTGATGGGGATACCGTCGCGAACGTTCCGCTTCCGATGGATTCTTTTGACGAGAAAGTTGACAATCCGAACTGCTTCTGGTGCCGTTATCGCGGCATCTGCAAGCGCCATGAAGGAAAGAACGCCTCCTTCCTCAAGACAATGGAAGAAGAGGTATACCCGAAGCCTCCGTGCGATAGCGAGAAGGCCTGCTAAAATGAAAGGTGGTGAGGGGAGCTTGGAGCTCCCCGTCTTATGAACATGAATGGATTCACAATCAAGAACGTAAAGCCGTATGTCATCTGCAACAAGGAAATCACGTCCTGCGACATCTATCACGGGAACGTACTTGTTGCTCATTACGAGAACAAGAAGGGTGCCAACCCGAAGATTTCTTATGCCGGCGACGATGCAAAAGCAGAAGTGTACGAGGCTGTATCCGAAGCCTTCGGCACAAATGCAGACATCGACCTCGTGCAGAAGTTCCTGTTCCGTGTCTTCGACCTCTACAAGTACGAATTCACGATGAAGCATCTCCAGAAGTCCGGCCAGGCGGAAGGCATCATGATTCTCTCAGAGAAAGACGACCCGTGGAAGACGATGGCCGTCGTCGCCCTGAGAAGCCTGAGCGGCAAGACCGTGCAGAAGGCGAAGCAGATGTATCATTACATGGGCTTCGGCCTCGCTTCTGTCTGCTCCTGCCCAAACGACTTCGTCCTTGCCTGAGCTATGCCATTGTCCACGAATCAGTTGAAAGGAGTTTCCTGTGAAAAGCTTAGAAGATTTCCGCGTGGAGAAAGCGTTCTCTCTTGAGAAATATGCCCTCGATATGGACTATGACTCGTTCCTCCATTTTGTGTCAGAATGCTGTGAAACCAGCCGCAGGACCGGCCGTGTCCCGCGTGAGCAGGAAGTCGAGGTCGAATATCTGACTGTCGAGCAGTCCGAGAAAAAGGATGCTGTCATTCTTGATTATGACCTCTGCCAGAAAGACGATGACAAGTATCTTTTTTCTGTCGGCATCATCCTGTACTGCTCCCAAGAAGAGCAGGAACGCTTCCTCGGCCAGAGCCACGAAGACATGCTTGCCGTCCTTTCTGCCTTGGAAAACGGGCTTGCGACGGACGAGCCGCGCTCGACGAAGGCCATGCACGTCTTCGCCAGCCACCAGGTTCCGGCTTCTTCCAGTCTCTTTCCAAAGCTGTCGGAGGTTGCTGTGTCATGAGCGCCCGGCAGGTATACGACTTCTGGGAAGGCGAAGACGGGAAGAAATACCGCATCGGTGTTGACATGTTCTTGCAAGATTTCCGTCTCATGGAAAAAGTCGGGCATGGGCGGCCAGCACATTGGAAATATATAGAAGATGCCGAAGGATTTTCTTCTTTCGCTGATGCATTGAAAGATGCGGAACTGTTTGCAAGCAAGAACCACCTTGTTCATCAGGAAATCGTTGGGAAACCGCTCTGGAATGTCTATGTGTACCCGGATGCAACGACCTGCTTCCTTGTCAGGAGCAAGGACGGCCTTTTCCGGCTGATGACGAAAGAGCACAAAATGTTTGCCCGTGCAAAGCTCGTGAGCGACGAGGTCTTTCCTCCATGCCGAAACTTCCTCGATGCGGCGGCCAAGGCTGATGCTTTCGCGAAGAAGAGACCTTATCTCACGAGCGCGTTCTGAAAAAAGGTGGTTTTGTGATTTATTTCAACAATGCGGCAACAAGCTGGCCGAAGTTTCCCTCGACACTCCATGCGATGCAGTATGCCCTTGAGAAAGGACAGGTCTACTGCGGCCGTGACACGGCGGACTTCCTGAACACAGAGAAAAAGATTTTCCAGCTGAGGGAAAATCTTGGCTCCTTCTTCCTGAACGCAAAGGAGCCTCATGAAATCTGCTTCTCGTCAAGCAGCACGGTTGCTCTTGACGAGCTCATCCTCGGGAGGGCGGAATACCTGCGCAAGAAAGGCCGTCTGCATGACGGTTTCATCCTCTGTTCTGACCGCGAGCATAATTCTGTCATGCGCCCGCTCCAGCACCTGAAGGAAGCATACGGAATCAGGTTCGTCCCAGTGAAGGCGGATGGCGGAAACGTCCGCATCTCAGACATCAAGGAAATTCTTCGCAGGAAAAAGGAATCTTCTCCTCTTTTTGCTGTCTTCTCCCAAGTGAGCAACGTGACCGGCGATGTCCTGAATGCCGAAGAACTTGGTACTTTCTTCCATGATAACGGTATTCCGTTCATCCTCGATGCAACGCAGGGAATCGGCATCACGCCTGTCGACGTGGAAGCCATGCACTGTTCCGCTGCCGCATTTGCTGGGCACAAGGGACTCAACGGCCCGCAAGGAACAGGAGCCTTCTATATCCGCAACGGATTCCATATCGAGCCGATTCTTTTCGGCGGGACAGGCCATGCTTCTTCGAAAATCGCCCCCCCTGTCAGATTCCCTGACTCATTCGAGGTCGGCACGCCGCCCGTTCACGACCTCATCGGTTTTGCAGACGCCGTGAAGAGGATAAAAGACATCTCAGGAAGCTTCTACAAGGAAAAGATACTGCATATCACGCAATACTGCCACGACGAGATTGCTAGAATAGAAGGGTACCATGTCTTCGGGCAGGACACGAAAGCCTCTCCCATCCTGTCGTTCGTTTCGGACAAAGACAGCCCAGAAGCCGTAGCGGATTACCTGTGGCTTTCCCAGAAAATCAACTGCCGTTCGGGGCTCCTGTGCTCGCCGATGGGAGTGCATGCTCTCGGCCAGGATTCCGTTGTCCGCTTCAGCTTCGGTTTTTACAATACGGTAGAAGAAGTTGATATTGCCGTTGATGCCCTGCGAAGACTCAGAAAAGAAAAGCTCTAAAAGAGAAGGGGGTCTTCACCATCATCCGCATCCATAACTTTTCTGTCCGAGACTACAAGGAAGAAACAGGGGAAAACGGTCATCTTATCCGTTCCGGCATCCTCACGCACGGAGCACGCCCGTTCCTTTCCTTCTCGGAAGATGCAACTGACGTAAAGGCAGATATGAAGTTCAAAGCTGCTGACGGAATCACGGCAATCATCATCCGCGAGCGCCAGGAAGAGCTCATGAACATGTACAAGACCGTGCTCCGTATCGGAAACTTCAAGGTGTTCAACGTGTTCGAACTCATCGTCTCCGATGTCCTCGATCTGAACGAAGCCTGCCTGAAGGGCAGGGAAAAGGCCGCGAAGGACAAGAAAGACGACGCCTGCCTCGCCATCTCCGTCATCAGCTACGCAGGCGACGACCTCTTCTTCCACCACCTCTGGTATTCCTATCACAGCAACCGCGAAGGGCTGACGGCACACCATGTGGAAGATTTTTTCAACCAGGAAGAGAAGCAGTTCAAGAAGAAGGTTTTCAAGAAAGGCAAGACGGAGGAAGCATATTCTTATGTAAAGCTCTTGAAGGTCATCGGGTTCGACCTGAGGCAGAATGTATGCTTCTGCTGAAGGCCAGCAAAGGAAAGGGAAGCAGGTTTTTGCGATGCCTGCTTCCTTTTTTCGCGATTTTCGGAGGCTCTGGGAAAGGATTCCCCACTCATTCTTTTGCTGTCGGAAGTTGCTAGAATAGGCAGAGAATGAAAGGGAGCCCTCCGCTCTCTTTGGAAAGGAAGATATTGCATATGCTTAGCTCGCTCAAAGAGAAGTTCAAGAAGAACGACAAGATGAAGCCTGAGAAAGCATCGTGGATTCAGACTCTCTCCGTCAGGGAGAAGGTGATTGCCGGCACGACTGCCGGACTTGCTGTCATTTCTCTCGGCGGGCTGATGATGTTCAATCCAGGCATCATTTCAGGCATGCCAAAGCACGACAATCCATCTGTCACGCTCCCGCAGGTGACGAAGAACATCGGCCCCGTGCAGATGCTCAACAACAAGCCTGCCGCCAAGCAGGCGGACAGCCCGACCAGCTTCAACATGCCGGCCAGCATTCCCGGCATCAGCAACATGTTCGGAGGTGCCCATATCCCGGCACGCCTGCCCGGCTTCAATCCTCCGTCTGCAAGCGTGCCTCTCCCAGGAAGCATCAGCATGCCCGGTATGAAGCCAGCAGGTCTTGCGACGCCTGAATACATGAAGAAGGCTTACGCTGTTCACGCCGCCATGAGCAGCAGCATGAAGGGCGTCCTTGATGACACCTTCACGCTTGCCAACATGTCAGATGCACCGAGCGGCGCTGGAGCAAACCGTTTCGTGACGACATACGTTGCGAAGAACGGGAGCGACACCGTCCTTGAAAAGATGGAGCTTGTTACGATTGCCCGCTCTGCCGACATGAAGGACATCAAGACGGCCTCGGATGCCCTTTACAGCCTCGTCGAGGACAGCTCTTCCGTCAACATCATCGAGGACGGTGGCTCTTACCTTGTCTTCGACATTGCTGGAAGCAAGGGCTACCAGCTCACAAAGGTGGCAGTTTCTGATGATGCTATCACCTTTGCCGCCTATGTTAACCTTACGACGAACCTCATGCCCTCCGCTCTCAAGGACGAGTGGATTGGCAAGCTCAAGTCCTTCTGACGAGGTAGAATCATGGATAACAAGAACGACAACGTCATGGAGTTCAGCTACGAGCTCTATAAGGAGAGCGTGGAGCCCCTCATCCGTTACAAGGGACTGAGGAGCCTGCATCTCATCATCGGGCATCCGCCGTTCGTGAGGAATTCGAATGGCGGATTCGAACCCCTCTCCCTCGAAATGGAAGATGATGCAGGACACACGCATAACTTCCGCTTCCAGAAAATTACAGGGCATTGGTTCCACAACTTCCTCAATCTGATGTTCATGGAATATTTCGGACTTGAAAAGGAAGACGCAGAAGATACGCTGAAGCTCTACCTGACGGGGGAGCGAACGCAGCAGATTTTCCGTCTGGACAGCGGCACGCTCATCTACCTCCGCATGGACGCCGGTTTCACGGGAAGCGGCATGGTCTTGACCGCCGTTCCCGTCTTCGAGCCGAAGCTGTCCCTCCCGTCGAAGATTGTCAGCCTCGGGGAACTTCTTCCCGGCCTCGTCCTCTTCACGGGATGCTACGGTTCCGACCGCGCCTACACGATGTACTCCCTTCTTCTCGCCATCCTGCGGGAATCACCAAAGAAGGTCTCGATTGTCGAGCAGGTGCCCCGCTACAACATTGATTTCGTCAAGGATTCCCTCGTCATGCGCCGCATCGCCTTCGACCCGAAGACGACATATTTCTCGGAGCTCCTCCGTGCCCTGACGACGGACGTAGACATCATCTGCCTTGATGACATTTCTGACCCGAAGGCATTCGAAGCCGCTCTCAAGGCATGCGCTTCCGGCAAGACCGTCTTCGGGATGCTCGGAGCGTCCTCCATTCAGGAAGCTCTTGACTCCATCCTTTTGCAGTACGAACCGAGCAAGCGCGAGATGATTCGCTACCAGCTTTCGGTCGCCATCCGCGCCATCATCTACCAGCAGAAGGTTCCGACTACCCCGCAGGTCGAGGAGGCTATGGTTCCCGCTTTCGAGTCCGTGTCTGGTGACAGCCTTCAGAAATTCATCGCAGGGTATGAACCAGGCAGCTCGGATGCAGTCGGTTTCATCAAGTCTGTGCCGGATGACAGCCTTTCCTTCGAGCAGTCATTGGCAGAAATGCTGTCGAATGGTATCATTGACGAGAAGACTGTTCAGATTTTTTCAAGAACGACCGCAGGAAATTCTCCTGCAAAGGGGGCTTGACCTCTTATGGATGAAGCAATCCTGAATGAAGGCGAGCCGCGTCTCGGAATGTTCATGCGCAGAGCCGTGGCGTATCTTGTCGATACTGCCATCCTGTGCGCTGTCTTCCTGCTGATGCGCCTTCTCCTGGATGATGTTCTGGAGCCGCTCTATATCAATATCCTTCTGAATGTCATCACTCTCCTCTATTTTTCCATCATGGAATCGTCATCTCGGCAGGCCACTATCGGAAAGGGGCTTCTCGGCCTCATCGTGACCGACAGGGACGGCAACGCTCTCAGCTTCGGCAGGGCGCTCCTCCGCAACTTCGCGAGGTATATCAACTTCTTCCTCTTCGGCCTCGGCTACCTGACGCTCTTCTTCACGAAGCGCCGCCAGTGCCTCCACGACCTCATCGGGCGCACCTGCGTTGTGAGGGAAGGAGAGGCAGGAGAAGAAGACGACATCTTCCAGATGTAAGGTTTTCTGCAAAACATAACTAAAAAATAATAATTTTCTAGCGGCGAAATGCCGCTTTTTTCTTTGCCTTTCCAGCAGATTAGCTGACATGTTGCTAAAATACACATAGAGCCTTCTGAAAGGATATTGTTTCAACTACACTTTGCAAAGGATTTGCTTATTATGCATACGAATACAAGAAACATCAATGTAGATACCGCCAAAAAGGCGTCGAATGGGAGGTTCTATAACATGAAAAACATCAATCATACACAGAAAGGCAACCAGGGATTCCGCATCCGAATCACATCTGACATCGAGGATGCACTCCATCTTGTGAACACAGAAAAAGTGGAGCTTTCCCAAAAGCAGAAATTCCGCCTCTCCGAACAGGATTCTTATGTGAAGAAAGTCCGCGTGATGCTCATCACAGGGGAAAACGACCGCGTCATCGCATCCTGCACGGCATATTTCGTCAACGGAGCTCTTCTTCGTCGGCGTATGCTCGTCCCGAAGGAACCAGCAAAAGAGATTGCCTCTTCGGAATCGTTCCTTGCCGCAAGGCACGCGAACTATATCGTTGACGGAATCAACTTCGTCCAGCTGTCCGACCTCTACGTTCTTCCTGAATATCAAAGGCAGGGGCTTGCTACTTGGCTTGTAGCGGAGACGCCGGAACTTCTTGAAGAGTTCTTTGGCCTGACATTCCAATACGTTCTCGCTCCTCTGAGCGCAGATGTCTTCAAGAGCGAGCTCGCCTCCATCGGGAGGAGCGAGTTCAAGAAGGCTCGCTTCCTGAAGAACCGTAGGCATACCGTTTCCGACATCCTGAGAAAGCTCGGGTATGAAGCTGATGCATCTACGCAGGATTCCATCTTCTTCAAGGAATATTGACGACAGCAAAAAAGGGAAGCAGGTTTTTCGTTGCCTGCTTCCCTTTTTTCGTGATTTTTGGAACTGATGCTGTCTGGCTTTCCCAAAAGTTAGTCGTTGTTCTTTGAAAGTTTTTGGGAAAATTTCTGTGTTGTGAGCGACGCAAGGTCTTTCTTCACGTAATGGTCGCGGCTCCTGTAGTTGTCGTGCTGTTCAGGAGCGTACTTCATCTGGTCGAGGTTCGAGAGGGCCTTGTATTGCGCCTTCGTGATGCGCGACGGCAGGATGTCGTATTCCTGCTTGACGATGGCCTTGTTTGTCTCTTCCACGAACTTGTGGTATTCCTGTCCGATGGCGTCCTTGTCTGGATGGTTCAGGAGCATGACTTTCGCCTGCTTGTCAAGTTCTTTCGTCGAATAGCTCTTGCTTCCCCATGCATCGACCTGCGCCTTCATATAGGCATCTGCGTCCTTGCTGATGTCCTTGTCAATCAGGGCTTTCAGGACGGCAATCTTCTGTGTCAGCGTATGGTTCGGACTTGCCGTATATTCCCGGATGTATTCTTCTGCTTGGATGAGATAGTCATGTCGTGCGTTTGAGGCCACGAAAAGCAGGTAGGCCGGGCCGCTGACATCCTTCGTCACATCGGAACCATCCGATTCAGGATATTGGTTGACGACACGGGAATCCGAAATGATGAAGCGGTTGAATGCGGCAAGCTCGCTGGAAGCCTCCGCGAAGCGCGTCTTGTCCGTCGATTCGATGGACTCATTGAGCTTCGTGATGAGTTCTTTGTAGAGGTCGTAGATTTTTGCACGCTTCTCCGCAGGCGTCATCTTCGCTTCCTCGGAGTAAGTGGAAGTGAGCGTCGAGCCCGACATCAGGGCAGAATTCTCCACAGCACGGAAGTCGAACTGTTGTCCGAAATCCATCTTCGTAATGACTGGAAAATCCGTCTTTGTGATAGGAACAATCTGGTCAAGGTCTACAGCCTTTGCCGCAATCATGAAGCGGCTCTTCTCGATGACGCGGTAGGTTGCAAGATTTTCCTGCACCTTGTCAGCGTCTTCCTTGTCTTGGACGGCTTTATCTGAATCCTGCTGTTCTGTCCCCTGTCCGAGCTGGGCCTGCTGCTTCTGCATCGCCTCTTCGAACTGTGCACGGACTTCCGGCGGAATGTCGTCTGGCAGCTGCATCGCTGGTGCGGCCATCACGAACGGAGCTGACAGGATGGCCTGCATGATGCACATGGTAATCGTCTTTTTCAGCACGAGTAAGCACTCCTTTCAATTATCCTTCCTCATATTTTAGCAATTCGGCTGTTGTAGGGGAAAATAGAAGCAAGGTGATTTTCTCGTAAGAAAGGAGTTGTACATCATGAGTAAAAAAGCAAAAAAACGTGGTTCCAAGGCTCGCATCCCAGAAGGCATGTTTCTCCGTGTCGGGTTGCGGGAGCTCTCTGGAAGTTCCCATGTATTCTCCGGCCGCTTCGAGCGTTATGGAAGCACGAAGCATAGTGAAAAACGTACAGTACTTTTCAAAAACATTCAAATGGACGGCAGACTTGTCTCCGACCATCTCTGGATGAAGGTCGAAAATATTGTGAACATCAAGGAGGGAACCAAGGATTTTGAAGGTGGAGATATTGTGTATTTTGAAGGAACGCCGACAAACTATTCCCATGAGGACGGGAAGGAAGGCATCGGCTTCGACGAGATTCGCCTTCGCAAGGTCGAAGGTGTCCTCGGACAGGTCACAATCTTCGCCTGAATGCAGGAAGAGCAGGCCATCGCCATCACGGCGAGCCTGCTCTTGTTTTGTCTCTACTTTCGTGCGGAATCGTGATTTCCAAAGGATGCATGCGAGAATTCCATCATTTCTTTTCTTTGCCGAGTGCCCCAGGCAGATGTCCCTTTTGCTTCTGGTACTCTTTCAGAAAATCGTTGTTTTCTACCGTCTGCTTCGGCAAGACCTTGTTTTTCTCAAGGACTTCAGCAATCTGTTGTGCCGCCTTGATGGAGCGATAGCCTGCAGTTGCATCTACGACTTCGTCTCGATACTCTGGAGCATTCATGATGACCTCGATGGCAAGCTGCTTGTAAGTCGCTCTCGGAAGGTTTGCCTTGAGGAGCGTCTGCAAGTATCCTCCTCGGTTGATTTCCTTCTCTCCCTGTTCTCGAAGCTTGCTGACCTGAATCCATGTCATGAGGAGCGCCTTCCACACTTTCGCCTTGCGTCCCTCCCATCTCGGGATGGAAGATTTCGTAAAACCGAGTTTTGCCATCTTCTCGGAAAGATATTCCCAAGACGGGATTCCAGCATCGTCGATGATGCTGGGCGGATTCTGCTGGTTTACGAGAAGGGACACGTTGTTCAATTCCGTCCGCTTGCGGAAGGAAACGATGAACATGAATTCGACAATCCTGCGGTGGTCGACGGCGCTTACGATGTCATCCGGATTGTCGATGGAGAGCTGCGAGAACGGGTTCGTGTTGATGTCGATGATTGCCTTGTCGATGGCGTTCCTGCGATAGTCATTCGGACGGGACAGCGTCTGCGTATTGTTCTTCACGGGAGTCGGCACTCGGAGCCGCAGTTCGTCATAGCTGATGCTGATGTGGTACGGATAGGTATCGCCGAGCCTCTGCATTTCCGCAATCCTTGCTGTCAGCCAGTTCATGAACGGGTAGGTGTAGCTGCTCTTGCAGGAGGAGTAGAATCTTGGGTCAATCTGGATGTCAGGGTGTTTCAGTATCTCTGAGACATAATAGTCCTGAAACGCAGGAGCCACCCAGATCGTCACGGTTCCCTTCGTCTTGTTCTGGGTGAACTTCGAAATCATCCAGTAGGTGTCTTCTTTTTCCTCTCCGTCTTCGGTGATGTAGTGAACGGTCTGCGTAAGCGGCATTTCCTTCACCTTGGAGAGCGTTCTGGAATAGGAACGCTGTAAGCTCTCCCATCGCTCAAGGCCCTTCTCTTTTGCTATCTTCCGAAAATCAAGTTCGAACGTTATCGGTTCAGAATAATCTCCTCCGGCGTTTACGAAATTCTGAATACCAGCACGGATGGCGACCATGAAGTCGTTCTCCTGCTTCGATGCCGCTCGGTTCGGAATGCTGGCAGAGAACGGTATGTTCGAGAAAAGCGGCAGTTGCTCCATCCTGCCGTCCTTCTTGGTACGTTTGCTTCTCATACGCCTGTCCCTCCTTTACTACAAGCATACAGGAACAGCAAAAGAAAGACAAGTGTTCCTAAAACTCGCAGTAGCCTCTGAAAATCGCGATTTGCGAGTTCTAGGTACGCTGGAATCCCATTCCCCTTTTCTTTGTTGTCCCTCTTTCTAGTTATAGAGAAGCACCTTGTTTGGAAAACAAAAGGATAGAACGATAGATAAGGGGTCGCCTGAAACTGTCGTAAGCCCTTTGTTTCCGCCATTTCGACTGCGAGTTCTGGGAGAAACTGCGAGTTCCAGGTACATGAACTGCGAGCTCTGGATACGCTGATTGCGAGTTCTGGGAACGGATTGCGAGTTCTGGGTGCATTTCAGGTTGCTGTTCCTGTGGATTTGTGGATAAAACTGTGGATAACTCTGTTGATAAGTCCGCCAAGCCTTGGAAAAAGCCGTTCTGATAGCTGGATTGTACCTAAAACTCGCAGTTTGAAAAATTTTTCTGTATCTAGAACTCGCAGTTCGTGGAATCGCGTGCCTAAAACTCGCAATTCTGCCATAAAGATGCACCTAGAATTCGCAGTTAAACCATATTCGTTGGAAAACGCTTGTTCCCAAAACTCGCAATACGGAGGCTTTTTGTAGCCAGACAGATTGTACCTAGAACTCGCAGTCGCCTGTATCCAAAACTCGCAATAGAAATATTGGCTAATTCTTGCGTCGTTTTCGAATGCTTGCGTGTCTTTTGGCTAAAATATTCCTGATAAGACAAAGGAGGTTGTTTCTCTTGGGTAAAAAGAAAGCAAAGTGTCAGCGCCACACGGACGAAGAGCTGGAATTCTACGCAGACGAAGAATTCAATATGTTTGAGACATTTTCCCGTATCGCGGCCATCAATCTTCGAACGCTGAAGAAGAAGGCTCCAGGCGTTCCGTCCGACCTATGCCTGCGGGACAAGAAAGACATCGACAGCATGGACGTGAAGCTCGGCATGAAGCGCTGGCACAAGATTCTCGACAAGATGATATGGTCATTTGACGAAATTGCCGCTGACAATCCGAACGAACCAGAGTATTTCGGCAAGAACAACAAGGAATCCAAGGCGCACAAGAAATACTGGAAGCGCGTCAACAAAGGGCTCGACCTGTTCCATGACCGCTTCTTCGACCTCGTGATGTACTGACAGGAAGGGGAATTTCTATGCGTATTGCACTCGCTCCCGACCTGCACTGCTTCTACACGACATACGGCCATATCGGGAAAGACGGGAAAAATTTCAGGGAAACGGAGTGGCAGGAAACGGCAGACGTATTCTACGAATCCTGTCTGAAGGAAGGTGCGGAGCTTGTCGTTGTCCCA
>Ga0310695_10005633_pt1 | contig 21658 bp, 11 predicted proteins | sample RumenRJG_04DNA_FD_203882 | JGI IMG/M metagenome (GOLD analysis project Ga0310695, IMG submission 203882) | Bovine rumen microbial communities from Lethbridge, Alberta, Canada - RJG_04 (v2) (version 2) | ecosystem: Host-associated > Mammals > Digestive system > Stomach > Rumen | place: Canada...
ATGTAAAGCCTTTGGAAGAATTTAATCCCGAGGAACTTAAATCTGGCATCACGCAGGCTCAGATAGACATGCTCAAGGACCTGTCATGGCTTGATAACGGAGGAAACATAGTTCTTGCCGGGCCTCCTGGGCTTGGCAAGACGATGGTTGCCGTAGGGTTGGGGCTTCATGCCATAAACAACGGATACACCGTCTGTTTCGAAAAGATGGTCAGCCTTGTACGTATCCTTGATAACGCTGAAACCGAAAGGACAGCTGGTTTCAGGCTCAGGACACTCAAAAAAGCGCAGCTGATCATTATTGATGAAATCGGTTATACACCCATAAGCAGAAGCCAGGCCAACCGCTTCTTCACCTTTATTAGTGATACATATGAAACCTCTTCCATCATCTTCACCACCAACAAAGAGATAACTGATTGGGCAGAGATGATGGGAGACCCGGTGCTTACAACTGCTTTGCTTGACAGGATACTCCACCATGCGAACTGTTTCTCGTTCAAAGGTGAATCCTACAGGCTCAACCATCCTTGATGATTCTTGTCTATCTGGGACAACGTTCTTATAACTCGCGGACAACGTTTCCGAAATATACGGACAGCGTTCCTGAGTTATTCGGACTAAGAACACTGTCCCAGAGGGACAAACTGGCATCTTAAGTTGCAGTATATCATAATTCGGCTTTGCCGTCATCAGCCGGAGGCACATGTTCGACCGAAGGGCGCCTGGATGGACCCTTTAAATCGAAGCGGTATGCGTTTCTGACTAAGCGGTCTAGTATAGCGTCTGCAATGGTTTGATCCTTGAAGATAGAAGGCCATTCCTTTACAGGAAGCTGGGCCGATATCGCTATGGACCTTTTAGCATGGTGTCTTTCTTCCACGACCTCCAGAAAATCCTGTGTCATGGAGACATCAAGCTGTTTAAGCCCAAAATCATCAAGGATCAGGAGCTTGGGCTTGATCATTTCCTGCATAAGCTTATTGTATGATCCATCGCCACGGCTGATACTAAGGTTTGTAAGCAGTCTTGGAACCCGATAGCTTTTAACGGACATACCCATTGCACATGCTGCTCTTCCAAAGGCAGAAAGCAGATAAGTTTTGCCCACTCCGGTGGCGCCTGTAACGATGAGGTTGGCTCCATCCTTGATCCATTGACAGCCTGATAACCGCGCGATATCAGTTTTTTTGATTTTTCGTACTGGATCATAATCAATGTTGGACAAGTAGGCTGTCGGCTCACGAAGCCCCGCTGCTTTGATCAGTCGTTGTACCTTGGCATTACAACGTGCATTATACTGTTCGGTGACGATCATTGAAAACCTTTCATCGAAGTCAAGGTCGCTCATCGCCGGTAGTTCCTGCTGTCTCTGATATTCAAGCTTCATTGCGTTAAGCTTCATTTCAGAGAGCTGTTCACTGGTTTGATAATTCATGATGGGGTCCTCCTTCTCATTCCCACTCTCCGACACGGAGGTTTTCATGGTATGGAGTTGGAGTATCCGCATCGGAACTGTTTATGACTACGGGCTGAGATTCCTGACCGTTTTTCAGGATGTTCTTCAGCGTTGTATATGTAACAGAGTTGAGGTCGATTGCTTTTTCGCAGGCCTTTTCAACTCTGGCATTACCATAGGTCCTTGAAAAGTTAATTACAGCCATGCAGGATTTATAAGCCTGCTCTTCAAAATCAGCCTTTTCAAGAAGGATGTCAACAAAGCGACCGGCAAAGAAGCCGATGGAAATAGCTTTTTTGCGATAATACTTTCCATCGTATGCACGGAAAGCCACCACTGCCTGATGATTCTCAGGCATATGTACTGCTTCGGTAACATACCTTCTTCCGCTGAAACGTTTCTGGTGTATCGCAATCCTGTCGCCACCGGTTGTAAAGATTTCTATCTTCTTAGCATAGATGTGCATTACAACAGGCTGGTTACAATACTGGTATGGTACGGAGTAATAATAACCGTCACATTCCAGATGATAATTATAAGATACACGCTTTACGAGCTTTGTTTTATATGATTCAAACGGCTCTTTTGGAAGAGGACGCAGGCAGGGCTTATCAAGTGCTAAGAAAACACTTTCACGGCTGCCCTCGCGGTGTTTGAATTTCCTCTTTGATAATTCAACCACGCGTTCCCTGATATCATGGTTAAGTGCCTCAAAGCTAAAATAGATCTTGTTTTTGAGCCATTCGATAAGCCATGTTTCAAGCCAGCCTACACTCGATTCAACTGCAGCCTTATCCTTTGGCTTTACAACACGTGCAGGGATTATGGCAATCCCATAGTGTCTTGCCATGTCGCGGTATGCATGGTTGATCTCAGGATCATAGAGGCTTGTATGTATAACTGCCGTTTTGCAGTTGTCGGGAACAAAAACTCTGGGAAGTCCGCCATACCATTCAAGGGCATCTATATGACCCTGATTCCAGTTAAGCTGTGTTTCATCAGGGAATGCCTCAACAAATGGATATGAGCCATCTCCAAGTGTTGTAACAAAGAAATGGGCATCGTGGACCTCTCCGGTATCATAATCGGTAACACATGAAAGAGTATCACCGATCCAATCGATAAAGAGCTCTTTCCCGGGTTCGCGTTCTTGCGGAAGGATAACTTTTTTGCCGGTAACTGTTTTCCAGTTAGCGTATTTGGCGCAGAACCGGCTGTAACTGTAACCATCGGTATGTTCAGGCCTGTATTCATTCTCCCAGATGTACTGGAGATTAATCCTGCGACTGGATTGAAGTCTGGCATGTATAGCTTCCCAGTCAGGCTCGTCCTTGACCTGCTTAGGTCCGAAAGAATCAGGATATATAAGGTTATTGATCTGATCCTGTGTCATGGATCTGGCTGCTTCATATGTCAGCCCGCATTCCTTACACTTGTTAAGGATCTCACCAACCGTAGTTTTAGAACAACCAACACTATCGGCAATATCGCGGTAAGTAAACAGGTTCATCTCTTTGAGACGAAGGATTTCTGTAATCTTCATAAAGTCTAAGCACCTCATAATGTGTCCTCCTAAAATGTACTTTAGGTACATCTTAAGAAGATTTGTTATAAGATGCCAGCCTTGTCCGGATAATATAAGAATCTTGTCCGAATAATTCAGGATTCCTGTCCGAGAATTATAAGAATCTTGTCCGCTTAATTCAGGAATCTTGTCCATATGTTACAGGATTGTTGTCCGGGTGTTGCAAGAATCATCAATCCTGATCTATTCAGTTGACAAAGTACCTTACCTGACGGATCAGGCCGTAAGGAGATGTAAAAAACTGCTTACCATCCCATGTAAAATTCTCCTTACCTAACGATGTAAAAAACTCCTTACCATACAGTGTAAAAATCTTCTTACCGTACTATGTAAAAAAGAGATTACCTAACAGTGTAAAATTTTGCTTGACATTTGCATTCTTCCTCGCTCTTCTTTATCTTCTCCACGAACTCCTCGTAAGACCCTACCCCGCAGGGAATATGCAGTCCATGCTTAATTAAGCAAATATCATCTCTCGCCGTCACGTTTTTTTCATAAGTTGAGCCACTGTTAAGCCATAAAACCGTATCTTCCTCTCCCGTAGCTTCAGGGTAAAAATAGAATGCCTTCTTAGCATCGAATCGGAACATGTACGCAAGCACCTGCAGATAGTCCTTATTACCGATGTTTCCTTCCGGCTTATACTTCGCATCTGCAATAATTCTATTATCAGCATCTCTACCAACAAAGTCTGGATATATAAGCCCAACCTTACCATCATCCCCAGTAAATAGCCTCTGGGCACCAACTCCACCCTTGTTCATAGGATGATAAAATGTTTCTGAAACAAGCTGATTAACATACTCTTCCCATAACCATGCGCCATCAAAAAGGATTCCATAAATCTTCCTTGCCCCCAGGCCCACTTGGGACTTCTCGTTCTGAAGAATTAAAATACAAAGCCTCTGGAGTGCTCGATATTCATGATAATAAGCATGTCGAATTGTTTTCTTTTTATTTACCTCAAGAACTTTTCGAAGGTTTTTCGCCTCATATTCCGGCGTAGCTTCGCAAACCAGCTTTACCTCATTCTTAACCTTTGCGAGCAGCTTATGTCCATAAGGCTTTCTTTTAATAAATTCAACCGTATGGCGTATAAGCTGCATGAGGTAATTGTCAAAAGCATATTCCCTCTGGCTGTATGCGATATTTCCGACAAAGGGGATATTATTTCGAATATGCCTATCAACATTGATCATGCCCCGGACATTGCTATCGTTATATTCATTACGCACGTAGGTCTTAAAAGCACCTTTTCTCATGGCTGCCGATAGAAATGACGGGAAAAGAAACAACAATAACGAAAACAATCTGTCATCACGGGATGCATCCGTTTCCAGATTAACGATATTAGGGAATTCAAGAACGCGCTCAAGAAAATACCGAAATAAAAAATCATTCTCTCCAGTACTAAACCTGGATTCTATAACAAGCCTCTCATCCTCATAACCCAAAAAGCCCATGACATTACCCGAGCGAAACGTATCATTAACGCTCTGAAGAATCATCTGATCTCTTGTAATATCTTCAGCATCACGAACAGCCTCCGGAAAGACAAATACCCCTTCCTTCTCCAGCTCTTCAAGAGTCTTATCTGAAACAGTCTTAACAAGCCCGGGAACATCAGAAAAGTCAACTTTATTTCTTTGCTCGTTATCCTTAATCTTGAGTTGCTTCATCTATAGCACCTTTATCCTGAGGTATATAACCATAAGCATCAGCAAAGCGTTTCATTATTTCTTCTTCACCATTTAATCCGCGAACATACTCCTGTAATAAGGGATAAAGATAATCAGTCCAAAGAACATCAAATCCCACTGTCTTAGCCTTCAGGAAATACGAAGCACCAATCTGGTAATTCTCATTAAGATCCTCAACTGTAAGAATAGCAGCGTTAAGCTTATCCATTCTCTCAACCGCTTCGTTCTTAAGCTCCTCATTATCCAGAGACTCAAGCATATCCTGAGTATCCTCAGCCCTTATTTCTACAAAACGGAACCGTCTTCTCATGGCAAAATCAAAACTATCAACAGATCTGTCAATATCATTCATGGTTCCGATAATATATACATTTTCCGGAATATAGAATTTATAATTCTTATCCTCATGCATGTTTGAATATTGTGTTGCCACAGAGCCTTCTTTGCCACGGTATCCCGGATCGATAGAGAAAAACAACTCCCCGAGGATTTTCGAGATTTCACCACGATTTATCTCATCAATAATGAAAATGTACTTCTTCAAATCTTCTGGTGCTACTTGAACTCTTGCATTGCCAGCGCCAGATGCCTTAATATCTCTGAAGATAGCAAGCTCATATGAATTTCCCTGAGTCGTAAACTGTTTTCCAAGGAAATGTGTCATATCGTTTACTTTATCAAAAGGCAGTCCTGATTCAAGCATTTTCTGGATGTTCTCAATACTTAAAGTTAGTTTATTTGCTGTCGAATTCTCCGGAATGTGGATATAGATATGCTTTTCATCCATATCCATGATGATACATTTACTTCCTCTAACAGTCTCATATTCCTTTTTGCCAAATTCAATATTCGAGAAGTACTCCTCCATCACAGCCCTTGCAGATAACTCCTGCTGCCGTGTTTCTTTTGATTTTTGAGTCTCTTCAATATTCCTTCTCGCTTTGTCAACAAAGGCCTTGAAAATACCATCCTGTAGTTCAAATCCCATGCTTCCATCTTCATTCATCTTCGGGCGAAGCCCTTCCACAAAATCAGAATAATCATAGCTGGGATGGAACTGAACAAACTCTACCTGCTGCTTTTGATCCGGAGTCAAATTGTCATATCTGTCTGTATATCCGTTACTTATGATATCCGCAGCAATAGCTTTAGCCAAATAAGACTTGCCTGTTCCGGGGGCGCCTCTAAATATGATATTCTTGGTTTCCAAAAGAACCTTAGAATAAGGGTTTTTGCTCTCGTGGGTGGTCTTATTTAAATCTTCATTAACAATCTTCTCGCTAGAGGTCCAGTTTGTTTCCTGTTCAGTCTTTTCCCTATATATCAATACAAACTTGTCTCCAGGATCACCGAACCGCCTTAAACATTCTCTTGCAAAAATGATTGTGGAAAATACATTCCATGAATATATAACATACTGTGGGCCATTCTCGCGTTTATAAATAGAATACTCCATAGAATTCTTATATTTTTTAAATTCTACCTCTGTCGAAAAAATACCCCTAATAACCTCTCTATCAGGCGTATACTGACAAACCGGAAATTGCTTTTTATCTTCATCAGATAATGATCCTATTTGACTCTCAAAGATTTGACAGGCCAAACGTGGTAATGTCTGATTAGATATCTTGGACTCACTTTTGTTACGTTTTCGGCGTATCTCTTCTATGCCTTGTTTAACAAAATACACATCTATAGGTTTATAATTATTTCCCAAGTCAAGATTATCCATGGTGAACCGGTCATCGGTAGAAGTAACCGATTCCGCAGTTATAGTAAGCTCGAATTTTTCTTGTTTATTCTCAATCATATATCCCCTCGCTTTAAAATAATTAACTGCCTCTACTGCATTGAAATCGTTCGACTGTATTTCTACCCCATTAGCAAGCTTTGCCGCAACAGCAATAACATACTTCGGGGGATACTTTTTTTCATCCACCACAAGATCATATGATGTACTTTTGTTTTGTTCCGGGACACCATTATCATCAATATATTGAATTGCTTTTTGTATGTCTTCTTTTATTATATTAGGTATTGCCATAACTCTCACCTTCCATCCAAATAAAGCTACAATACTCATTTAAAGGGTATAATTCAAAGCCAATTAATATATCCTCTGCAGATTAGCTGTCCATTTTTGTTATCTTAATGCTTTATATACCTTCATTTTAACCAACTGATTTAGCAATTCTTCTATTTGTTTGGCTTTTTGATATGAATCAACCAAGAATCCCATTTCAACATTTCCAGCCAATCCATGATATGAAAGATTAGCCGATGAAACTAAAGCTTTTTGCGAATCCACAGTCAAAATCTTCGCATGAGAAGCAGCCATCTTATCATCAGGCTGTTTTTCATATTCAAAGAATTGTAAGTACCTTCCCTGATAAGCCAACATCCTATCCAATGATTCCTTATGTCTATCAAGATCATTTACATAAAATCTCACATATACTCCTTGCTGACTCTTAGAAATGATTGCGTCAAGTGTCTCTGAAAAATAGTCAGAAACTGAGTATCCTGTAAGTATAATACTCTTTTCAGCGCCTTGAATTAACTGCTCTACAACTTCCTTTGTTTTCCTGCTTTTTATGCTAAAAGTTTCCGGTGCAGTAATAACTAATTCAATTCTTTCTTCACTCTTTGCGTTATACATCTCAAAGCAGAGGCTAAGGATATCATTGATTTCTTCATCATCGCAATTTGGAAATTGTTTTTTTAATTCTAAAATTGCTTCTACCAAAACGGAATCCGCTTTTCTAAGCGAATATGAATTAATGCTCTGTATAATTTTTGCCGCTAAAAACTCAGCCTTTATACTTGAATCCCGCATAAAACACCTACAAGTTCTTTAAAATAACCCATTTCTTCATGCTCCGGCAGCGGAACAACAAATGCTCTATCCAGTAATCTGTTTCCATTTTCGCACGCTGTTTCAGATATCATTGTACAAGAATGGCAAGCAGCACCATTAATCCTATCCGATGTAGGATTTTTCATAAAACATTCAGGATCTGTTGTGCATGTTAATCCATTTTCTAAAGCTCCCTTTAATAACGGTATCAACTTTTCCATGGACCCAAGTTCAACTAATCCGCCTAATGAACCTTCTTGATCAGCAGCCCCCGTATAAATGAGTAATCCACACATCTTATCACTACTGTAGATACGCTCACGCAACGCTGAAGATGAATATCCGGATTGAATAGCCATTTCTTTAATAAGCATATGTGACATTGTATGCAAGAGTACATACTCGCCATTTCTAGATCTAAAGTTTTCCCACCCTTTCCCTTTACAATAAGCTTCGTAGCAAGACTGATACTTCTTTGAGCGTTCACTTACCTTATCGTTCTGAAGCCACTTATTAATAGTATCTCTATTAAACTCAATGAAAACACCTTCGCCATTGATCTCAACTGCAGGCAACCATTTTTCCGAACCAGCTGATTTTAGTTTCACAACATGCTTTTGATCATCCACATCAGGTTCTGGCATTTCTAAACGAGAATACCCAAGAAGTACTCTAACCTCACGAAGTCGATGTATCTTTATCACGCGTGAAAAATAGTTTTTCAGGCTATCTTTAACACCAACTTCCTCAGCTTTAAAATATTTAACATCATGTTGAAATTCCACTTGCTGATGATGAGTAATGGCATTGTATTCCATCTCTTTAAGTTCAACATAATCTCGAATATTCTGTTCTAATCGCTTATATGCCTCATCAAATTCTTTTCTAGTAAACTTACCTTCAAAGAATTTTTCATATCCCTTTGTCAATCCATCATCTTTGCCTAAAACATCAATCAATAATTCCATTTCTTTTCTATGTTCTGCCACTAAATCATTAATTGGATTTGTCCATGGAGGAATGGATATTGCAGTTCTAGTCACCGGAAAATAAACATTTGATGCGCCACGCTGGCTTGGTACCAAAGGTTTTTTACATATCTTTTTAGGTGCATTAGGTCTTTGTGGATGATTTCCTGAACAGTTACATCCACTAAAGTTCTCCTTTTGCATTGCACCGCTCATTCGTCGTCTAGCTCCGCAATCACACTGAACCTCTAATTCAGCAAGTGAAGACGTTGTACCAAAAGAAAGCAAATGCATTTTTTCCTTGCAATCTGTCTTACCATGATGAACCCACCAACGCCATGGAAAATCATCCATATGACCATCTTCACATATAGAAATAAACCTCGCCGGATAAGCTGAATAACCGCAGTCAGGACAAGATGCGTTTCCTTGGCGTTGCTTGTATTTTTCAATATATCCCTGATTCTTTAATTCATTCCGTATATCAAAAATTCTTTTGCATCTATCATTAGTACATACATGCATATATGGAAAGGATGTTACTGGAATGTTTTCCCTACCAATTGTGCTTGGCATATAGAAGTGTCTCACATTCATAAACGACGCCAACCTAGCGTCTCTTATTTCCTGTCCGATGTTTTCTGGTGTCCAATATTCTATGTCGAGAACAGTCAACGAGTCATGCACGGCATCCATGATCGAACCCGGACCATATGTTGTGATTAGTTGATTTGGTCTTATCTCCCCAAGTTTCTTTAAAAACACTAGGCTTGTCCTCCTCCCTCATAAAGATATACTGTTGATGATTGTTCAACGTCACGCATAGAGTTCAACGTCGGTTTTTCTTTGTCGGATGAGATTTGACCATAATAGTTTAGCAGTCTTCTCCCCGTTTTAGTATTCGGACCAAAATAATACAAATTGTGTTCTCTAGCAAAATCCTTCCACGTACAAATAAATGCGTCCATATCCTCACATGTAGCATCATAAGCAGACGGGGCAACAATAGCTACCCTATCAAGTATTTTTTTCTTAACAACGCTCAATTCCTTATCTGAAATTGCAGTAATATTAGATGCGCCTTTATTTCCTGCCATTATTTCAGTTTGCAGTCTAAGTATCGCAACAACTAAAGCATGAAGAACCCTATCACGCGCTCTTGCCGCAAATGGAGTTGCCGTTGTTCCTTCTACATACCGATACATCTGAGAATGGAAACCAACAAAGTTCTCATAATTCGATAGATCCCTTGGCCTATATGGATTGTAAACTGTAAAAATCATTCCAGGATACTTTCGTCCAACACGGCTGGTAGCCTGAATATATTCAGAGTTCTGCTTAGGCTGTCCAACAACAGCCATTAAACCCAAACGGTCAACATCCATACCAACAGCAATCATATTGGTTGCAATAACAACATCATAGCAAGTCTGGCGCTCTTTACCTGGCACAAATGGTTCAGCGAGCTTCTCAAGTATTTCTGCAATCTGATAAGACGGAATTCTAGAGGTAATCTCCTTCTTTCCATCAAATCCTAAATATCTCTGTCGTGCATTTTTATATTTCTTTTTTAAAACTTTAAGACGGCTGCTAATATCGTCGTCCAAAAGCCTTACAGCACCACCCAGCTCGCGAATAGAGTTAAAGTATCCAACAAGTGTATAATATGGATCTACATAATTCTGATAATCTGGATCTTCCGAAAGAATAAACGCCTCTTGCAACAGTACAGAATACAGTCTTATAAGTGTTGTTTTAACAGATTGTCCGCTAGCACAGACTCCAATATACTGTCTAAAAGGCTTTTCCCCCTTCTTCAGCATATCTTTAATATCAGATTCTCTCAATTCACTTATATCCCTTGTAACCAAAGGAACTTCGCGAATAAAATAAGAATCTCTCGTATCAAATCCACTTGATGGAAATTGAGCATAGTTTTCTCTAGCATACAGACATTTTATCTGTTCTCCTGCATTCTTTATTGTCGCTGTAGATACAACATACTTAGGACGAATCTTCTTTCCTTCTCTTTCGATACAACACATATCCTCAACGACAGTTTCATAACCACCATAAATCGTACCTAATGGACCTGATATTAAATGCAACTCGTCTTGGATAATCAATTCAGGTGGGTAAAACGGCTTACACGCATGAATAACGCATGACTCTAAGCCATTTGTAGCATCCTTATTATGACGTTTTCCTAACAGCTCATTGTCATATCCGACAGCTTGATAACCATGCCTTGGGCAATAACGGTCAGTTCTTCCAAATAATAATCCAACTTGTTCAGTCCATGGTAAACGAGCAAACTTATCCACAGTCGATATAATAACTGTAGGACATTTTGAATATATTTCTTCGTCTACTAGGTAAACAGGAATACTATTCCCCTTTTGCCTAGAATACCTACATTTATCATAAGAACAAGTGATTCTTACTGAATGCAGTTTTGTATTTATCTCATAATTACTATCCGTAATTTCATGTCCACAATATGGGCATCTAATAATCTGTTTCGTTACTTTTCGAATAAACTCTTTTCGCTGATATTCATCCTTTTCATAATCCCCAAATTTGTTTGGCGTCACATTGTTTCCAACCCAGAACCCGATGGATATTGGTGTTTTTCCATATTCGGCATTCCCCTCCTTTTCGTCATTTTCTCTTAAGATTTCCATTGCAACAATGAGCTTAAGCAACCTGTCTCTTTGCTGTGTAGTGAGCAATCTAAGTGTATAGCGAAGAAAAACTGTAACTCCCCCATCCTTCTCATATTCTGTCTCATCTTTTGCTGTCAATCGACGATAAGCTATAGTAAATGCTATAAGGCCTAAATATGCTTCTGTCTTACCACCACCAGTAGGAAAATATAGTAAATCAACAATTTCTCTCTCATCAGACTCAGCATTGATCAATCCCTTTAAGTTCTGCAAAATAAATGCAATCTGGAAAGGCCTCCATTCACTATGATCCTGCTTTAATCCTTTTTCTGGAATATCCTTCATGTAATCGCTAAGACTACATGGAATTCCCCTTCCACAATCCTTTGAGTATGCTGTTATACTTCGCTGTAAATACATTGCCTGGTTCATAAATGTAAAAGCCTTAAAAGCCTTTTCATCGTTTTCCACCAAACTAATACCCTCGTTCATCCTGCGAAGTGATTCTTCACATCTACGAATAATCTCTTTACCAGTAGTTTCGAAGCTTGAATCCTGCATGTCAGGACTTTCTTTTAATTCATTCTTAATCCAATCGCCGTAAAGAGCTGTTAATAATCTAAGATTGGCAACACTTACCTCTTTCTTCTTAGGTAAGCCAAGCTGTAGCATTGAAAATGCATGATCTGGCACATCGGAAACTTGCGCACTTACACTAGGAATCTCGTGGTCAGGAATAAAAGAAGATGTGATTAAATAAGCATTCTGTTCTTCTTCATGCTTATTCCACATGGCTGCACATCCACGGCCTCTAGCATAAACAGGTCGTCCCTTGTAATAATATTCATCATCAAGCTCTTTCTTTCTACAAATATACTCTGGAATAAATATAGATTCTTTACTTGGTGATGAAACATGTAATTCAACCTGGAACATCACATGCTCATACTCTTTTTCGCCGCTACCTTTATCATTATTATGCAGGTATACTGACACCATCTTATACCCATTATCAAGTGCCATCTGAATTACATAAAGATATACGTGTACATTTGTTTTAAGCGAAATCTTTTTAGCACGACCTATCTCAGTCATGCTTAAATTCACAGTTTCAAATTGCTGTTCACGGACATATACTTGGTGCTTCTTTTTTTTCTTATTTTCAAGGTCTTCCTCTAGTGTTTCATCAACCACTTCACCCTCGCCGACTTTATCAGCGAAGTAGGTTCCCCATAATACATCCACGCTTACTTCTTTAGTATCTGCACCAATATAAAATGACACTCCAATAGAAGATGGCTTCTTAAAACCACCCTTTGTTGTCTCTTCAGGTTCATCATCTTCAAGTACTACTGATTCTGTAGCATTACCATCTGAATCTAGTCTACCTTCTGTAAACTCAACATCATTGTAATTTTCATCCTCAGTAATTGCTGAATCTGCAGGGTATAACATTCCTGTTATATAACTATTTGTCGGAAGCTCTGTAAGTGCCTCATCATCTGCTGTAGGACCAATCAAATCCATACGCACTGCATCAAGCATTTTCTTCCTTACTTGTGCAAATAAATAGTCGCTACGCTCCGCCATTATAACCTCCCAATTTTCCTAATCTTCTATGTTTTTTACTTCCGCTGCTAAACCAACAACGTATTTCAAAGTGTTTCCAACTTTAATGTCATCCCCAGGAACAAGACGATATTTCCACTCTTTTCCATCTGCATCAACTTTTGAAGCACATTCGCACCATTTAACACCTGCACGAGCTTTCTCTTGAACATCATCATTATTAACCTGGTTGGCAGCTTTCACTTCAATCATATATTTACAGTCCCTTGTCTCTACCAAGAAATCAGGGTTATATTGCTTTCCAGCTCTGTAAAACAATCCCATCTGGTTAAGCGGCGGCTTAATATATCTAACAACATCATCATCTTCTTCTAAAACTACCGCTAATCTTCGCTCATCATCACTGTCAAACGAATTCTCCGGATAGAAGGATTTCTTATAGCCTTCGAATATATACTTACGAATGTTCTTCTTATCCGTCACCTCTTTTTTGTAATTTAGTCGTCCATCTTTCTTTGTATTCTTTACAAATCCAGTAAACATAATAAGATCAGTCTGCACCTGGAATGTGAAATCAGTTTTCTCCTCTTTTGCGGCATAAATCTGTTCTTTCAAATCATCAATAATGACTGTTGCATACCTTCTGACAATCTTTTTCTTTTCTTCCTCATCACCTTCAATAAGAGATAGATATTGCTCCACAACATCCAAAATAAACTCGGCATCATCTGCCGAAAGCTCCGGTATCACTTCAAGAAGAGAGCATGCCAACAGGTTTTCAGGGTCATCCACTTCAAGGGCATCTGCCTCCAATTCCTGGAGAAGTTTACCATTCACTGCGTCATATCGCTCTATCTTTGCGCTTGCAATTTCAAAATCAACTACATTGCGCTTTACTGTTACCGGCTTAAATGAAATTTCTGAGCTATAAATCATACCTATACGCGGCACAGATATAGCAACTCGCTTTAGTTCCTCAATTTTTTGTTCAAAGATAGCCTTGACATAAGGAATGACTCTCGGTTCCATGTCAGTTTTAGCATCAAAATCCACTTCAATTGATGTCGAATCTGTTCCTTGCGAAGGAACATCTTCTACAGTTCCAGCAGCTTCTCCTTCCTGAGAAGTATTTGGAAACAAGTCAAAGAGAGACAACTGACCTGTTTCTTCATCAGTCTGCTTTTGGGGTCTATGACGCTTAATAAATGTCTGTTCGTAAGCCTTGTATAGATCCTCTGTTTTGGTTTCATCTAGCTGCTGGAAAGAGGTAACATTTGCCTGCTTAAAGATTTCCTCAAAAATAGAAGCATTATCATCGCTTACCGTCGAAGTAACCTTTACTGTGCTTGTTTCTTCAACATCTTCCTCATCCAGATTTCTCTGCTTAAAAATTGGATTATTCTTTACATCATCAATGATCTCGCGGTAATGATCATGGGCAACGATGTCTAAAGTATCTAATTCTTCTACCCCGGTGATTTCACCGAAAGGCAATCTAAGGCCTCGTCCTATCGTCTGCAGTGCGAGAATATCGCTTTTAGCTGCATTGAGAGGAATAATTGTAAAGAGGTTATTAACATCCCATCCTTCTTTAAGCTTATACACATGCAAAACTATTTCAATAGGATTCGTGTTCTTCTCTATCGTAAGCAACTTTTGGATATTTTCTTCGGTCTCCGCACTTCCTGTACTTGAATCAATCTCAATTACCTTCCCGAGATATCGGCCATCGAAAAAAGCATCCGAATCTATCATCGCTTTTATTTTCTGAGCATGGGCAGTATCTTTACAAGCAACCAAAACAATCGGCTTTACCTGATCAAGATGGTTCTCAACGCAATACTTGTATACTACAGCTTTGCGTCTCTCATGAAGCTTGATTCCATCTTTGAGCTTCATTTCTTCAATATCCTCATCTGTGTACCCAGCAGTATTAGTTCTTCCGGTCACAACAGGAATCTTCAAAAACTTTCCTGCACCCTCAGCCAATCCATAACGATAAATGATATTTCTGTTAGTATCTTTCGGGGTCGCTGTAAACTCCAATCCAAGCTTAGGCTGCAAATAGTTTATCGCTTTCATTGAAGCCGGAGCATAATACCTGTGTGCTTCATCCATACAAAATACAAGATCGTCAAACGATCGAAGCACTTGAGCAAAAGAACCACCCAAATTCTCATGAAACTCATGGAATTTAAACTGAACATCTCCTCTTGTGAATATCTTTGAGATGTTAAATATGAAAATCTGAATTTCCGATGTCTTCTCAACGATTATTTCTTGTTGCTGAAATTTAACCGGGTATGACAAATAGTTTTCTCCGTCATAGACCTTTGGTCTTCCCATTTCCGCTTCCAGTCCCTTAAACATATATTTGGGATGACTCGGAACAGCTTCTCGTCTCATTTTGTCATAGATCGTATTACCCGGAGCCAGTATGAAGAAATGCTTATATCCTTTTGTCTTATAAAGATAGTAAATGCAAGCTCCCATTAATCTCGATTTTCCAATTCCCGTGGTCATATCGAAACAAAATGAGGGAAAGTCAAACTCTTTATCGACCTTAATCGTATGTTTACCTTGGCAATTATCAGATGCACATTCCTCAGCTTCTTCTTTAGTGCAAATACGATAGTCAATCTTTTCAGATATGTCATCAAAATACGTAAGTGCCTCAAATTGAGGATCCCGCAAGCTCATTGCCCATTTAATTTTTTCTGTTATCTGGCTCATGCTTCCTCCTCACTTTCAAATGAACACTTTTCCAGAAGATCTTTAGGTATTTTCTTGACCTCAACATTCACGGGCAAGATCATTTCCGCTTGATGTTTTTTACAATAAATCAATACAGATTGTCTTTCGCCTAGCGTTTTTATTAGTCCCATTATGTATTTTCCATTGACAAATTCTTCAGTTATATGTATAAATCTCCTTTCGGAAGAATTCCCTTGGAACTCCCCATTGGGTCTAAACTGAAACCCTTCGATTTTACATATTGCACGACATATCATTTCCCATGTGTAAGTAGGATTCACCTGATATATCGGAAGCATGGGATGTCTAACAAGCAGTGGCTCTGCAAGTTCATAAAACTTATATCCTCCACCGCCTTTCCAATTAATCTCCCTAGATATTCCTCCCTCATCTCCATCAATCACACTATCCAGCCTTACTTTACATAATGAATAGGCATGTTCACCCATTTCTATTCCAATCCATTTTCTGTCCATTTTATGTGCTACCGCAGCTGTGGTTCCGGATCCCAGAAAGCTATCAAGAACATAGTCACCCGGTTGCGTTGCCAATTCCAAGATACGTTTTATAAGTACCTCTGGCTTTTTTCCGCCAGAGAATACAACTCCCCCTTCACGATTAACATTATTCCAATTTAAATCATCCCAAAGAGAACCAACTTTCTCCCTTTTAAAAATATGATTTTTCTCTTGAACGCAAACATTTTTAAACCAACTTACTAAACGCTTATTCTTTCCAACAAAATGAACAGTAGTAAGTTTGCCTTTATTTCTACCCGAAACTGGATAGTATTCTATTGAGTAAAGATTGTCTAATTCATCTGTTGCTTCTCTAACTCTTGTCCTAATAGAGGTCTGAGCATTCTCAGTAGTACAGATTCTATCGTAGTACTTGCTAAATACCTCGATCTCCGAAATTCCTTCTTCCTCAGAAATCTTTTTTATACTTTTTGTCTCATATTTTGAATGCGCATAGATAACAATATCTTCTCCACTACCATCCTTAATCGTTTTGAAATACGTTCTATCTCCAAAATCTGTAAATACTGTAGTATATTTAAAACTAATGCCGTTTACACGCATGCTCTCAAGATATTCTGATAGTTCAATCTTTGTATAAGATGGATAGAATTTTTTAAAATCATTTTTCCCATAACATAATATATGTTCTATATTCTTTTTCAGTTTTCGATCTTCTCCTCCGCCACTCGCACCTGATGAGTTCTTAGTCTTGACGGCAATCATATTGATGAATTTATCTCTTCCAAATACTTCATCCATCAAAACTTTGCAATAACAGATTTCTTCATCATTTAGCTGAACAAATATGGTTCCATCTTCAGCCAGCAATTCCTTTAATAGTTCAAGTCTTTCCTTCATTAATTGTAACCATATTGAATGTTCCAAATTATCATCATATTCATCAAATGCCTCTCCGGTATTATACGGAGGATCGATATAGATGCACTTTATTCTCCCTGTATAATCGCTCTGCAGCGCCTTGAGAGCCAAAAGGTTGTCTCCATGAATCAACATATTCTCCGACTCCAAATTACCATAGGATTTTTCAAAATCTTCAACTAGTATTCTGGGTTCTAACATCTCTGCATCATGTTTGCCCACCCAAGTCAATTCAAGTTTACCTTTCTTCTCCATACTGCCTCCTAATATCTCACTACAATCTTTGTATATAAACTTGGCTTTTTCAGCAGCTCAGCCTCATACTCTGTTGTTAGTTTTGTTGCCTCTTCTTCAAGCTCCTGCATCTTTTTCTGAAATGCAGCTTCTGAGTTTTCTTTTTCTTTTTCAAGCTCCTCAATCTTCTTTTTCAATTGAATCTTCAACTTGAAATTCTTCTCTGCCTGGTATTCTTCTTGAAGCTGATTAATCTTGGTAGAGTCTCGCATATTTATCAAAAACTCTTCCTTTCGATAATTCAGCCAGGCCTCCATTTTCCTTCTGTTAGCAGCAAGTTCTCCAACCTTACCCGCACACATATCGTCATATAAAAGACCTTCAATTTGATCAAGAACCTCTCCAATTTCAATATTGTCACAGGCTTTTTCATCAATGCTGTCATCATTTAGTTTTCTTGAAATATCCCTTGTTAATCCTTCCGGAATCTTCCTAACATGAGTATCATCGTCATATATAGCAAACACCGAGTCAATCAATTGATTACCATCATACCAACCGCCGACAAGCAGATATCCATGACTTCCATCTCCTAGAATATCCACATCAGTTTCCAGATACTCCGGAAAAGTTCCATTAATCGCAGGAGCAGGTATGGCATCCCAGTAACCCACCTGTTCCTTATATGCTTCGATCTCTAACAGAATGTTTGAAAATAATCTCTTATGTTCCTCCGGAGTATTCTTTGTGATAAGACCTCGGAGCTCATCCATCTTTTTATTTCGTTTTCTATCAATCTCTCTTTCCAAGGAATTGAATCTCTTCACAAATTCATCAGAGGTTTTGCATTCTTGGTAAATTTGCGTGATTCGTTTTTCAAAATCCGAACCACTTTCCAATAGTCCAATTGCCTTATCTGATGCACCAAATACTCCTTTAAATAACTGAAATTTTTTAGATAGGATCTCATAAACTCTTCTGTCAGCTTCATTTTGAGTATTTAAAAGATTGATAACTATAACATCTCTCTTCTGACCATAACGATGGCAACGCCCTATCCTCTGCTCAATCTTTTGCGGATTCCACGGCAAGTCATAGTTGATAATTGAATTGCAAAACTGTAGGTTAAGACCTTCTGATCCAGAATCCGTCACCAACAAAATTCTGTATTCGTCTCGAAAAGCTTCAACGATTGCATTTTTTATTTCGATATTTCTGCTTCCAAAAGATTTTCCATAGTTTCTTGCTTTCCATGCCTTGTAAATCGCTTTTGTTGTTGGATCTCCAGGGTTCCCATTAAACATTAAAATATCCCCTTTATATCCATGCTCGGAAAGCTCATCAAACAAAAACTTTTGTGTGCGGACTGACTCTGTAAATATAACTACTTTACTGTCTGTGTCATCTTTCGCTTGGTTCTCAAAAGCTCTGCTTATTGCCACTCTAAGCGCATCAGCCTTTGCATTATGAGTAATGCTATTTGCTTTCTTTATAATTGCATCGACTTCATCAATCTCATGTTGAATGAATTCATTGACGAGTTCTCGAGTATATAATTCCTGTCTCTCTTCAGGATCATTATCATCGTCAAGCTCATCATCAAGGAATGCAAAGAAATAATCCAAACTCTCCTCTACAGATTCCTCCCTAGTGGACTCTTTTAGCACAACGAGTCGATGTTTTAACACTTCGAATGTTTCTGCAACTGCCATACTTGAAGAAGCAAGCAATTTCCTAATAACAGAGGTAATAAGAGTGCGTCTTGAGTTTGGCAACGCATATAATATCTCTTTCTTGAGATAATTGTTTATCATCATGTATAGTTCTATTTCCTTAGGAGAAAGCGAAAAATCCACCGTGATTTCTTTTCTCTCGGGAAATAAAATATAATCCGACACCTCGCTTCTAAGTGTACGTTGTACAACTGGAGCAAGCTGCTGTTTTAGCTCATCATATAATTCGTTTTTTACATATCGCTCACTAAATACAGATTTGCTGTAAAATAGCTTTTCATCTACGAACTGAACAAGTCCATATAGATCAAGCAATGTGTTTTGCATCGGGGTTGCTGTAAGCAGAATCTTCGGAATATGCTTCGTCAGTTCGAAGATAGCTGCAGCCATCTTCATACCACTTTTGTAAATATTCCTCATCCTATGTGCTTCATCAAACACACAAAAGTCCCATGCAACTTTTCCTAAAAGTTCTTTCTGACGAGCTGCAAAGTTATAAGAGACTATGATAACCGCCTTATCTTTACGTACTTCTTTGCGATAGTCTTCTATGTTAGAGCTGTCTACAATAAATGAATCAATATCAAATTTTTCTTCCAGCTCAATCTGCCATTGCCTTCTTAAGTTCGATGGCATAATCAGTAGTATCTTGTTTTTTCCGCTCAATAATAGATGTTTTATAACAAGACCCGCTTCTATTGTTTTTCCAAGTCCAACTTCATCAGCTAAAATAGCCCCGCCATTTTTTATAGCAGCAAGTGAAAAAACATACGCTTCCACCTGGTGAGGGTTTAAATCAATTTTAGAACGCAATAAGCAGCTATATGGATTTTGTGAAAGTTCTTGCTTTCTAATTTCGGCATAGGTTCCTTCTACGATTCCCATGCTGCTCTCCTTTCTTACAATTGATCTCGTATTGCCTCTGCAATAACCTTTGCCATCATAGGCGGAACTGCATTACCAATTTGAACAAATTGCTGGCTTCGATTGCCTTCAAAATAATAATTATCCGGAAATGTTTGAAGGCGCGCTGCCTCTCTTACGGATATTGACCTGCACTGTTTTATATCAGGATGAATAAAATAGTGTCCGTCCTTTGATAAGTGTGCTAACACGGTATGACAATAATGCTGATTCCCCTCTACTACTTTAAATCTATCGAGAAAAGATGATGTGTTATTATGTGTAATAAGGCGTTCAGGTAAATCCGTATATTTAATTCTTTCCCCCTTATTCCATGCCTCAATTGTAAGCTTATATATCTCCACATCTCTTTCATTATTTGGTCGTACAACATGATGTGTTAGCACATCGTTCTTTGTTCTAATTCTATTCTTTTTAACATAAGAACTAACTCTATCATACGGCAAATACTCATTTTCCTGCCCTCCACGCCGAACAGGCGGAAGATCACAAAGCAAATCATTCACTACTGCATTTGAATTACATATTGGAAAAACTGGATAATAATGATTTGTTCCTTTTCTCCATCCTATAATTATGATACGTTTTCTATTCTGAAGCGTCCCGAAATCCTTGGCATTCTGTTCCTTCCACTCTATTTCATAACCAACTCTTTTCAATTGAGCCTGTAGTTTTTTAAATGTATCCCCTCCATTTGCGGATTTTAAGCCTAAAACATTCTCAAAAACAAACATCTTGGGCTGATATTTCTTTAAAAAACGAGTGTACATCTTGTAAAGCTCATTTCTTGGATCGTCTTTCATAGGTGTTTCCATATGACTACTTTGAGCCCTTCCCACCAACGAATAAGCCTGACAAGGCGGTCCGCCAATGATTAAATCAACCGTTTCAATCCTATCTTCTTTTATAATTTCATCAACTCGTTCAAAGATTGTTTTTAACGACTTGGAAGACATCTCCGCATTAATAACAGTTTTAACAACCTCTTCCGGAATCTTATCAAAAAAATCTTCCCTTGAGATCTCTCCTCGTTCATACCTATAGTATAATCGTAGGTTCTTCTTTTTTTTCAAATACAAATAAGCCGCTCGTGTTTCTAGCGTACGAGCTGCGGCTTCATTCATTTCAACGTGAACAATCGGATTAAAACCTGCCTGGGTGAATCCTTCTGACAATCCTCCTGCTCCAGCAAAAAGATCAATAAAATTGTACGTTCTACAGTTATTATGTTTTGACATATGTCGTCCCGACCATTGTTAATATTTTGAGCCTTATAAAAAAGACAAAAGAAAAAATAAGGAAATGGAGCATACGGGATTCGAACCCGTGACCTCCACACTGCCAGTGTGGCGCGCTCCCAGCTGCGCTAATGCCCCTTTTTTTCTTCTATTCTTCGGTGTGGCGCGTCTCGTCTCCCGACTCGGTCGTTGCTCCTACTTCGCAGGGTCGTCCACTGGACGACCGCAACCCAGCTGCGCTAATGCCCCGTTTTTTGAGGGTTTCGTTATATGAACACCCACAGAAATAATTATACTAAAAGAGAGCGTCGGTTTCCACTAAAATAGTGGGTGTTTGAACAACTTTTTTATATTGTTGAGACTTTTTTCATGCCCTTGTCAGACAGGTAACTGAGTGCAGGCGGCAGGGCAATTATGAAGGCCGCGCATTGTTTAGCGTAATAGAATTTCCCGCTATGCCGCTATGTCCTACAGCGACTCGGCGCCCGGATGGCGCCGAGAGGTCGGCACTGAGCCACGGATGGCGACAGACGACCGGTCGCGTAACTTATCCCAGGCTATACGGGATAGCG
>Ga0310695_10005635_pt1 | contig 21651 bp, 10 predicted proteins | sample RumenRJG_04DNA_FD_203882 | JGI IMG/M metagenome (GOLD analysis project Ga0310695, IMG submission 203882) | Bovine rumen microbial communities from Lethbridge, Alberta, Canada - RJG_04 (v2) (version 2) | ecosystem: Host-associated > Mammals > Digestive system > Stomach > Rumen | place: Canada...
ACGACCTGAAATCTTCCAGCACATGCAGCGACATGTCAACTTCACTTATTGGGAGTCGGAACACATGGGCAGCACCATCCGATGGCAACTCATCACCCGCAACATGGCCTATCATTATCAGCGGGCTGGTCTTCTCACTCGAAGGGAGGAAGTCTATCGGATCACCCCAAAGGGACGCGAGGCCCTGGAACTTGGCGCCGAAGCCATGCAGCGCGAAGTCGATGCGACCATCCCCACTTGAGTTTCATTGAGGGGAACCACGAAAGTAAAAAAGATGCGATCCTTTTCGGAGGAGCGCATCTTTTTTCTTAGGGATTTTTAGGGATTCTTGGGGATTTTAAGGGAAATTAAGGGACAAATGTTTTTTAGATCCCGTTCTCTTGAGGCGCTTCTCTCGGAAGTGACCGAACGGAAACAAGGTAGTGTCCCCCAAAATCGCTTATTATCACTATCTGTTTAGCTTTTAAAAAATTACAGGTATATTCCAAAGCGGTTCATTTTCCCATCCGCGAGGGAACCCCATAGCATTTATGTCAATGGATGGGAAAGCTGATAGCAGGGTTTCAATCTTTGCCTTCATGTCGTTATTCGGCGAAATGATGTTCAGGAAATACTTGATGATGCAAAGGTCAAAATAGATGCGAAGTGTATCCGTAGGCAAAGTGATCCAATTGCCCGTCATGCGGTTGGGAAGCATCGGACGAATAGTGTTCTGCTTGTTCCATACGCGTGCATGGTGGCAACAATAGTTGCGCGTCAGTGTAACAATGGTAAGCCAAGACTCAAAAGGTGCAACTTGCAGGCCGAACTTACGGGCGATGCTCTTTTTTATGCGGGCGGTCTTGAGGTTATTGAAGATGTTAGTGATGACACCGAAGGGAAGCACTTCTGCCAATATCCAGGCAGGTGGATAGGCATCGGAATAGGTCTGCTTGAAGTGGACGATAAAATCTTCACGCGAACGATGTAACTCAGCATCTATCAAGTCCATTGTGTGACGGAACTTTGTAGCATCGATGTAGTTGTTGCTATCGGTCATCCAAAATGGATTGCACATCATGTCGCTTCCGATGTTGACGATGGCACTGCGTACGGCTATTTCAATTTTCTCTATTTCGTTGAAGATGAGCAAGCGCAATTTCTTGTCGAAACGATAGAGCATCATCACTTGGTCGAACGTAGTATTCGGCTTGAAGTGGTGTTGCTCCTTGGGCATCTGTAGGAGTGGATACATATAGGCCGACAAACGATAGTAGCCTATAAATTCGAGGTGTCGCTCAGCCTTGGCAGGATCTGTAACTGTCAAGCCTCGTGACTGCAAGAGTCTGACGAGGTCATGTGCATTGGTGTAAGGCTTCTGAAATGGAATTCTGTTACTCATTGTATAAAATAAAACGACCCGCACATTTGAGCATCGTTGAGAGGCTTGGCGGGTTCTGGTGCTGCAAAGATACTGCTTTATTTTGGAACAACCAAACTTTTTTGGAGAAAAAAGATAAAGGCGGCCAAGAAAAAGTCATTTCCTTCTTAAAATGCCACCTTCACCTTTTTCTTTCCCTATTATTTCAATCAATTATATTTTGAGAAATTTTTGATAATTCGCGATAATTCGTGTTTATACTACTACAAGCAAATAATTGTTATTTGTTAATTTTTAATTGTTAATTGAAAATGTATATTTATTTGTACTTCTTGACACGTTCGTCATCAATCACCCCATTCCAGTTCATGCCGAAGGCGAAGTCGTAGGTGTTCCCGTCGGCATCCTTGTAGCAACGCATGTCGCGGGGCGTGTCCTCGGCCTGAGCTTCGACAGTCTCCATATCGGCAGGCATCTGGAAGGGGAGGAGTCCGCTGGGCTCATAGTTGCCGCAAATCACTTCGAGGATGGCCTGCTTCTGGATGTCGAAGGTCACGAGGATGGCATCAGCCAATGGCTCAAATTCAGAGGGAACGGTGGGGTTGGTACTATTGAGCACCACAATTACTTTCTTCGTGCCCATAGCCTTGCGCGTGTTCTCGACAAGGGTGAGGTCGGGAGCATTGAAAGTGCGCACACCCTTGCCGCGATAACTGCGGTTGGTGCCTTTCTCGAAGGGAGAACCGCCAGCCAGGCTGACTTCGCGTGCCGTGGTGGCCACATAGTCGCGGTATTGCAGGCTGATGGGGTAGTAGCCGTTACCAGGGGCGCTGACCTTGCTGCCCTTGGGGATGAAGTAGTTGTTCACGCCTGCTGCACTTTGAGCCATTTGTGCCAGAACCTTCGGGTCGGTTGGGATAGGTCGGCCATACATTTGCAGCATCTTGGTCACCACGTCAATCATCGTCTGCTTGTCCTTCATTACTTCACTGATGTTGTAGCCGAAGCCGCTGTTGGGCGAATCGATGAAGACGATGGCTGCATCAGCCTCTTCGGGAGTAGCCACGGGTTCGAAGAACTTGCTCAGCATCTCAGCCTTGACGGGAGTGATGGTGTCGGTGGGAATAACCGAACCCCAGAGACTGTTGTGGGCAGGATAGATGCGCTGAGGCACATAGACCTTCACCTTCTTTTCTCCCTCAGCCTTCAGTGGCAGGGCAGCATCGTGGTTCTTCACCATGACGATGCTCTTCACCTGAGCCTCATAGCCTTTTGCCGTAAATTCGGGGCAACCAACGATGCGGGCCGACTCGGCGGGGTCGAGATAGGGATTCTCGAAGAGTCCCGTCTGGAAGATGTTGCGAAGCAGACGCTCAGCACTCTTGTGGATGCGCTGTAACATTGCCTCTTCTCCCATCTGTTGGGCCATCATCTCGAAGGCTTCGAGCACGGGTTGCTTGTCGTTGTTGCCGCCAAACTGATCTACGCCAGCCATCATGGCCTTACAGTGACGTTCGGCTACGCTGAGGCTTTCAACACCATAAGACTTTCCACTGTGAACACCGGGATGGGCGATATCGGCAGTCACGCCCCAGTCGGTGCACACCACGCCATCGTAGCCTGCGACCTCGCGCAATTGTCGTCCGATGATGTCGGCATTGAAGTTGTTGGCAACAACCTCGTTGCTTTGTCCATAACTGATGGTATAGTAAGGCATGATGGCTGCAGCCTTGCCTGTGTTCTTCAGTTTGAACGCACCTTCGAGGAAAGGTCGTTTCAGCATTTCGTAGTTGCCATTGGGATATACGGCATATTGTCCGCGTCCGTAGTGAGCATCACGTCCAGCTTCGCAAGGACCGCCGCCAGGCCAGTGTTTCGCCATGGCGTTGACACTTTGCAGGCCCCAGGCTCCATAGAGACGTGCCTCGCCCTCTGAGGTCTGGAAACCATCGCAATAAGCCTCGGCCATGTCAGTCACCAGACGGAAATCCTCGCCGTAGGTGCCGCTGAAGCGGAACCATCGTGGCTCGGTGCCACAGTCGATTTGCGGCGAAAGGGCCGTTGCAAAGCCTAAGGCACGGTATTCGATCGAGGCGATTCGTCCGAACTCACGCATCAGTTCGGGGTCGAAGGTGGCACCCATTCCGATTTCGTTGGGCCACATCGAGATGTCGCTGCCTGCACCAGCATTGAATTCCGAATCACTCTTGCCTCCATGACGTGGGTCGCTCGAATTGTTGACGGGAATGCCGTGGCCCAAACCTTCGACAAAGGCTTGTGCGGCATTGTTCCAGCGAGCAGCGACTTCGGGGCTCTCGACAGCCGTGATGAGCAGATGCCTGAGATTATCTTCGCTGAGGAAACGCTTTTGGTCGTCGGTAAGTGCCCAGGCGGGGGCTCCGCTCTCGGCATAGAATTTGCCGTCGTAGGTGCCGTTGCCGAACGATCCTACCGAAGGAATAGCCTGATGGTTGCTGTAGAGCATCAGGCCTGCAATCTCTTCGCGCGAGAGTTGGGCGGCAAGGTCGGCGATGCGTTCATCGAGACCAAGGCGCCAATCCTCGTACTTGTCGAGTTGGCCATTGCGGTTCAAATCCTTGAAGGCATGATTGCCTTCCTTCAGAATCTGTACGCCTGAGGCAGGAGAGTAGCCCAACGTGGGACCATCCTGGTGAATCAGGGTGTAGCCGTCGTGTTGTTCTTCGACGGGCTTTTGTGTGCAGGCTGTCATCAAAAGAACGATGCCTGCCGAGACGAAGAGGCTCTTTGCGTTCATTTTTATATTTTATTTTTTTAGGGGTCGCTTCGCTCAAAATTATAAGAAAATTGATTTTAAAAATTTTCAAAAAAGAATGTGCGAAATCAGCCGAACGACCTGTCTTTCTTATAATTTTTTGATTTAATTTTTCGAAAATTTTGAGCGAAGCGACCAATTGCTACTTCTTTACAGTATAATTGCCTGCTTCGTACTCCTTTGATTCCGTTTCACCCGGCAGCGTGACAGCGGCAGTGGCGCCTTCGGGGATGCTGAATGTCCAAACCCACTCTTCGCCCTCATAGTGCCATTCGCTTTCGATGAGGCCTGCGGCCGAACGGTAACTTGCCTTGATGGAACCGAGGCGACGATTGGGCTGAGGAGCCATGATGATGTGCTTGAAGCCAGGCTTCTTGACATCGGCAGCGATGCCTGCAGCGTTCTCCCATAGCCATTGGCAGACGCAGCCGTAGGCATAGTGGTTGAAACTGTTCATGCCGCGTGGACCCATGCCCTTCTCGATCATGTAGCTGTTCCAGCGTTCCCAGACGGTGGTGGCGCCGTTATCGACCGAATAGAGCCAACTGGGGTTCTTGTGCTGCAGGAGCAGCGTGTAGGCCACGTCGCTGAGTCCGCAGGCAGTGAGCGTAGGCATCAGGATGCTTGTGCCGAGGAATCCCGTCTGCAGGCAGTCGCCGTGGTCGGCGAAGTTCTGGCGAAGGCGGGCAATCATCTGCTCGCGTGCCTTGCCTTCGACGAGCCCATTGCGCAGCGCAAAGAGGGCAGGCGTCTGCATGGTGTTGAAGATGGGGGTCTTGAAGGTGCCGTCGGCCTTGAGGAACTTGCCCTTCACGTAGGCCTTCGCATCGGCTACCATCTTTTCGAACGTTGCAGCATCGCGGCCCGTGGCAGCAGCCATGTCGCGCATCATCTCGGCATCGATGATCCAATAGGAGGCACACAGATAGTTCCAGTAGTTGATGGCATCGGGTAGTGGACCCTTGGGGCCGAAAGCACCGCCTCCGCAACTTTCCAGTGGCTCGTAGCTCAGCCAGTCGGCCCATTGGTAGTTGCTGTTCTCGGCACTGAGGGCTACGTGGTCATAGCGTGTGTCAGCCACGTGGTTGATGTAGCGCAGCATTGCCTCCCAGTTCTCGTCGATGATGCGTGTGTCGCCCATCTGCTTCCAGAGTGTCCAGGGCACGATTACTCCGGCATCTGCCCAGCCCACGCGCATCATGTCGTGTTCGCTGCTGCCGTATTGTCCCCAGGGAGCCACGCCTGGGAAACCGCCCTTGGGTGACTGCGTGTCGCGCATGTCGCCCATCCATTTGAGCATGAAGGGATAGGTGTTGGCAAAGAAGGTTCCCGTCTCCGAGAAGACCTGTGTGTCGGCGGTCCATCCCAGACGCTCGTTGCGTTGCGGGCAGTCGGTGGGTACCGAAAGGTAGTTGGAGCGCATACCCCAAAGGGTGTTCTGGATGAGACGGTTCACGTCGTCGTTGCCTGTGGTGAGGGTTCCTGTCTCGCTCTCGGCAGTGATGGACGAAACGGGGACAGACTCGATGCTTTGGAATGTTACATCCTCGGTGGCGGAAATGGCGAGGTAACGATATCCGAAGAAGGTATGTCGGGGCATATAGTGCTCCTCCTTGTCGCCGCTGAATGTATAGACGAGGCGAATGCCGTCGGGAATGCGCAGGTTAAGGCGATGCACGCAGCCTTCGGGACCATCCATGCCGCGGCTCAGGGCTCCGTTACCATCGTTGAGCAGTTCGCCGGGGAGGCAGGTCAGGACCGTGCCCGCTGGGGCACTGAACGCAAACGAAGGGATGGCGGCACAGTTCTGTCCGAAATCGACCACCAATTGTTCGCCAGCCTTCAACGAAATGGGCTGGCCAGGGGTAAAGGTGCGAACACCATCCACCTTGCCGTGTGCATCGTCGGTCTTTCCGCTCACGCTGCTCCATGCATAGCACTCGGTGGGCTGCAATGCCAGGTCGTGGCGCAGGTAGATCTCGGCACCCTCGCTGGGAAGTATCTGTCCTCCGAACTCGTTGTTCTGCTCGGGAGTGGTGAGCAGTTCGGGAGTCTCGTAGCCTGGCTTCAGGCGTGCGTCATAACGTTCGCCATCGTAGATGCTTGCCAGCTGTACGGGACCTGCGATGCCTGCCTTCCAATGGTCAAGGTCGGTGCCAAGGCATTGTGTGGTGCCGTCGCTGTAGGTCAGTTCGAGCACGGCACGGAATGCCGTCTTCTTGCCCAGCATTCCTTCGGTGCCACTGGGGGTGATGATCTTGTCGGCCCACCAGCCTGGGGTGACTTCGGCAGCAAGCACATTCTCGGCTCCTGCATCGGTGCGGAAGGCATTGGTCACATCGTAGGTGAACGAGCGACGTGTCTTGGCAAAGTGGGTATAGCCCGGCTTGAGGTATTCGTCGCCGATGGCGTGTCCGTTCACAAAGAGCACATAGGTACCCAGTCCTGTGGTCATCCAGCGGGCACGTGTCACTTGCTTTTCGTTGGTGAGGTTCGACACAAACCAGCTGGCGCCTTCGGCAGCGGGGCAGTATTCCTCTTCGGTGGTAATTTTGGTAACTACGGGCGCATTGGCTGCTGAAATCCAGATGCTCTGCTCCCAATAGGCTGCGGGAAGGGCTTCGGTGCGTGTGCAGGATACGCCTTGCTCGGCGCGGTCTGCACAACTGGTCATTGTGGCTGCCATCATGGCAGCGAGGATGGTTGGGGTGGTGAGTTTCATATTTTTTAGGAATCGAGTTGTCGGAGTTTTCTGATTATTCGGAGTACTCAGAGTATTCAGAGTTTTCCGAGTACTCCGAGTCTTCCGATAAAAATTTATGGCCTTGTGACCTCAATGCACTTGAGCACATCGTCGGCCGAGGAGGGACCATAGAGCAGGTTGTAGCGTCCGCTCAGACTAATCATGCGTCCGGTGTGGGTGTCGAACCAGGCGAAAGTGTCGTCGTCGAGGGGCAGTTCCACCTCCTTGGTCTCGCCTGGCAAAAGGCTGATGCGACGGAATGCACGCAGCGTCTTCACGGGGCCTTCCTTGTCGTCGGGGCGCTGTACGTAGAGTTGCACCACTTCGTCGCCGGCACGCAGTCCGGTGTTGGTGACAGGAATCACGAGGTGTTCCTCGCTCATCGTGCCATCTTCACGCAGGGTGGCTGGCTCGATGCGGGCATCGCCGTAGGCAAAGGTCGTATACGAAAGGCCATGACCAAAGCAGAACTGTGGTTTCTGTTCCATGTAGCGATAGGTGCGCCCCTTCATGCGATAGTCGAGGAACGAAGGCAGTTGCAGGGTGTCCTTGTAGATGGTGATAGGCAGACGGCCCGAAGGATTGTTGTCGCCGAAGAGTGTCTCGGCCACGGCCTGACCTCCCAATTGGCCTGGATAGAACACCTGTAGCATGGCATCGCAATGCTCGGCCTCGGGAACGAGACTGATGGCTGAACCTGAGCAGTTGACAAAGACGATGCGCTTGCCTGCCTTGTGGATCTTGGCGATGAGTTCACGCTGCACACGTGGCAACTGGATGTCGGTGCGGTCGCCACCCTTGAAACCTTCCACGCTGACGGGCATCTCTTCACCCTCCAGACGTGGCGAAATGCCGCCCACGAAGACCACAACGTCGGCCTTGGCGATGCGTCGGAGCAGGGCATCGTCGTCGAAGGTGGTGGTGTGGCCCATATCGAACATGCAGGCGCATTGACCAGAACCTGTCGAGAAGCGCAGTTCCAGTTCGTAGGGCTTGCCGGCCTTGCAAAGCAAGCGGTACATGGGTTCCTTGTCGCCCACGCGTCCTTTCAGTTCCTTCACCATCTCGCCATTGATATAAAGTTGGCCGAAGGTGCCGAGCATCTGTAGCGTGAATTCCAGTTCCTGATCTTTCTCGAACTGTACGGTGGTGGCGAATTGTGCCGAGAAGTTTTCGAGGTTGACACCTGCGGCAAAGGCGGTAGCGCCGAAAGTGTAGAGACGAAGGTTGGTGGTATATTGTGCTGTTGCTGCAACGGGGCCGCTGAAGTCGGGCGTATTATAATAGGTGGCGCTCCAACCTGGTTTGCCATTGTGCTTTCCTACTGCCATCAGGCTGGAGTAACTGGTCTCGAAAGCGCAGTCGCTGCCCTGTTCGTAGATGAGTTTGCCAGGCTTGACATAACTGCGGATGCCGTCGAGGATGGTCACCGTGCGGTCGGGAGTACCGTTGTAGTTGCCCCAAAGCATAACGCTGTCGTTGGCATTCGGTCCGACCACAGCGATGGTCTGCTTCGGGTTGAGGGGAAGAAGGGGAGCCGAGGAGTTCGAATGGTTCGAAAGGTTCGAAAGGTTCGAAGGGTTTGAGGGATCATTCTTCAAAAGGACGATGCCTTCGCGGGCGGCTTGCAGGCTCACCTGCTTGTGAGCTTCGCAGGCAATGACTGATGCGGGGATGGTGTCGTAGGGTGTCGAGGGGTCCATCTCGCCCAGTTCGAAGCGAGCCTTCAAAAGGCGGAACACCGACTGGTCGATGCGGTCCTCGGTGATCAGTCCCTGGTTGACGGCTTCGGGCAGAGCAATGTACGAACCTCCGCACTCGAGGTCTGTGCCGCTCCATACGGCCTTTGCATCGGCATGGATGGTGTCGGGCTCGGTGTGGTGAAGTCCAGGTGTATAGAAGTCGTTGATGGCCCAGCAATCGCTGGTGACGAGGCCGTCGAAGCCCCATTCGTTGCGCAGTATCTGGGTCAGAAGGCGTGACGAACCGCAGCAGGGCTCGTTCTCATATCGGTTGTAAGCGCACATCACCTCCTTAACGTGTGCCTCGGTGACCAGTGCCTTGAAGGCAGGCAGATAGGTTTCCCAAAGGTCGCGCGGTGCGACGTTGTCAGCATTGAAGACGTGGCGATTCCATTCGGGTCCGCTGTGTACGGCATAATGCTTGGCACAGGCGTGCGTCTTGTTGCCGTCGGGACCCTGCAGACCCTTTACCACGGCCACGCCCATGCGTGAGGTGAGGTAGGGATCCTCGCCATAGGTCTCCTGTCCGCGTCCCCAGCGCGGGTCGCGGAAGATGTTGACGTTGGGGGTCCAGAAGGTCAGTCCTTGGTAGCGACGTATTTTGTCGTTGCTTTCCTCGCGCGCCAGGCGGTTCTTGACGCGTGCTTCGGTGCTGGCGATGTCGAAACACTGTTCCACCAGCGTGTCATCGAAGGTGGCAGCCAGTCCGATGGCTTGTGGAAACATGGTGGCCACGCCGTTGCGCGCCACGCCGTGCAGGGCTTCGTTCCACCATTGGTAGGGCTTGATGCCAAGGCGTTCGACGGGTTGCGACTGGTCCATCATCAGTCCCACTTTCTCTTCGAGCGAAAGCCGACGTAGCAGGTCGTTGGCTCGGCGTGTGGGGCTCAGTGTGGTGTCCTGATATGGGAGCAGTTCCTGGGCGGGCAGGAATGCGGTTGAAAGAAGCAGTGTGAGTAGGGTTGCCGTGATTTGTTTCATAGTTTTCTGTCGTTTTTGTTTTTCGGGTGCAAATATACAAAGAATTAGTTAAATACACAACTAAATTGCGTGAAATGTGGCAATTATGAATAAATCTTTCGTCCATTCTGAAAAAAAACAAATAAAACGAGGGCGCATCCAATCGGACACGCCCTCTCAACACACACTACTAACAATAACTATTTACCAACACTAGTGTCCTAAAAGTTTAGAATTCTAAATTTAGCAATAGTTGGCTGCTATCATTTTGCTCAAAATTTTGGCCTTTTGCTTTCAAGAGCAATTCTCGGATTGGAGTCTTGTCAAGCAGGGATACAGATAGAATCCTAAGCAAATAATAAGTATCCATCTTGACATCAAGGTCATGTTCGATGATTGCCACGAGGCAATACGTTATGATAGCAACATGAATCTGGATTCTGACAGCATTCTCATTGTAGCCGTAAAACTCTTTCACATGAAGATGCTGCTTGATCCATTTGAAGAACAGTTCGACCCTCCATCTATATTTATAAAGGAGAGCGACATCTTCTGCAGATACCGACAGATTGTTGGTATAGAAAACGAAGTCCCTTTGATGCTCTTCGTCGTGATATACCACTCTGCGGAGATCCTCCGGATACTGTTTGGCTGTTTTATAAACAGTGAACCGGATGCGTTGGTCACTCACTACACCAGTCTCTGCATTGGAATAGTTGAGATCTTCAACGACCTCGTAACACATATTGATTTTTTCGCGTACAACGAAGAAGGCTTTCGCCTTGTGGATAAAGAACAGTTGCTCAGTATCCATATATCCGCGATCAAATATATAGAAAGACCCTGATTCATAAGGGATATCATCCATCACCTGTGAATCATGAAGATCGGCGCTCGTAATAATATAAAATCCAGGAACGTCACTCTTCACGTCATATAAAGTGTGAACTTTGATTCCACCTTTGTCATGATGGAGTCTGGACCAATCAAAGCGTGCCAGGCACAAAGAGATTGTCGTTGAATCAAAGGCATAGACATTTCCTTCTTCGATGAAGAACATGTTGACAGCACCTAATCTCTTGTCCCGTGCCATCTTAATCATGAGATTGGCAAGATCTTCAAATATCCTGGGGTTTCGAACCTGATTTGCATGAGCAAAATTGCTCACCGAGATATTCTTGCCAATACCGAGATGATACAGCTTTGATTCGTGAGCTTGCAAAGAACTCACCAGCACTCTCAGGCTTTCACATCCTGCCAACTGGCCAAAGATAAGAGCCAGCAACTGATTCCAGCATTTGAAGGTCTTTACGCTTTTATTGCCTTCGTACTTTCTGATAAACCACTTGAACTCCTCTCTAGGGAGGAATCTGCAAATCTGGGTGAAAACATACTCGCCTTTCATTTTGCTATTTTTGAACGTTTCTTATAAAAGAAAACGAGAAACAGCCAAAAATAATGTGGGGAGTAGTATTTTCGATATCTTTTTTTCGGAAATTCAAAAAGTTACGAAGGTATTTTCAAAGAACATTTAGGACACTAGTGATTTACCAACCAGTGTTCTGGTTTAGATTCGGATTGTTGCTGACATCGGAAGCAGGGATGGGGAAGTGAGCATAGCGATCCTTCCATCCACCGAAACCTGTAGGAGTTGAGGTGAAGGAGTAGTTGCCGGCCTCGCCTTCGCCACCGAACTGGTAGGTGTTGACACCCGTGTTGGCAAAAGCCGTCTTGGCATCACCCCAGCGCACGCAGTCGATGTAGCGGGCACCCTCGCGGTAGAGTTCAGCGCGACGCTCGGCCTTGATTCCGTAGGTAGCATCGTTCATGTCGAGCGAAGGAGCATCCTGCAGACCTGCACGACGACGTACCATATTGAGTGCCTCCAGACCACTGATCGAACCAGCTGAGCCACCATTGCATACTGCTTCGGCATAGTCGAGCAATACCTCTGCATAACGCAGGAAGACGGTGTTCTTCTTATTGAACTCCTGAGGGAAGGTGCCCACCTTGTCGTCCGAGCGACAGATGTTGCGCATACGGAAGTAGCCCTGGTTGTTGGCAAGCGGGAAACTCATGGCGTTCATGTTGGCTGTGACGGCATTGAAGGTCTCCTTGCTCATGACGCAGCCGTTCATGCGTGGGCTCTCCACACCGTCGTGTGCCACGTAGAAGTTGTAGAGCTCCTGTGTCGGGTTCGAACCCCATGCCCAGTTCATATAGAGGAGTGGGAAGGTGACACCATAGCACATCACGCAGTTGCTGCCGAAGGCATAGATGTCCATCGAACCCTCCTGTCCGGCGAGGAACTCGTCGCTGTCGTCGAAATTGAATTCGAAGATGTTCTCGGGACCAAGGTCAGAGATGCTGAGGTTGAGGTTGTCGAAGTTCTCCTCAAGGGCATAGAGGCCAGAGCCGATCACCTGTCCGAGGGTCAGTGCGGCAGCGCTGTAGTTACCCTGCCAGAGTTGTGCCTTGCCCTTGTAGGCCAGGCAGGCTTCACGGGTGAGGCGTCCGCCGATAGCCTTCTGTCCATCAACGCCCGACTTGCTGGGCAGTGCGGCAGCTGCTTCATCCAGTTCCTTCTCGATCCATGCCCACGATTCGGCGGCAGGCGTGTTGCCCTCAGTGCCGTTCATAATGTGGTCGGCAAGGGGAGCATCGCCCCACAGTTGCACGAGGTACATCATCGAGATGGCGCGCATTGCACGGGCCTCGGCCACAACCTGTGTCTTGAGGTTGGCGCTGGCTACGGTGTTGTTGGGCACATGGTCAATGATCATGTTACACCAGTAGCAGATGGTGTAGAAGAACGACCAGTCGGCTTCCATCGATGCACCTTCTGCACTCTCGTTGTAGAGGTAGCCGTCACTGTCTTCGTCCGACATGCGGGTGAGACGATAGACGAAGAGGTTGTAGCACGATGAGCCATCACCACCGAAACTGCCCGACGAGGAGCTGTAGTCGCCACGGAACTTGGTATAGACACCGCCGATGAACGAGATGAGGTCGGCATCTGTGCCCGTCTCATAAATGGAGAGTGGGGTGACACCCTTCTGTTCGATGTCCAGGCTATCTTCGCTGCACGAAGTGGTGAGCGCACTCATACCGAATGCCATCAGGGCTGCCAATGTATATGTTGCAAACTTTTTCATAATGCTTTCTTCTATTATAATGAATTTTGAATTCTCTTTCGACAATCAGCAATTGTAAATTATTAATTGTTCTCTCTTAGAACGCTACATTGATACCAAAACTGATGGTCTTGGCCGAAGGATACGAACCGTAGTCGAGGGCCATGGAGCTGGCTGTTGCGCCACTCGAGTTGGAGAGTGCACTGGCTTCGGGATCAGCACCTTCGTAAGAGGTGAAGGTGAAGAAGTTGTCGAACGATGCATAGACGCGGAGGCTTTCGAGCGTGAGTTTCTTCAGCAGGTTCTTGGGAAGGGTGTAGCCCAACTGGATCTGCTTGATCTTGAAATAGGAGGCGTCGCGTACCAATGCATCCGAGATGCAGAAGTTGCGGTCGTTGAGCTGCTGCACAGCCGAAGGCATCGTAGCCTGGTCACCGGCCTTGCGCCAGCGGTTCTCGGTGAGGTAGGTGGGACGGTTCTGGTAACCGGCGTCCATCGAGTTGAGGGCATAGACCATCTTATTGCCTTGGCTGCCTGCGCCATAGACGCTGAGGTCGAAGTTCTTGTAGTTGGCCGAAAGGGTCACGCCATAGGTGAAGTCGGGGATGGCCGAACCGAGGTTCACGCGGTCGTTGTCGGTGATTTCGCCATTGCCGTCGTTGTCCTTATAGACAACCATACCGGTCTGTGCGTCGATGTGGTCGATTTCATAGCCACGGATGTACCAGATGGGATATCCCTCTTCGAAGTAGGTGGCAGTGCCGCCGCCCTGTACACCTGAGCCACCGATGCGAACGCCTTCGCCCTTGTATTCGCTCACCTTGTTGCTCACGGTGGCGATGTTGCCCTTGATGCTGTAGCCGAAGTCCTTGCCGATCTTGCTGCGCCATTCAACCTCTGCCTCAAAGCCTTGGTTGACGATCTTGCCTACGTTCTGCCAAACGGTGCGTGTGCCGGTTGTGAGCAGTGCGGTGCTCTCGACGAGCAGGCCGTCGGTGGTCTTGTGGTAGTAGTCGAAGGTGGTGACCAGACGGTCGTTGAACCAGCGGAGGTCGAGGCCGAGGTCAAGCTGCTTCGATTCCTCCCATCGAAGGTCGGGATTAGCGAGTTTGCTGCTGGGATAGGTGGTCTGGTACATCTTGCCGTTGAGCACGTAGGTCATTGGAGCAAGGATCACGCCCATGAACTTGCCGGCAGCACCCGTGTTAAGGGTCGAGGCGTACATGTATCCGCCAAGGTTCGAAACCGAACCGTTCACACCGTAAGAGGCACGGAACTTACCGAATGAGAGGATACCCTTGTCGCGGGCTGCGGTCATGAAGTCCTCTTGCGAGAAGGTCCAGCCAATCGAAGCCGATGGGAAGAAACCCCAGTTGTGGTCGAGGTCGAGGAAGGCGGCATCGTATGAGTCGGCACGGAAGTTGAATTGTGCCTGGTAGCGACCGAGGAAGTCCCACGACAGACGGCCGAAATAGGCGATCTTGCGCTCCTGGGTCAGGTAGCCCGACACTTTGTCGTCGGCATCATTGGTCGAATATTCAAGATACTGGAAGTTCGGGGCGTAGCTCGATAGGGTGTTGGTCGAAGCTACGGTGGCGTCGCGGCTCTTGTCGCTGTAGCTCATACCTGCCATAAGGCCCCAGTTGCCCATTTTGGTTTCGATGTTGTAGTTGGCGAAGTTCTCCCACTGATAGTAGTGGGTGGTATGTTGCTCTGAGCCAAGATCAGGCTCCTGGGTGTTCGACTCGGCCGAACCTGTCAGGCCGTTCCATTGGGCAGGGCTGAAGCCCTTCTTAGTGAAGTTGCCGAGAGTATATCCTACGCGGCTGGTGAAGACGAAGCCCTTGAATGGGGTGAGGTTGATCGACGTCATACCATTGATGAAGAAGCTGGTCGTGCCGTTCACCTTGCGATCATTGGGCGAAGCGATGAGGCCGCGTAGCGGGTTGTCGGTGAAGGGTGTGAGATGGACGTACTTGTCGCCGTCGGTGGTGACGCCCATACCGTTGGCCACAGCATCCTGATAGATCTGAGGAGCGGCACTGAGCGAACTGTAATAGACGGGAGTCAATGGGTCGGCGTTGAGGATGCCCTTCATGAAGCCGTATTGTGCGTTGCCTTCGGTCACGCCGTTGCTGCGGGTGTAGGCTACGGTGTTGTTGGACGAAACTTCAAGCCATGGACGCATCTTGTAGCTGGCGTTGAGCTGGCCAGTGACGCGCTTGTAGTAGTCGGTGTTGCGTACCAGCATACCGTCATTGTTCATATAGCCGGCGTTGAAGTAGAACTTGCCCTGGTCGTTGCCGCCCTGCAGGCCTACGTTGTACTTCTGCATTGTGCCGGTCTCGTACATCTCGTCCTGCCAGTTGGTGTCAGCACCCTGGCTTGTTCCGAGATAATAGGTATTATAGAGGTCGTTGAAAGCGTCACCCCATGCATCGGTCATGAAGCTCTTGTACTGGCTGGCGTTCATCACATCGACCTTCTTGGCGAGGTTCTGGAAACTCCAAGAGGCGTCGAGTGTAACCTTCGTAGCGCCCTTCTTGCCGCTGTTGGTGGTGATGAGCACTACACCGTTTCCGGCTTCGGCACCATAGATAGCAGCCGATGCGGCGTCCTTCAGCACTTCCATCGACTCGATGGTCGAGGGGTCGAGGTAGGCGATGTCACTTACTTTCAAGCCATCGACGATGTAGAGCGGATCGCTTGAACCATTCGACGAGTAACCACGCACGCGGATCTGTGGGGCAGCACCAGGAGCACCTGAGGCATTCACTACTTGAACACCGCTCACCTTGCCCTGCAAAGACTGGGCTGCGTTGGTATTCACGTTGTTCTTGAGATCTTCAGCCTTGACGCTCGAGATGGCGCCTGTGACGTTGCTTTTCTTCTGTACACCGTAACCGATCACCACTGTCTCCTCAAGGATTTCGGTGTCGGGGTCGAGTTTGATGGTCATACGGCCTGCCGTAGCGACGATGTGCTGGGTGGTGTAACCCACGAAGCTGATCTGCAGTTTTGCGCCCGGGGCAGCCTGAGGAATTTCGAAGTTGCCGTCGAAGTCGGTCACTGCACCGGTGGTGGTACCCTCGACGAGGACGGAAGCGCCAGCGATGGGTTCGTCGAACTCATCCAGTACCTGGCCGTTGATGCCGGTGGTATTCGATTGTGACTGTGGTGCCGTTGCACCTGCTGCCATAGCCTGAGGAGCGGCGAGTGCCATGGCTCCTGCAAGCATCAACGAAAACGAAAGTTTAGCGGTCTTTCTGTTCATAATGGTTGGTTTTTTGTTGTTGTGTATATATTTTTATGATATGATTTCCCTTTCGGCGCTGCAAAGATAAGGCAAAATTTTCACCGTCTTTTCACCCAAAAAACCACAATTTTTTACTTTTGGACGGAAAATGCATTTTTCTCCTTTTTGCCCCCTTTTAGTTTGTTCCAAAAGGAAAACCCTTTCGACTTTTGGTCAAATTTTTCACATAATAACATCTGGAAAACTAAATCTTTTTTTGCCCTTTTTCATCTTTTTCACCCCAATTACGCATTTTTTTGCAAAGATTCCGTCATTTTTTTTGGTCTTTTTCCAAATCTTCCCTATCTTTGCATCGCTATTCCTCCTCGCGATACCTGCTAACGGATAGTATCGTCCCTTAATTCGCTTCAAATCCCTTAATATCTCTTGATATCCCTAAGAAAAAACATGTACAAGCAGCCTCCCAAAAAGACAATTACCGACTTCAGTGTTGAAGACCTCGCCAAGACAATAGTGCTCGACTCCATCGGCACCGACTTTATGATCAACGACAACCTCGATGTCGATCTCGACTTCGACAATCCCGAACTGGTTCAGATGCATCAGAAAACCACCAAGATGGTCGGCCAGAGCAGCCTGTTCCTGTGTGTCGAGGGAGAAATCGAGATGGTGTGCAATTCGCAGCCGTGCATCATGCATCGCATGGACGTGGCTTATGCCCAGTCGGGACATATAGGAGAGATTAAAAGGTTCTCGCGCGACGCTCGATTCTGCCTGCTTGCATGCAGCGACAATTTCTATATGCCTCCGCTCACGGGTGTTGAGGCGGCAGCATTCCGTCGCGAACTGGTCACTCATCCTTTGGCGCATCTGAGCGAAGCGCAGTTCAAGGCGTTCGATGTCATCTACAAGATGATTCGCAATTCATTGCGAAAGCGCGACGAGGTGCATTTCGTGCGCCGCACGGTGCAGGGCTTCCTGCAGGCTTTGTATTTTATGGTCTTTTCAGCCTATCAGACCGAGGCAGGTGCCACTTCGCAACTCGCCACCGCCCGACAGGAGGAGATTTTCCATCGCTTCATCAAACTCGTCGAGAAGAACTATACTGTCGAGCGTAACATCGGCTTCTATGCCGACAAACTTTGCATCACGCCCAAGTACCTTTCGCAACTTATCTACAAGGCATCAGGCATCTACGCCGGCGATCACATCGACAATTATGTGATTGCTGAAGCGAAGACGCTCATCAAAAGCCGCAAGTACACGATTGCCCAGGTCAGCGATATGCTCAACTTCACCTCCCAGGCTTATTTCGGCCGTTATTTCAAGAAGCACACCGGTATGACCCCTCTCGAATTCGCAGACAAGGGATAGGCTGTTCCTCACAAAATAAATCTTTAATTCTCAAATTCGTGATAAAAGGAAAGTCACGATTCTCTTTGGCAAAACTCTTCGAAAATTCTTGACCAAGGAAGCGTCTTGCATCGCTCCATCAAGACCAGTTCTTCGTCCCTCATCCCATTGATCTCGTACCCGTGTAGCAACGACGTGGGTTCGAGCAGTGCGCGCAGCATGCATTGCTGGGCAGCGCCGCCCCGAGCTACGAGTGTCTCAGCACGATGCCCTGAGCGAGCAGCGCCATCGAGAACGAAATGCACGCGTCGCATCGAGCCGCTGCGCACCACTTCGTCGAAGACTTCCGGCATGGAATTGTCAGCAAGGACGAGCACCACCCCAGGCACATGGCACAGCATGGCTGACACCTTGTCGGCCATTTTTGTTGCGTCTGCTGCGCAGTGACCTGTGTCGAGGGTCAGCATCTTGCGATTTGCCACGGCATAGCCGAAGCAGAAGTCCTCGGTGCCGCTCCCCCTTGCGTCGCGCCGTGTGTCGGAGCAGCGTGGCATAAGGCTGTCCCTCATCCATCGGTACTTGCGGTCGAAGAGCTGATCGAGACTTTCACCGAGCAGGTCGCGGTAGAGTGAGCGCTCCACAGTGGGTTCGGTCGAGGCATCGTTGATGTGGATGTTCACCACACAGGGGCTTTGCTGGGCTGCTCCGATGGCATTGGCTTTCTCGCGGCAACGTCTGAGGGCATCTATCCAGTAGGTGCGTGTCTGGTTATTGGGGTGGGCGAGGGTGAGCGTGGAGGTTTGCTGCGTGGGAGTGTCTATGGCGTCGAAATCCAGTTTGATGCGGTGTTCGCGGCCCCATTTGATCCAGTCTTCCACCTGCTCCAGGCAACTCAGGTCGAGGCTGACGCGGTGTTTGCCGGGTAGTTTGTGTATCGCTTCAAGCAGTTCGAAGCGCATAGCTTCCACATCGTTGGTAGGCCAGCATGGAAGACTCAGGTGGAAGTCCTGCATCTCTTCCAGCACTTGCTCGGTGTCGATGCCTAATGCCGCATATTGTTCCTGTGCATCCTCGTAGGATGGGTGTGAATGCTTCGGTTTCATTTTCTGATGTTTTGATGGCGCAAAAATAGGCATAAATCTCGGAGCAATCGTTACGTTTTCGGCCAAACCTTTTTACAAAATGTCGATTCCTCTTGCAGATTCGACCAAAAGTAGATATATTTCGTCTGTTTGATTATTTTTATGTTTTATCTTTTATTATTTTGCTTGAAAATGACCTTATAGCAGTCATTGAAAAAGAGTGACTTTCCACATTGGGACGTCACTCTTTTTTATGTCAAAAAATAAAAAAAAATCTATTCAATGTCTTTTTTCATATTATATCAATACTCATACATCTTGACCCTAAACATCTTGACCTGTCCGTCGGGAATCACACACGTGCCGAATGCCGTTTCGTCTCCATTCACACGATGCACGAGTTCCTTGTCGTCAGCATCGTAGGTGATCTCATCGACGCTGAGGATGCCCGACTGCTTCTGACCGGGGGTATATTTGAGCGGATTGCCTTGATGGAAGCTCACCGTGCAGTCGCCTACGCCACCTGCCACGATGAATTCGTGTTCGCCGGTCTGTATCACCAGCACACCCGCTGGAGTGATGGCATTGACGGATTCCGAGCCGGCTACGCCAACCAATGCCAGCGATGCCTTGGTATTGAAGCGACGCATCGAGATGGTGTATTTGCCGAGTTTCACAGGCTCTGGGGCATCTGTTCCCTCCATAAAGAGTCCGGCCATCCTGCCTGTTCCCTGGTATTGCGCAATGGTGGGCAGCAGGTGACTGAGCACACCGTATGCCTTCTCATACGAGCGGTCGCCGGGGAGCGGGTCGAGGCTGTATCCGTTGCCATCGATGCCGAAGGGGGAGTAGCACAGCATGTTGTATTTGCCAAAGGCGTAGAAGGCACGGGCGGCACCATCGGGTGTGGGACGTGTCTCGGGCATCAGCACCGGATTGCCCGGCTGGTCATAGCCCTGCATTACATAGTCGAAGGCCGAAACGGCATAGAGGTCGGGACCCAGCAGATCCACGCTGGGAGCTCCTGCGTGCCAGATGTCGAAGAGATGGGGCTGAGGACCACCTGAAGGATACTTGCCGGGTTCGGCACCGATGCCCTGCTTCAACCACGCATTGACATAGACGGGAATCGGATAGACCTCCTTGCCGGCACGGGCAATCTGTTCGACGTAGGTGGCGTAGTTCCAGGTGTTGAAGATTTCTTCGGTGAGCCAGGGGTATTCGTCGTGCCAGGCGGTATCAAGGTCGGCCTCTTCGCGCGTCTTGTAATTATGTTGTGGGGCAGGCTGTCCTACACCGAAGACCTGTTCCCAGTTGCCCTTCATCGGGTTGCCCTGTGCCTTCCATGCCTCGGCAATGGCAGGCTTCAGCTGCTTCTTGTTCTTCTGGAGGTATTGCATCAGAGCAGCAGGCACCTCACTCTCGAAAGCCTTGTTGGCCAGAGGAGAGTAGTCACGCATAGCGCGGTTGTTGCCCCTCATGTACATCGACATCTGGTCGAGGGTTCCCATCTCGTTCTCAATCTGAATCATCAGCACGGTGTGCTGTTCGCCATCGATTTCCTTGAGGTGCTGCATCATGGCTCGGTAGGCTTTCGCATCGGCCTTCACGCTCTCGGTGCCCAGGGTACTCAAAGCTGCAATGGGTTGTCCGTCCTTGAAATGTGCCAATGGGAAGCGCTTGGTGTCCTGTTTTACCCAGGCGGGAGCGTACATCGACATGCCGTTCTTCCACGAGCCAAACCAGAGGATCACCAGTCGCAGACCCTGTGCACGCGCACCCTGTACCATGTTGTCGAGCTGCGAGAAGTCGAATTGTCCCTCCACGGGCTCGATCAGTTCCCACGAAACGGGAGCAATCACGGTGTTGATGTGGATGTCGGCCATGCGTTGCCAGATGTCGGCCATATAGTGGGCGCTGCCGGTCGAGGAGTTGTGCAATTCGCCGCCCAGCATTAGAAAGGGCGCACCATCGACCATCAGATGCGTCTGGCCCTGGCGATTGGTTTCAAGATAGGGTAGCGTGCCTTGTGCCATCGTCATTGGAGTCAGGAAGGTAAGGCTTCCAGCCAAAAGAAGGGATTTGAAGATTTTCATTTTATTATATATAATAGAGGAGTAAAAGTGATGCAAAAAGGTAGTAATGGGGCATTCGCCCATTAAAATCTGCGGCAAAGATAGTGCATTAAGTGATAGCCTCCAAATAAATGCGTCCAAATGGAAAATATTGTGTATTAAAAGACAATTCATTCTGTCGGCCGTGAGAGTGCTTCCGCAGTTGTGGCTAATACTTTGTCGGCCGTTATAGTATTTCCGCGATTGTAGTTGGTACTCTGTCGGCCGTTGCAGTACTCCATCCTGTAGCATCGCGTACTATGTCGGCCGTCAGAATGTTTCCGCAGTTGTAGCTAGTACTTTGTCGGCCGTTAGAGTACTCCATCCAATAGCATCTTGTACTCTGTCGGCCGTCGGAGTATTTCCACAGTTGTAGCAAGTCCTATGTCGGCCGTGAGAGTTCTTCGTCCTGTCGCGGAAGCATTCTGTCGGCCGTCACGATGTTTCTGCAAAAGGAAGAGGTACTTTGTCGGCCGTCAGAGTGCAGACCTCATAAACAAAAAGGTTAATGAACAAAAGGAGTACACCCAAAAAATTGTAAAATTGTTTTTTTGTTTTTTCATTTCAACCATTGCGCGCGATATTTAATTTTTCGACTTCACTAAACAAATGGCAAAAAAAGGCGTCGGTGACCCTCTCTCGCAAGAAATAATCGCCAGAATATTTTGCAATTTAAGAAAGAATTGGTACCTTTGCGCCAAAAATTCAGGCAGATTACTTTATCGATGGCATTCGACTCAATCACTTTTGCACTCTTTCTCCCGCTCGTTTTCCTGCTCTACTGGGCTCTGCATCAGTCGAGGATGGGGCAGAACGTGCTGCTGCTCGTGGCGAGTTATGTGTTCTACGGGTGGTGGAATTGGCGCTTCCTGGGGTTGATACTGCTCACCACATGCAGCGCCTACCTGTGCGCGCTATGGGTGGAACGTTGCAAAATGCGGGGACAGACAAAGTGGGCAGCCACTGCCAATGTCGCTAATCTGGTGCTCAACCTCGGCGTGCTCGGCCTCTTCAAATACTACGACTTCTTTGCCACAAGTCTCAACGCACTGATGATGAGCCTCGTCCTCCAGGCCGACTGGCCCCTGCTGCATCTGCTTTTGCCCGTAGGCA
>Ga0310695_10005636_pt1 | contig 21650 bp, 26 predicted proteins | sample RumenRJG_04DNA_FD_203882 | JGI IMG/M metagenome (GOLD analysis project Ga0310695, IMG submission 203882) | Bovine rumen microbial communities from Lethbridge, Alberta, Canada - RJG_04 (v2) (version 2) | ecosystem: Host-associated > Mammals > Digestive system > Stomach > Rumen | place: Canada...
CGACTTGGATAAAGAGTTTATCTTCCTTTACGGAGACAGAGTCGTAGAAATGGTAATTCCTAGCACAGAGACGTTGATTATTTTTTCGTAACAGTTCGGAATTTCCGAACACTTGAACCTGTCAGTTTTTCCGACAGGTTCATTGTTAGGTTATTGTGAGGTTTTGTGCGGTTAGAATTCATATTTCAATAAAAATGACGAGCGTCGTTCTGATACTCGTCATTTTTTTCGTTTTTTGAAGAGTAACCTTAATTACCTTAATTACTCTTGACTGCAACCTTAATTACCGAACTACAGATAAAGTGCTGCCTGTCTTTCAAGTTCAGGTGAATTGTCTTTCTCCTGGCGAGAGTCGAGACACTTCATGCTGTTAAGTTCGTGATTAAGGAAATGATCAACTTTTTCAAAGAAAGCGATGTCCGCATTGAGACGGTCACGTTCAGCAATCATTGAGTTTAGCTTAAGACGGATTTCATCATTCATGCGAGCAAGACGAACCCAATTGTGATGGAACATCAGTCCGGCCATACGATCAAACTTCGGATGCTTACATTCGCATTCCTGCTTGCACTTACACTGACATTTTTCTTTATTGCACATTTTAATTCTCCTATGTAACAGAGCAGAACCATTCCGCTCTTACTTACTAATGTTCAAAAGTCAGCACTTTTTACAAAATTTTTTTTAAAATTTTTCTGTTTGGTGATTTTTTGCACAATTTTTAAAACTTTCAAAAAGTCTTTGCCAATGTTTTGCCAGGTTTTTGCCTAGTTTTTGCCTAGTTTTTTCCAAGTCTTATCCAATGACATCCAATAAACTCTAGAAACCTTAGAAACCTTAGAAACTCAGAAAAACCTTATATAAGAATAACCTTATCTTCAATAAGCCAATAGTCATTTTCCGCAACTCCGGCATAGGCCATCAGTCCTGCTTTATTTTTGAAGATATGTCCTTGATACTTGTAGTAGTGTCTGTTTGTCGGTACTGTTAGTGCGTCTCGCTTACTTGCACCTCTCTCTATCCTTTTGAGATAGCAGGCAGCAGTTGTTCCGTAAGCACTGCACATTGCACGAAGTGTAGGATATTCGTTTCCCAAATGATCAAAGACTTTACTTTCTGTCATGCATTGTCCTTATGGCAAAAGCCAAGCCGATTGAACCAATGTCTACGATATTCTGATTGCTCTGCTCCTGTGCAAACTCAAGACCTTTTGTGTAAAGATATCCAAGCAGTTCCTGATTTGATACCTGATTGTTATCTATTAGATTTATGCTGCTTTCCCTGATTATCTGCAGAAACTGATCGAGTCTGTGGATTTGTTCCATCGTTGCCATTTCTTAAACTCTCCATGTTAATTAATGGTGTCGGTTGAACAGGTTCTGTTGTCTGAGCTGGTGTCACCTGTTGCTGTTCTTCAACTCTGCAAAGTGCTTTCAGCTTGCTCACCCTTGAGTCCGTTATTGCTGACGCATAAACGTTCGCCATCAGCCATTCAGACTGCTTGATCATCTGTGGTGTGAACTTCTTATTGTCCACGGTGGAGAACCAGGAATAGAGAACATTGCAAGCAGTTTCTCTATTGGTCTTTGGTACTCTGACTCCCTCGACAACGTATATAAAGACTTTTCCTCCGCTACCGGGATATTCGTGATTCCAATAGTCGGTAATGTTCACGCTCTGCGGATCGGGAATTTCACTCATTCCGCTGTTGGCAGATTTCACGAGTTGCCACCTTGTACCGTTGCTGTCGGTAAATTCTGGAACAGGATCAAAGCCATCAATCTGTGTCAGTTGAAGACTTGGTATTGTCTGTGACTGATACAGATTATTGAGCAGGGTAGGATTAATTGGTTGATTAGTCATTGTGATGAAGTCTCCACATTCTCAGCAAAGCTACTGATAAGTGATAGATGTTTTCCTCGGTGTCTTTTTCCGTTGTTGCTGACATGAGCTCTTTGTATTCCATTTCGATGATTTTCTTCATCCCTGCAGAAGTCTCAGCATCATACTTTGACCACGTCTCAGGTGGGTTCATGTCTACTTCGTGACACATCTTCATGTACTCGGTGTCCGGACTTCCATGGTAGATATCGTCGCTGTGTGCATGTTTTTCTGAAACATGCTTTTTCGTAATGATTTCCATTTTTCACCTCACAAAAATGCCCAACTTGATATTGGGCATTGCTAAATCAAACAACCTTAACCGGCAGCGGCAGTGGTTGCAGGCTTAAGTGCGTTGATAATTGTCGCAGTCTGTTGAGCCATCGCAGCGGTCTGGAAGATCTGAGACTTAAGAGCGGCATTCTCTGCCTGAGTATTAGCAAGCACATCTCTAAGAGCCTGTGTCTGAATCTCTCTCTGGAGCTCACGGTTCTGGCAGCCCTCAGTTTCAATGGCTCTAAGTACCTGACAACAACAGCTCTGCTGCTGAGCTGCAAGTTCCTGTGCCTGCAAACGAGACTGTGCACCTTGATCAGCGATGTTTAAATTCAGAGCACCTATGCCACGGTCAATGGAACTGTTGATACCGCCAAAGCCTTGACACATAGCCAAGTTGGTTGCCGCCTGAGACTGCACCGCATTGAGGGTATTGTTATAAATACCCTGCTGAGTGTTCATCGCAGAAGAGTTGATCGCTCCAACGATGGCATCACCTGTGGAATTCACAAGGTTGCCAATGAATTGATTCTGGCTAGAAGTCTGCATTAACAGGTCCCTGTCAGCGTTCGCAATCTGACCAGAGATTGTATTGAGCTGATTGGACATGCCATTGATAGCTCCGGTGTCGTAACCTACACCACCTGCAACTCGATTACCGCCAAAACCACCGAATCCACCGTTACCAAGCCATGAGCCGATCAAGCCACCAAAGCCTGCACCAAGTGCAGTACCGCCCCAACCGCCACCGTTGTTTGGCAGAATGGTGTGAGTAATTTCATCTGTCATATATAGTTCCTCCTTTAAGAACTTAACCTCGATCTGAGGTTGATTTTTATTCTAGATTGAGGAAACATTGACAATAAAAATTATACTGATACAACTATCACAGTTATGAATTGTCTACCTTTTCAGTAACTTTTTGATAAAAAATGCTACTTATGTACTGTTTATTTCGTTTACACTCAAGGAGGTAACGCTTGAAGTAATACCTTGTATAGAAGTCGTTATAGCTGTGGTCTGTCCATGGCTTATCTGCTCCAAGGAAGTGCACCATCACCGGAGCTAACTGCGTGTACCGCTCGTCAGTAAACATCAGATTGAAGTGTGCAGGTATCTCCTGAATGACGTTGCCGAAGTGATGATTCACGAAGTCCTGCTCCGGGCAGTAAATGTGTTTTGAGAATTCATGTAAAAAACTTTCATACTGCTCTATCAGATCCGGGGCAATTGTCTCAGCTCCATACACCACAAGTCCTGTGTTGATGTAGACCTGATTCGGAATGATATCGTTAAGCTGCAGATTGCTCATCCATCTGTCACGGTTCTTCCGCTCAGATACTCCGTACACACGATTCGGCTTGCACTTGTCCACGAGGTACTGAATTGTGTTGAAGAACAGCACATCAAGATCAAAGTTTACAATGATGTCTGCCTCTTCACTCAGTTCCTGCAGTGCCTTGATCCTCATTGCGAATGCCGGCAGGGACTTTCTGCTCACGAACAATTCAAGGTACTTGTCCCCCAATGTCTCATGTATCGGGAACTGAGGGAACTCCACAGTTCTGAACTCAATCGGATAACCGTCGGTGGCCTGTCGAAGTCTCTGGTAATTCGTACCGTCTTCGACATAGCAGACCACTTTAATTGAGTTGAACTTAAAGAAAGAGGTTAAGGCAATGATTGCCGGATCTATGTAGTCAGAATTGACAACACAGAAAGCTACTTTTCTACACATTTGGCCACTCCATCACAGGCAGTCTCTCAAGCACATACTCATCTGTCACATCCTCAAGAGCTACTGTCCCGGCTTTGACGCTATTAGTTAATTTATTCATTCCATGAAATTGATTCAACTTCTTCAACTGTTTCACAATTTGAAAGTAAATCTTTTAAATCCCAGTATTGATCATAAATTGCTTGAACAGCACTTAACATTATAAGGCTTAGTTCTTGACAATGTTCTTTATCAAAAACATGGGTTTCTTCTGTAGAAGAACGAATTGAAACAGTTTGAGCACCTAGGTCAAATGCTTTTAAAAGAACAATAATATTTGCCTGTGCTTCTTCATTAGCATCAAAAGTATCATTGTCATAATTGACTTTAACATTTTGTCTTTTATTACGCATTATCTGTTTTAATTCTGCGTGTTTTTCTTCTTTTAGTTCTTCAAGAGTTTTTTCTTTAGGTGCAGGTTTTTCTACAATCTTAAAACCATCATCGCATTTTTCAAAAGTGAGGTCATTGTCAGTAACGTATTTGCTTACACGTTCATCTTGACACTCTACAATCTTACCTACATAAAATTCTTGTTCAACTTGCCACTTGTTATCATTGAAAACTAAGATTTCATTATCTTTCAAACTTGTAAGATTTGGCTTTTCAGTAGTAGAAAAAGGAGGAACAATGTATACATCCTTACCTTGAGCTTTTGTTTCTAAAGGGTCTAAATACCCTTCTTGTTCTTTAATGAATTGCTTTGTTTTTTCATCATATAGATAAAATTTCATAGTCTCTCCTTAGTATTTTATACAGATTAAGCAAGTTAAAGCAGGCGGTTGTACTGTTGAACTGTTACCATAGATTGATGATGAACGTGAAGCGTCAATGCTAATCATAGCTCCTTTTCTCCCTCTATCTTGATGCCAACTAAAAGCGTAAGAATTAGAAGAAATTATATTAGCACTAAATGCACCTGAAGAGTGATATTCAGTTAAAAAGCTACGGTCATTTGTTAATGTACATGTAATATTAGGTAATCCAGCTTCAACGGCTGTACCTACCGTTGTACTACCTTGTAAAAATCTATCAGTAAGATTAGGTAGATTAAAAGTTGTTGAACCATCACCGCTTCCATAGGTTGTACCTATAACAGCAAATAATGCACTGTAAGTTGTTCTTGAAATTTCACCGCCATTGCATACTAAGAAACCATCTGGTGGTTGACTACCCGCAAACTGAATATAAGATCCAATGGGTAAAGCAACAGCTCCCATATTCGTAGAAGAATGCAAATCAATTAAAGCTCTTCCGATTGTGAATGTTGAGTTTTGAGTGTCCACAGCAGTCAGAGCAAAGAGCTTGCCCTTTGAGTCAAACACTTTGTCACCTATCTTGACATTGTCAGTGTTATCAAGTGCAGAGAATGCCACAGTGCCCAAGGCAGTCAGAGAGACTGATGCATATCTCAGCACATATGCCTGAGTGACTCCTGTGTCCCATTTGCTCCTCTCCTCAGAGGTGATGTGGATGTTCTCATTTGCCACATGTGCTTTGTAGCCACCCACAACAGAGTCAAGTGTTGTCCAATTTGATGCTAGGCCGTCATAGCAATTACGTTCGCCATTACTAGGCAGGTAGATGCCGTTATCTAATGTCTGTCCCATTTAAAACTCCTCATATGTACCGTACGGAGCTATGCCGTATGGAGAGATACCATAACCAACCAATGATGGAATATCGTCTTTGAACACATCCTCATCGTAGTTCACTAAGGTAAGGCTTACTTTTTTGTCTGCAGGTTTTACCGCTGTCACCCAACACTTCACAAGTTCCCCTATCGCAAAGAACGGATACTCAATTGTCTGACCGTAGTCGTCAGACCATGACGGCAACGCTCTGTCTATCGTCAGATTGTGACTGTCATTGCGAGTGTATGTGTACTGCTCACAACTTCCGTCAAGCTTACGAATGTAAACAATACCGCTCTGTAGCTCCTGAGGAACTTCCATGTCGGTCGTCACTGTCAAGGCGGCATCGTCGTAACTGATGATACGACCTGTCACGTTGCTGATGTTCTCGTCAAGAACGAGTCCAACCAAGTCATTAAACTGACAGTTTAGGCCATCGTACTCGGTTTCGATCTCATAGGTCACTCTGGTGCTGCGGAGATACCGAAGTCTCCTCATGCCCATTGCCTGAGCCTGTTCAAGATTAGTCACTCCGAATGCGGTCAATTTCTCCTGGTTAACCGACAGCGGATACGAAGTGACGTTCGCATCGCCATTCTCATCGACGTGGCAGTAGATTGTCTCGGTCTTATAAGTCTCCGGTGATGTGTAGTCCACAACCACTTCATCTACGTCATCATCTTTCGGCAGATTGAAAGTTATCTGCGGTGATGATGTCAGGTTCTGCGGAGTGAAGATCTGAGTCAACGGTTCCACAACACCCTGAACGTGTAACCTGCTGAATGACAACTTGTTGTTCAGGACAACAGGACTTGCAAAACCGACGTTCAGACAGTCACGGAGAACTTCAAGCAGAGTGCTGTCGCTGTCAACGGTTCCGTTAAGTGTCAGACTCTTTGACTTCCACCATTGATCATAGCGATCCAATGATTCATCATCGATGATTCCTGCGTACTTCGAGTTGTCGCAGACATACTTAACCACCGGAGCAATTTCCTGTGTTGCCTCAAGAACTCCTGTCCCTATGTTCGGAAGTTTACGAGTCCAATAGGTTGCAATTTGATTTTCCGAAAGTTCGGAAAGCGTTTCCGTCCCCTTAAACCTGCCGATGATTACCGTCATGTCATCATATTTGTTTACTGTACTGATAACTGACTTCAAACCTACCCACTTCACTGTGTTGAGTGCTCTGGTACTGTTGTCTGATTCCGTGAGATTCTTCATGCGGAATTCATAGTTACCCGGCTCTGCAGTCTCAAGCTGGTAGGTGTACGCAAGCTGATTATTCGTGTTATTTGTAAACGTACGAGTAGTCGTAGTCCATTCATCGTTACTTCCTGCACGTCTGTACCCGATTTCAATCTCTACAGAGAGATTGCGGAAAGTGCCGTTGTCCTGCAGGTAACCGAGTCCGTTCGGGAATGAAATGTCATACTCAAAGATTGAGGACTTCGCACCGTACGGACATGCTCTGTACGGCCCCACGTATTCGCCTGCATTAGAGCTGCTTTCGTCAAGAGTAAAGCTTAAGCCTGTCTGCGGAACTCCCTGTCCCCAGAACTCGTACCAATCACTGAGAACCGCATAGCTAGAATTTACTCGACTCACCGTGTAGATCCCTGTGCTTGTATCGTGGCCGTCAATGACGTACATGCCGTTATCCGCATAGGTGTAGTCTGCCGGAAGTCCCTGCAGCACCGTAATGCTCATTTCATATGAGGTTCTTACGTTATATGCACCGCCAGGAATTGACGGTGCAGCCGGATATTTTCCATGGTCAAGTTCAGATGTGTCGATAGTGATTGTTGCAATCTCATCTGTTCCGACTGTAGAGTACGCAATTCCGAGAACCTCACAGACGGAAGTTACATCGTTAGAATTGCTCGCTGTCGTGACACGTGGTCCCGAAGTACCGCCCATTACAGTAGAGGTGACCTTGGTTATCTTGGTAACGGTAACCTTGATCAGATCTCCTGCGGTCGTAGTGACTACTTCATTATTCTCATCGTCGTATGAAGTCTCTGTGGTTCTCTCTCTCAGCCATTGCTTATGCAGTTCGAAGTTAGTTCCGGTGAAAGTGTCGGCAAGAGTTACAGCGATCTCACTTGTTCCGGTGTCGGGATCATCAGTCACCGTTTTTGCAGAACCAATGAGTCTGGTGTTGTTTGCTCCGCTGATTGTGAAGTAAGAGCCGACCGCCCATCCAAGATTGAGTTTCTTCTTGATCGAAATAGACCCCGGACCAGAAGTGCCTCCGTATATAATCTGATTGACGTAGTATGTGCTGAAGAAAGTCTTGCCGACGAACTGAGCATCAGGATTATACTGTGAACTCTGGTCCACTTCGGTCACAGGAGGTTCGAGCGTATGACCTGATGCCGTTACTTCCGTTGAACTGTAATAGCAGTACCAACACTTGTCCTCGATACTGTTCTGTGCCGTGATTTCCGTGCCCGGATCAAAAATTGAAAGAGTACATCCTTCAAGTTCGCTAATCGGAGTTTCACCGACGTAAACATCGGAGAAGTCATTCGCCCTCTGGTAGTATCCTCTGCCCTGGCAAAGTATCATATCGATGAACTGCACATTGTTCCTATAGAATACGTGCTTATCGGCAAGGTAATCGGGGAAGTGCTTGAAGAATCCGAAGTTCTCAGGTATCACTTCAGTGAGCGACACCTGATTGCCTTGAGCGTTGACGTCGTAAATTGACGAACCCTGTTTGGTCTCTCCCTGTGTTGCAGAAGACAGCCGGTTCGCCATGATAATGCCGTAAACAGCAGAACCCACTGCAAGCACGATTGAGATGATTGCCATCACCGTGCTGACTTCAATACCACCGGCCTCGATTACAAACTTGAGACTTCTGGCCTTATCAAGACGGACTACGCTCCAATCTTTTTGCGGAAACTTCACTCCATCAACATATGCTGACAGATATGCGGTTACTTCACGATTGTATGCAGGGCACTGTTTCTGCAGCAGTTCTGCTAATGTGCAGTCGTGACTGTCAACGTACTGTGTTTCTATTATTCGGCTCAGATCCTCACGACTGACAACTTCTATCTTTAACATATCTGTAATACCTCTTCTGCGAGAGTGCCACCCTGTCTACCTGCTCATATCTGCAGTTCTTTCTCTCCGACGTATGCAGAATTTTACCGTTGATCCACAATCCGACATGGTAAAGTCTGCCACCAACGAAGAACGCTATAATGTCATAGTTCTGCGGCTCATCAACTTCCTTGAACCGCCCCTCCTGACGTTCCCACATCAGACCTCGTGTCATGTCTTTCTGACGAAGATCCGTGTAGTCGTTAAGTTCTATGTTCAGTTGTTCCCTATATGCATCCACGATCAACCCCCAACAGTCAAGGTTCGGGAACTCTCTTCCGTTGGGAGTGTGTCTTATCAGCAGATAGTCGTCTATCTTTCTTGTCATTCTTTGTCCTTATGCGACATATTTGAGTCCCGGAGCGTTATTTGCTGTGTACCTCAACTTCGGGAACTCCGTATTCAGCATGTCACAGAACGATGCGGTGAAATTTGCCTGGTCTCTCGTCAGCTGTCCTCCGGTAACGGTCAGAGTCAACGTGTACAGAAGTTCCTTTGTCTCCGAATGCCATTGTTTGAGCGTCAGATAAGTCGTTGCATGACTCGCCAACGCTCTCTTAATGTAGTCGTAGCACTGACCTGAGACCCCACAGATGGAGAAAGCTAAGTCAGTGAAACCACTGTCAGACCTCTCAGGGAGCTGGACACTGAATGCAGAGGCCGTGTACTTGATGTCATTGATAATCTTGTCCTCATATGCAAGGATGAAATGCATATTTCCGATCTCATCGTTCTCTATGTCTAGAGTCACATCAGGGAGCTGTCCCCCTGAGGCATAAATCTCATTCAGTGTGTAAATCATCTCAATCCTCCTATCCCTGATCTGAGACTTCGACAAAATAACTACACCATCCGTCTTTCAGACAGACGTAATTCTTGTCATTTACTGTATACACTGCATCCGCATAGAGATTCCCCGGAGTGTAGCCTAACTTGACAGGACTTGCTGTCTGACGATTTGGGATGTACATTTTCCTCAGGTAGAGCTGTTCTGTGGTGACTCTAGGGAAATTCCACAAGGTATTACAGCAAATAACTCTTGATGTGTCTGTCTCCATCATGTTCTCTAAGACACCCTGATTAGCTTCTGCATTCGAAGCATTACTAGCCGCACACATTCTGTGCATCCTAACAGCAAGAGGAGAGTACGCTATACTTGCATAACATGCTATGTTGTAGGCACTCATACTCCCCCAGTAGTAGGGATTAGCATTTGTCGGATATCCGAGACTCAAACACACAGAGACTGAGCCTGCAGTATCTGATGACAGAGTCTGAGTGGTATTGTCTGCCTGTATCTGCTCACTGAATGAGTAATTGCAGATAGTCATTGATGATACATATGATGATTCTTTCATCATCCCCAGCCACCCCCACGATGCATCCACAGCATCAAAGCTGAAGAATACTCTTGAGAGCTCTCCCGGCACAGAGATAACCATAGAGTCTGTACCTTTCCAAAAGTTGAGAGTCATGCTCAGCTCATCATCAGTAGTGCTGAATGTGTGCAGATTGAGAGCTCCAAAGCCTTTTCTATTGGTTTCTTTTGCAGATTGTAGTCTCCTTAACTGCCCCATGACTATAGAGATCGGCTGTGATGAGTATGTATTGAGTGCATCTTGAAACTCAAAAGAGCATGAGGGAGCAAGAGTCAGCACATGTCCATCTACGCATAATCCCATCAAGAAATTGTTCTTATTCTTGCCGAGCATATAGACATCAGATAACAGCTCATATCCACTCACACATGAACTCACGGCTGACGGTACAGAGCTGTTCACAGCGTACATAGGGTATCCAGACCAATGACTGTCGCCGATTTCCACCTTTTCAATCTGCTGAATTGACGTGTTCTGTGCTAACAGCCATGATACGAACTGACCGAGAATGTTGTTCTCAGCCTGAACTCTGGCACTCACTGTCCCATCCGTATAGTCGCTGACTTTCGCAGAGAAAGTCACTGTTTTCTTAAAACTCATTCTTACTCCTCCACAATCACTGTATAGGTTCCAATTGTGTCATCCAAATTATCCGTATCAGATACGACAGGGTCTGCTCTTTCTTCGAATCCTGACAGCTCTACAATAACATCATCAGAAGAACCGCCACCGCCCTGCCATGAACCGTCATCAACAACCGTGTTGCTGACATCCAAGGTCATGCTTAGGCGATAGATTGTTCCGTCTCTGGCATTGGTAGTCACAACGGCAGCATTGACTTCTCCGTTCTGAATTCTGCAGTATCTGTACTGCAACGAACTGTCCACCTCGACAGACAATAGCGGCATGACAAACCACGACGCTCCGCATTGAATGTCCCCTTTGTACCATTCCATGAATTCACGGTACTGACTCTCGGTCATCATGATTTGAGCACTCACTGTGTCAGGAGCACCTTGGTTGACGAGTCGTTGTCTTACGTATCCATCAGCCATAGCAGTTCGGAGCATGTTTGGCTTATGCTTGGCCGTGTATCCCGACTGCAGTGCTTTCGGTAAGTCCTGCGGATAAAACTTAAAATCACTCATTCTTTTTCCTCAAAAAATAAAGGGCAACCTTAAGTTGCCCAAATTTCTATGCTCCATATCGACGAAGTGCGTATGTGCTTTCCAAGGTCTTTGCCATCTGACCGCCCTTTCGAATGTTGCTCACGAAGATGTTGATAACTTCGTCGCCATCTCGCTCACGACTATCAACCTGTCCTGCTCGGCTCTGATCTTCGATAAGGTTAACGGTTACCTTTGAACCTCCTGTCAGTGCTGATCGGGCAAGGTCTGCCGTCTCTTTCCTCGAAGTGACTGACGCAGGTCCCCGAACAAGTTCGGGACCGTACTCACCGACAATACCGAGACCGCCTGCAGGTATGTAACCGCCCTTATCGTGCATGGTCACAGACCTAAGCTGTCCGATAATGTTGGTCGTCATGGCAACCGCATTCGCATATTGTGCCAACTTTGCAATCCATGACACCTGTGTCGGATCTGACAATGCCTGAGACCATGCCACAATCGCATTCATCGTCGCAGATGCCACTGCAAATGACTTCTGGATAGCAAACAACGCTCTGTAGGTTGCACTTGACTCGCTCATACCCTGTGTCAGATTGCTGAACGCATCGGTCATTGAGTCCAATCCGTCAGTCAAAGACTGAATGTTCTCAAGGTCTTGGTCTGAGAAGAATGAGTTCTTGCCTCTTTTCTTCTGCGTCTGTTTGGTGAGTTCAGCCGTGTACTCGTTATAGAGTGCCTGTCTCGCCTGCAGGTACAGTTCTTCGCTGATAAGACTGTCTTCATGGTGCTTTTCAAGAAGTTCAAGCTTTTCTCGGTAGCTGTCCTGCAGATCCGTCAGTTCATCACCGATCAAACCTTTGGCAAAGTCTCTCGCCTGTTTCTGCAGTTCTTCATACGAACGGATGAAGTCCTGATTGATAATCTCCTTTGACTGCAGGTACTCGGACTCGGTCGCCAATCTGCTCGATGCAAACTGCGTATCAAGTTCAGCAAGTTTCTTCTCGTAGTCATACTGAAGTTTCTCGATGTCTGACCAACCGTCACGAGCCATGTCTTTGATTTTTTCAAAGTAATCTGCCCACCGATCCTCTGCCTGTTTGGTCACCGCACCTACGCTAGATTTAAACTCTGAGAAGTTTAATGGGGCAAGTAACTGCTCGTCTTTTTCTGCATTTTTCTGATGTTCTTCTCTCAGCTTGTCCTGTTTCTTGAGATATTCATCGTAGTTATCAAGGTTTTTCTGGAGGATGTTTGCCGTGTCCTGCAGATCAAAAAACTTACCAATTCTTCCGAATACGGTGGTCTGCTCATTTGCATACTTTCTCTCAATGTTGACTATCTGCTGATTTAGCCTCTCAACTTCTTTCTCGTACTCTTGAGTGCCTTGTTTCATTCCTTGAGTTCTAGCTTTGAACAAGGTTACCGCTCGATCCTTTTCAGCCTTGTATTCTCTTTCAGCATCACTGCCATTAAATAGGCCGTAGTATTTTTCTCCGGCTGTCTGAGACAGAGAGCGGACCCAACCGAGAAACCCTGGCCCATCATCGTCTTTATTTCCGTTGATCTTGTTTGCTGTATTGAACCAACTTTCCATGTCTCGCTGAAGACTCTCAAAGTCATCACCGAGAGTTTTGATGTAGTCAGACCATCTGTTAAAGAATTTCTGAATTGACTGCTGATTGTTATTGATCCATCTGGTAAAACCATCAAGAGCATTAGCACCGACACGAATTGTATCGGCAATAGCCTGTCCAAGACCTGATTCAGCTATTCCTCTGACAAAATCTCCCCAGGCATTTTCCAAATGGTTAATTGCTCCGGTCATGCCACCTTGGAGGTACTCAAGTGCACCTTTGTTTTCTTCGCCAAGTGTCTCGAAGTATTTGCCTAATCCCTCAGCACTCTTTTCGACCGTGGTCGTTACCCCTTTGTAGGTAAGGATCAGCTTGTCACCGTTGTCTTTTGCCACAATGCCAAGCTGATTCAGAGACTTTACCCTGCCCTGGAGTGCAGATGTGAATGCATTTCCGACGGTTTCAAGGCTCTGCCCTGTTCCGTAGGCTATCTGAGAGAACGTCTTCATCTGCTCCGCAGTCGCCTGAATGCCGTTTCGCTTAAGGTTCATGGCTACCGCACGGAGCTGATCGAAAGGCTGAATAGTGTCTCTCGCTGCCTGTTGGAGCATTTCGAACTGATCTCTTGCCGCCTTGAGTCCACCAAAGGATCCAATAAGCCCTGCTACGGACTTTTCGGTATCCATGAGTTCTTTCTTGATCGAATTGGCAAAAGAAACAGACACAACAGTTGCCGCCAATGCTTTGACCGCACTGCCAATCCCCTTGAACCCCTCGCTCATGGACTTCGTGTCCTTGGCAGTGTCCTTTTTCATTTTCTTCAGCTTTTCCGAATACTTCTTGGTATTCAGATCCACCATGTTCAAGATGTTATTAACTATTGCCATCGTTCTTCCCTACCACATCTCCACCGATGAGGGCGAATGCTCGTGCCGGACTGAATTCTTCCTCCAATTCCTCGTCCGTACTCTCCGGATGTAATTCTCTGTGTTCTTCCATGAACACACATGCCCACAGGTTCAGTTCATGCATCGGTAACTCCATCACAGCCGATATCGGCATATGCAGTTCTCTTGCTACCCTTACGCACAACCTTAAACTTGTGGACTCGTTGATTAGTTTTTTTCGGTGTTTCCGCTGTTGAGCTCGATAACGGCCTGACTAATCTTCTGCAGAAGTCCGGCAGGAAGTGCATTGACTACCTGTTCAGCATCCTGAATATTACTCAGTTCCCTCACGTTATTTTCGTCGACAAGTGAAAGCATGACCGCATATGACAGAGCCTTGATGTCTGAGTCCTCTTTCTTCAGAAGTGCGTTGAATTCAATCTGTTCTGCACCGGACATTTCACGGAAGATTAACTCTGAACCCTCGCCTAATTCGTCAGCCTTTACAGTCACAGTCTTGAACTTTACGTTCTTGATCTTATCTAAGATACCCATCATTTCTTCCTTATATAATTTTTATACAATAAAAGGGACATGTCGTGTCCCTTTCTTCTTCTGCTTTTGGTTATGCGAAGGTCCATGTCGGCTTTGCATTGAGCTTGCCAACGATGTCCCACTTAAGAGTTTCACTGATGCTTGCATCCTGCGGTGCGGCACTCTTAAGTGCAACTTCCATGATTGCTGTAGTCTCATCATGGTACTGAATGCAAAGGTCTATCACATCGCCATTGTTTGCTGATGCAATCAGAGCCTGTTGAGTTGCATCGCCGGTGTAGTGATGAATAGTGATCGTGATTTCGTTGCCCTCCCAAGCACCCTGCAGGTAACGCTTTGTGTCTTCTGCAATGCAGGTCTGATCGATATCTTCAACAGATCCGCCAGGTGCTGAAAAAACTGAAACCCCGGGAATGGTCACAAAATCCGCCTCAGGGGTCTGATTTGCCAAGCGATAACCAACAAGAGTATTCTTGCCGGAAATCGCATTTTTCTTGGCCGTTGGTTGTAATGTTGCTGTCATTTCTGACTCCTTATGTGTTGTTAACAACGTGCTTTCGCACTACTTTCTCAAGAGTGATTCATTGAGAATGACCGTGATGGCATCCTCAATGTTTTTCTTGATCTTCTCTCTATGGTTTCGCCATTCAGAACTGAAAATGTGCTTACCTCGTATGTGTTTAGTACCGAGGTCATTCCATATACCAATGTATGTTGCAGGTTTTGGCCGTTGCCTGAAAGTTCCATCCTGATTGCGTCTCTTGGTATAGATTTCTTTTATGCCTTTATTTCTCCAACCGTATGTCGTGTATGCAACTCCCTTTCTGGTAGTCGAGTTCTTAACCACCTGTTTGACCGATTTGTACGCACGACCTGTCCTCTTCGTATAAGAGGATCTTGTTCGTGACCGCAGACTCTTAACCGCATCTTTTGTCGACTGACGCAGGATGATTTTCTGTGTCTGCAGAGACAGCTTTTGGTCGAACTTTTCCATGTGCCTGAGAAACTCATCAAGCATTCTTTCAAATTCGATATTGTCTCCGATCACGTTTTCGGTTCTGTATTCCGGCATAGATTAGTCCCACACTAAACAGCTCATACTTGCTCTGGCATACCTGTTGTTCTGGTCGTCAATTTCTTCTATCGATACTGATTCAAGCATCAGATCCCTCACATACCCGGAGGTCTCGTTGTCGATGTTTTCCAATGCCGTGATCAGATCGTCCAAGTCCTCGTCGGTCTTTGTCACAAGTTCTGCCGTGAATGTCAGTTCTTTGTGATACCCCATGTCGAGGTCATGCTCGTATTTGAGGTAGAAGTCGTCGATGATGATGGCCTTTTCTGCCTCTTCTGCTGTCGAATAGTCAAAAGCACAAGTCACTCCCTCAATTGTGCTTAGGATATCTATCAGATTCTGTTTTATCTCTGAAACCGTGCTCATGATGTCACCTTTTGAACGATTGAATTGTCTAGTTCGATACCAAGGATCATTGCCCCTGCGTTCTTGTCCGTGTTGATACTGATAATGCGATATCTCTTCTGATTCGGCAGTCTTACGCACCAATCCTGTGTTATGCCTGAACGATATCTCATGAGAACAGTGTATGTCTCAGTCTGCAGTTCAACGTTCGAGCTGATCGTCTCTCGCAGAGTTAACTGCTTGACGTTTGCCCACACCGTTGCATTGTCTTTGTAGGACAATGTATGACTTCCTGTGTTCAGTGTTTTGGTCGGCTCTAGAAGTGTTATCCTCTGATCAAGTCTTCCTGCGTCTATGTTAGAGATCATATCTTATCCATCCATCCAAAAGATGCTCGAAGTATAAAGTGTATCCTTTCTCCTGACGATTCTCTCTCGACTTGTACATGTCGCCTGCCGTCACAAGAATGAATTGCACTATCGATGCCGGTATGGCAGTCAGATCATCAGTTACCGCTGTCTCATCCGTCGGTGAGTAGATCGGTCGGTGCATTCTTACTTCCGCCTCTTCCTGAGCACTAAGAATGTACTGCTCCAACATTGCATCTTCATCATTCGTATCAATTCGTAAGTGACTCTTCAGCGTACTGACTGAAACATATAGCGTTGACATTTTTCTGTTCCCTATAAAAAAGGGAGTCCGAAGACTCCCTAAGTCACTACATCACCTGTGATTATTCACCAAGTGACCAATCACCACCTGCAATTGCGGCTGCATCTTCCACACCGAGACCAAGTCTGCGTTCCACACGAATGGTTAACAGATTCTTGCGGAAGTCGTCGCCCTCACGGTCAATTTCAAGAGCAACTTCCTGACGGTCGTAGATAGTTGAACCGAGAGCAAAGTCTGCCATGATGTACTTGCCGCTTGGAACAGATGCTGAAGTTTCAACAGGAAGTCCCCAAAGTGACTTGGTGGTAACTCCTGCAGGACCACCAAGCAGGTATCTCTTCTGGGCATCCTTGAGAAGAGCAAGACCTGCCCAATCTTCCGGATTGAGGAGCAGTACCTTTGGTGGATAACCGAGAGTGTCTAACTTGGTCTTGATCAGTAAGGCGAAGTCCATCAAATTAGCACCGGTAGGAACGGTTACCGCACTTGAGTAGTCGGTGTGATTTCCTGACTTGAGGAAACCGCCTAACTGAGTAGAAGTACCGGTTCCGCTGATGATCTGATTGTCTACCTTGAGCTGCAAACCGTAAAGCATCTTTGCGTTGATGTATGCAGTAACTGCAGGTGCATCTGCGGCAAGCTGCTCTGTGATTTTAGTCCAATGAGCAATGGTCACTACGTTTGCAGTTGCAAGATCGAATTCAAAGGTTGATTCTGCCTTGGCTGCACCCTCAGCAACCACACCTGCGTTGTTGGTGAATCCAGTGTGCTTGAGGTATTCAACCGCAGATGTGCTCACAGGAATGTGAGGGATTAAGTTTTCAACGATTAACTGCTGTTCAGGTGCTCCCCAAATGCCTGCCAACTGATATGGTGCGGCAATGGTGTTTCTGCTGATTGCAGGACTTACGGTTGAAACGGTCGGAGAGTCGGTCTTGGTTGAAACGATGTGACGAGCACCACGAACGTCTCTGGTGTTTGCTGAAAATGCTTTGTAATTTGCAGATTCAGTGAACTTTTCACCAATTGACTTAACTCTGTTGTCAGATTCGGCAGCACCGTCGGCTGATGCCTGCTGAAGAGCAGCAAGTTCACGAGCGAACTTAACCTGTTCTTCGCCTAACTTCTTCATTTCTTCCTTAACGGCTGCGACGGATGCCTTACCATCTGCGTCGATTTCGTCGATCTTTGCCCCAACTGCATCGAGGGACTTCAAAATAGCATCTAATTCGGACATATTATTTCCCCAATATTAAGTTTAACTTCTGCTGAATTTCACTTAATTCAGCGTCCTTTGCCTTGATTCCGTCCTCTGAATCACTCATGGAGTTCTTCTTGGCCTTGATGACTGAGATTATGCTCTGAGCCATCTTCTTGCTGATACCTAAGTCCCTCAGGTAACGTTCGCAATCTCTAATGTCTTTCAGCTCTTCAAGGTCTTCAGGATCTGCCTTGACTCCCATGACTCTCGCTGACTTGTCTGCAGGAAAGTTCACGATGCTGATTTCCAATAATTCACTGATGTTCTTGATATGACATACGTCATTGTCATCGTATTCGTAGTCACGGTCCCTTAATCTGAAACCGATTGACATGCCGTTCAGCGACCCAAACTTCAAAGCAGAGTACACATCCTGTGCCTCTTTGAGTTCAAGGTTAAGACGGCCTTTCACTTTCAGTCCTTTGGAGTCAACTGAAAGTTCTTCCCATCTGCCGATTGGCACTCCCCAACGGTCGTGCTGATAGAACATGAGAGGTTTCTGCCCCTCGCTGATCACGTTGTCATAAGCGTTCGGTTCTATTGTATCACCGTAACTGTCAATTCCTCCAAAGACGGATGCATATCCCTCTATGACACCCTCTTCCTGTACCTGATACGAGCTTTTAGTGCAAATGTATCTCACTTTGGTTTCTCCTATTGTTTCTGAGGTTGAGTAGTTAAAGGTGTCTGCGATGTCTGTGTCGCATTCGCCTGTCCTAACTTGTCTAGTGGGTACAAATTGTTCTGTGCTGTCAGCTCGTCAGCACCATCTACCCACTTGTAACCGTCTTCACGACGAAGTTCATTTCTGGTTCTGAGACCGTTCTGTGCATACGATGTCTGCATGCTTATTCTGGTCTGATCCGACATTCTCTTAAGAACCGAAGTGCGGAACTTCACCGTCAGACTTTCATCTCTGACAACTTTCTGCTTAAGGATCTGTTCTAGTTCTATGCACATCGGCAGAATTGTAGTTTCGTAGAAGTAATTACTTAGGTCTACGAGTTCACTTGCCTCTCCTGTCAGAAGTCCGTAAGGAATTCCGAACCACCTTGCAAACTCTTTGACGATGAATTCTCTTGTCTCTAGCAGTTGAGTGTCTGCCGGTGACAGCGACAGCGGTTGAAACTTGAACCCCGACGGAAGTAACGGCACACCGATTGGTGCATTTCTCATTTCCGTGAACCTATCCAGAAAGTCTTTAGACTGATTCTTGTTCATGATTGGAGTTTCGGCAGATAGGATACCGTTCAGTTTGCCTTTGTTCTTAAACATGTCGATTGACGCATTCTGGGCACTGACCGCCTCGGTCAATGTTGTCCTGGCAAAGTCCACGGTGCTCAGACCTACAAGTCCGTTACCGATGCCTTTCCAATGCATAATCCTGTCTGCCGTGTACTTCTCAATGGTGTTCTGGTCGGAGTAGTATTCGTATGTAACCGTACTGCCGTTGAGAACCGTCTTCACCTGTTCAGGGTTAAGAGGGATAAGTGCTGCTATGTAGTCAGCACCTCTCGCTTTGTCTATCCTCACGAATGCATTTCCGTGAATGAGATAGTCCAAGGTTATCTTCTTGATGAAGTCCGCAGGTGTCATGTAGTTGTTTGGAGACCTGTTCAGAAGAAAGAACAGTTGACCGTCTTCAACGAGTTCGGTATTGCGGTCATCGTCTACTATCCGCAGGACATCACACGGCAGGCAACTCATTGCCTTGGTTATCTTATTCACGCATTCCCATATCGCAGGGATCTGCAGAATGTTATTCACCGTGGCCGGAGTCGTGTCCGGTACTATAGGTGCTAATGGTTTGGTGTGCTGTTCTCCCTGGTAGTTACCAAGTAAGCCTTTAAGCCAATTCCACATGTTGTCTCCTAATCGAATTTAAATTGGGACCAATCGACCTCGGACTGATCCGTTGCTGACAGATACTGATTTTCAACATCCATCTGTATTGCCTGATTCATAGCCATGATGAGAGCCACGATTCCGTCAATTTTGTTCTCCGGTTTCTCTTTGCGAGGATAGATGTTTTCCTTTGCATCGATGTGACAAACAACGTTGCAAGCCATCCAATGCATGACCGGATTCGAGTTGAAGTGAATTCTTCCCGAATAGATCAGTGCCTGGAGCAGTTTCATCGGCTCGCTAAAGTTCTTTAGGTTCTGAAAGAGTTCTACCATCGGCACTCCGTCTTTCAGCAGATCCTGTGCCATCTGCGTCGCCTGCATCGGGTCAAAACCTAGTGCTAACGTCTCAAATTTCTTCACGTCATCGGCTATAAACTGCTCGATTTCTTTCAGATCGATGATGGGGCCGTCCGTCGTATGAATGTAACCGTCCTCCACCCAACCGTAATACTGACTGTTGTTTGACGCTCTCACCGTCTCAGACGGCAGATAAAAGTCCTGAAACACATAGTAATGTATCGTTCCATCCTCATGCGGTCGCCAGAACAGCTTAATTACTGCTGCTATATCGATCTTGCTTGCTAAGTCTAGGCCGTATATGCAGTATTCACGCTCAAAGTCCTCAATTCTGAGTGTCGGATCAATGCATCGCTGAAACTTCTCCATCTGCAACCACTGACTGTCGGAATTCACCCAGACGTCGAGGTGTTTTGTCAGATAGTTCTTCTGAGCCGAAGTATTTACCTTTGCTGACGTTAAATCTGCTAGAACAACCTTTGGATTGACCGATATTCCCCAATTTGGGTTCGCTTTCTGCAAAGCCTCAATAGACTGCCAATCATCACCATCGTCTATCGTGTAAATGACACCGAATAACGTCTCATCAATGACCGAACCGTCGAGCACATGAGCAAGCGTTCTGCGTCTTTCCATGCAGATTCCGTCAAGAATGAACCCTGCAGTGGTTATGCAGAAAATTAGCGGTTGAGCTCGTTTTCCTGCGGATGTCACCACAACGTCATACACCGCTCTGGTTTTATGAGCGTGAAGTTCGTCGATGATTCCGCAGTGCGTATTCAGACCATCAAGCGTTCCTGCGTCAGCCGATTTCGCCTGGAACTTGCTGTTGGTTCCCACAACCACGATTGAGTGATTGAGACAGGTAACGTCGTACGCATCTCGCAGGTCTTTGTTTCCTCTAGCCATTGCAAGAGCATCGTCAAAAACAATTCGAGCCTGTTCTCTTGTGGTCGCAAACGAGTAAATGTCTGCACCGAGTTCTCCGTCTGCACATTCCATGTAGAGACCAATGCCGGAGCACAAGGTCGATTTACCGTTTCCTCGGCCTACTTCGACATATGCCTGATTGAATCGTCTGTTGTCATTGTCGTCTACCCAACCGAAGATCGTTGTCAGAATAAAGCACTGCCAATCCTCAAGATGAACAGGTTCTCCTGCCTTAGGTCCCTTGACGTGATTGAGACATTCAATGAACTTGCATATGCGGTTCGCTTTTTTCTTGTCAAAATGGTACGGAAAGTCTTTGCTTTTTTTGCGTTTAAGGTCTTTTTCCTGTCTCTTGCAAGCCAATACGAGAAAACGACACGCAAGAATTTTTCCTGTCAGTACGGCCTTGATGTATCGGTTTGCCTTACCAACATAATCCATTACAGTTCCTCAAATTTGTTTGTTTTTTCTTTTTTCTGCCCAAAAGAGATTACTTTCGAGCGACTAGCAGGTGTGAACCCGAGTTCATTCTGCAAGCCTTTCAGAATGTTGGCCGTCTTTGTTATGTGATGAAGTATGTCACTTACCTTGATGTTGCCGTCGCCATCCTTGGTAAAGGTTCCCTGTTCCTTAATGCATGCAGATAAGCGAACGAACTGATCGTAACAGACCACCCATTCAGTGAAGATACCGAAGTCTAAACTAGACAGCATTCCCGGAGGTGCTGCCTGCAGAGCAAATGTCCATATCTCTTTGGCTGATTCAGTCAGATATTCCGGCGGCATAACGCTCTTGAGGTCTACCGTCGGGACAGGTTCAGCCGTGTTTGTCCTGCATTTCTGCAGCGTCCCTTGCAACCTCTTGAGAGCTGTAGGTTTCCTTGGTCTTCCTGGCATCTTTTTTCATCATTTTTTCCATGGTCTGAAACCCCGATTTTGCACACGCATGAAATCGAC
>Ga0310695_10005638_pt1 | contig 21646 bp, 13 predicted proteins | sample RumenRJG_04DNA_FD_203882 | JGI IMG/M metagenome (GOLD analysis project Ga0310695, IMG submission 203882) | Bovine rumen microbial communities from Lethbridge, Alberta, Canada - RJG_04 (v2) (version 2) | ecosystem: Host-associated > Mammals > Digestive system > Stomach > Rumen | place: Canada...
ATTCGTCGTCCTGCGAAATGTCCACGATGTTGTTCAGCGCGGAGAACACCGAGAGCTTCGTGAACTTCGAGACGCCCGTCATGAAGAGGAAGCGGATGTCGCCCGTGCGGTTCTTCATCTGGGAGTAGACGGCGGAGAGGCGGTCGCGCACCGCCTCGGCCTTGGCGATGTCGTCAAGGCAATGCCCCACTGGCGCGTCGTACTCGTCGATTAGGATCACCACGCCCTTGCCGCCATTCGCGGCGGAGAGCGACTCGATCGCGCAGCCAAAATTGTCCGCAGGAGAAATCGTCTTGTCGAACGAATACCCCGCCTCTGAAAGCTTTCGCTCAACGTGCCATGCAAGAGACTTCTCGAACGCCGTTATGTCTATCGTATCCAGATCGTTGAACTCGAAGTGGATGATCGGATACTTCTCCCACGACCAGTCCGCCTTGTCGATGGCAAGCCCTTCGAACAGCTCGCGCCTGCCGCCGAAGAGCGCCTTGAGCGCGGAGACCGTGAGCGACTTGCCGAACCTGCGCGGACGCGACAGGAAGAACAGCTTGGAGTTGTTGTCCGCGACAAGACGATGGATGAACATCGTCTTGTCGACGTAGATTTTCCCATCCCGCCTTATGGACGGAAAGTCGTGCGTGTCTGTGGCTATCGGTCTCATTGCCGAACATTATACCAAAATGGCCGAGTCAGGTGCAACCGAGTTGTGAGGCAGTGGCTCATGGCTCGTGGTTCGTGGCTTGTGGTTCGTGGTTCGTGGCTTGTGGTTCAAACTACAAAGCCACCATGCAAACGCGCAAGAAGAGCGTGCCGGTTGCTGACTTGGGCGTGGCGACGACTGAAAGCTTGCCGTCAGTTGTAGCGCCAAACGTGGCCGTGACGCTTTCGCTCGAGAAGGCGCCTGCGCCAAGCGCCGCCGCACCTTCCACGCTGAAGACGCGCGCAAGATTCTCGACCTTTGCATCGGCGCCGATCCGCACGCCCGCCACAGCCACACTCAATGCGATTGCGCCGCCGTTCTGCGCGGCAACGGAATCGATCACCACGTCGCCCTTCTTGAACGTGCGGTCAATCAGCCCTTCCGCATCGAGCGCGTATGAAAACCACGCGCGCGGGGAATCCTTGGCAGCCTGATGGTCAATCCCCTTCGCGTTCAGCCAAGCGCGGAATGCGTTGTACTCTTCCGCCGTCTTGATGTACTCGGCAAGGCGAGCATCGACCGATCCCGCCAGCGCGCCTGCCACTTCGGCATCGCCATCGACCACGGGGAGAGGATCAAAGGCTACGCCGGACCACGAGACGCCATCCACCCACATCCGGCCAGCATATTCTCCGTACGCCGCAGGATATCCGTCTGAGGCATACGTCCACACGATCTCATGCTCGCCATCGGTCGTGATGGCAGTGGAGAAGCTCATCCACTCCGTCGTGCCGTCCTTGCGATCCAGCACAACGCCGTCAACCGCTACGGACCCATAGTCGTACGTGAAGCGTCCGCGAGGATCGGGCTCGCAGTCGACGCGCCACCAGAATGAGAGCGTGCCCCTGCCACGCACTTTCGTCCGAAGCATTGTGGTCTGCCCGATGTCGTCATCGTCGGCCACCTCGCCGCTCATGGCGCACGAGCCGCCCACCTTCGCCGAAGCGTCCTCCACGGGCGACCACTCTGCGCTTCCGTCTGTCGTCACGTCGTCCAGCTTCTTCTCGTCCAGCACGCCCCTCAGCGTCAGGACCTCCGGGATTGTGTACGTGATCGTGGCGTCCACATAGTCGCTCTGCCCGTTGCCCTTCACCGCGAAGGCCGTCACCGTGGTCGTCTCGGATATCGTGAACGGACCTCTGTAGAGATAGCGGGCGTTCACGGTGGGCGTGCGGCCGTTGGACGAATAGTAGATCGTCGCGCCCGGCGTGGCGCACGTGATCGTGACCGTGCACGTGTCGGTGTGGAACGTCGCGCCGTCGCCAGGCGTGATCACCGGCAGCTCCACGCGCTCCCACTGCGCGTAGTACGTCACACTGCCAGTGACCACCGTCTCCGCCGAGATCTGCACGCCGCCCTCCGCGGCCGTGAACCAGCCGAGGAACGCGTATCCCGTGCGCGCAGGCATGGGAAGCTCGCCCACGGCAGAACCGCTATCCATCTCGCGCGATGTCTCAGTCACGCTGCCGCCGTTCGGATCGAACGTCACCGTACAGGAACCGTCGCCTGGCTCCACGCCGCCGTTCTCGGTCCAGTGCGCATAGAGCGTCTGCGAGCCGGCCACGCTTGTGATGGACTCCACCCGCGTGCCGCCGTTCGCCGCAGTGAACCAGCCCACGAACGAGAATCCCGGACGCGTTGGCGTGGGGAGCGCCTCCACCGCCGTGCCCAACAGGCAGTCCCAGTATTCCGGCGCCACGCTCCCCCCGTTCGCCTTGAACGAGATGCGCGCCGTGCGGTCGGACGAAATCCACACCGCGTAGAGCGGAACGTCCACGCCGTTCTCCGTGGCGAGATTCTTCACCGCCACGCCGTCGCGGTACTTCACCGTGCCGTTCGCCGCCGCCGTCGGCGAAACCGCCCACCCGGTGAACTTGTAGCCGTCGTATGCAAAGGCGCACGGCCAGAGCTTCTGCGTCTCGCCGACGGCGATCGTCTGGTTGTCCATGAAGCCCGTGCCGCCGTTCGCGTCGAAGCGCACTGCATACCCCGCGCCCGACCAGACGGCGTAGAGGTCAACGATGCCGTCCTGCACCTCCTCGAGATTCACCACCAGCGCGTTCTCCGCATAACGCACCTGCCCGCTCGGCGTCGTGGCCCATCCGGTGAACGCGAAGCCCGTACGCGTGAACTCGTGGGTGTTCAACGGCTGCTCTTCGTCGTAGGAGATCCCCTGGGCCGGCATCGTCCCCTGGCCGCCGTTCGCGTTGAAGCGGACGGCGTACATGATGGGCCACCAGTGCGCGAAGAGCTCCATGTCGGCCGCCGGCACCTGCGTCGCCTCCGTCATCAGTACGCCATCCAAGGACTCCGTCCACCATCCCTGGAACGTGTAGCCGCGCCGCGTCGTCACAGGGAACTGCCCGAACGTCTGGCCCGGCACGTAGTCCTGCGAGCCAGGCACCACCACCGTGCCGCCGTTCGAGTTGAACGTGACCGTCATTCCCGCCCCCAGCCTGCGCCAGTGGGCGTAGAGGGTGTGCGCCCGCGTGGCGGTGACGAGCGTGGTGTAGCGCACTTGCGCGCCGCCGGACGGCTCGGTCCACCACCCTTCGAACGCCCAACCAGGCCGCACGGGCTCCGTGGAGGGGAGCGCGTAGCCGGTGTCGGTCATCTGCTGCTCGGTCCACGTGTAGGCCGAGCCGGACGCAAGATCGAAGCGTCCGCCGTTTGCGTCGAAGGTGACGTCGAAGACGTTGGGCGTCCAGTAGGTTATCGGGTAGCCGTTCCACAGCTGGGGCAGCACGCGCGAGCCCTGGCGGCCGTCCCAGCTGCGCGAGCCCTGCAGCACGTACGTGGTCATGTTGCCGGAGATCGCCGCGTACGCGGATGCGTGACAGGCGGGCGCGTTGGTGCAGAGGCAGTAGATGGCGTTCGCCACTGTTCCGCCCATCGGATCAGTGCGCCCGCTGAAGAAGCTGTTGCCGAGGTACTCCACGCTCTCGGGCACGATCATCGTCTCGAGCGACGAGCAGCCGTAGAAGGCGTAGTCGGGCAGCGCCGCGAGGTTGCGCGAGAGCGTGACGTTGGAAAGCGAGGAGCAGCCGGAGAAGGCGTACTCGCCGATCGTCTCCACGCTGTCGGGGAGCACTAGCGCCGTCAGAGAAGAGCAGTTTTGGAACGCCCTCGCGCCGATGTTCGTGACGGTGGATGGGATCATCGACATGTCAGTCTGCGTGGCGCCGCCGCGCAGTGCGACGCATCCCGCGAACATGCTGTCCATCACGGCCGTCTCCCCTTCCGCGACCTCGGCCGTCTCGATCTGGGCGTAGGAGGCGGGGAAGAGCGCCTGCATCGTCTTCACCTGGGTGGGCACCGTGACGCCGCGGATCGCACTGCACCCCGTGAACGCACTGTCGCCGATGTTCGTCACAGTGGAAGGCAGACGCACCGACTGCATCTGCCAGCAGTTCTCAAAGGCGTTTGTGCCGATCTCCGTGACGCCGTCGGCGAAGCTCGCCCGCAGCAGGGACGAGCAGGCGCGGAACGCCGCAGGGCCCACATGCCGCAAGCCCGACATGAGCTGTAGTTCCTGGATCCACGAGCAGTCCTCGAACGCCCCGCGCGCGATGCACCTGAGCGACTCGGGCATCGTCACGGTCTCCAGGTCATACATCGCCGCGAACGCGCCGCGCCCAATGCCCACGATTCCTTCGGGAATCACCACCTCCGCCGCGTCGCGTGGACGGAAATCAAGGATCCAGCCGTTGTAGATCTTGAATCCCTGTTCGTCGAATGAGAGCGTCTCCAGAATCTTCGGCGGCATGGCATCAATGCCTAACTCCACAAGAGTCGATGGCCATGTCACCGAAACCATATTCGTGCACCCGTCGAAGAAGCCCACCGGCAGCTCGGTTATCCACTCCTCCAACACCACTGTCGTCATCCGCGCATAGTCGGCGGGATAGAGCTGCTTCATCGTCCCACCACCCACAAAAATAGCTGTTTCCACCTTTTCGGCAACACCATTCTTGTAGGTTGTGTGGGTGAGCGTATGGGAACCCCAACTAGTTCCTACAATGTTCCATACAACATCGCCCGACGCGGGAGCGACTACCTCTTTCAGTGTCACGCCATCAACAGCTACGCACACGCGATCTCCATTCTGCCACTCCGTCGAATATGCGATCGTCTCACTCCACCTAGGAGTACGAGTTCCCTCAATCGTATCCAGCCGAAACGGTGCAGAATCGCCGGCGAATCCGACAGTTGCGGCAAAAGCCGCCACCATCGCGATTATTGACCTTATCAGTTTCATCTTGTACCTCCGTTCATTTTAGACTCTACTACCTTCTCCGGTAGGACAAACCACATGGTGGGGCGAGCCGTCCCGGCGAGCCGCCCCTCTTCCCGGCTCGGCGGAACGCCTCGCCCCACCTTCGAATTGCGACTCGCCCGGAGGGCTCGCCCTACCATCTCGGTCACGCGGGACGCGTGACCCTACCATAATCTTCAACACATCGGGATGGAACCTGAGGCAATCATCTGTCACCTCCCCGAACTCGCGCAGACGTGCCTCCCACGTCAGCACCTTGCGCACGTGCCAGCAGTCGTAATGCGAGAGAACGCCCAACATGCTGTTCACCCGCGCCTGTATCCGTTTCGGACGCTCCGACCAGTCGAGCGATTTCAGTCGCCCGCGCAACCTGCGCAACGTCCGCGTCGCCGGATACGTGCGGTACGGCTTGATGAACGCGCCCAAGAATTCCACTCCCTTGTATGCATCAACTACGCGTACCTTGTGCCTGGCAATCGCTTGATGGAAAAGATAGGCGCTGTGGTTGTACGCCCGGTAGAAGCCATTCGCCTCCACCAGACGCACAACCCCTTTGGGCTTTTCGTTTTCAAACTTGATGATTTGCTCGAACGACGCCATGGAAAAATAAATGAGAATAAATTGAATGAATCGAATACGCGCGCAATTCGCGCGCTATTGGGCAAATCCTCGCACAGGACGAACGGACCGCCCGTAGTAGCAGCTGCTGTAGTCCCCGTAGAAGTAGCCCGAATTGAAGTCGAGGTACCACGCGTAGCTGGAATTGCCCGAATACGGCGTAGAGGACCAGTAGCGGCCGCTCGAGCCGGTGCGGTAGAGGCTCGAGTCGTAGCCGCTGCCGGCAGCCGGAAGGAAGATGCTCCTGTCCGCATACGCGCCCTTGCCAGTAACGAGCCGCCCATAGACGCCATTCCAGGTCGTCCAAGTGGTGGTGCAATTTTCGGTGAGGGCTGAAAACTCCGCATCCGTCGGCATGCGCCAATCACCGCCCCAATGGACGTGCGCCGCATCATGCTCCGGCGCGAGAACACCATCCGCCGTGATCCAACCTTGGCTTTTCAATGTGGAGATACTCTTATTGTAGGTGGGTGTGTTGCTTGAACTGAACGAGAAGTTCGATGACGAACTATCGGTTGCAACCCACTTGTTGTTCTCGCGCTGGTAGCCAATCGTGTCGCCCCACCAGAAGTAATATCCTGAATCTTCGGGATTCTCCGCACCGATGTTCGTGTCGGCCCAATAAGGGCCACCCTCCCAGAGCTGGACCATATGATGATTATTGATGACCGTGACACGCATGACCATGTTGTCGTAGGACACCTGGCCGAGGTCTGCCTTCGCGTCCCAGAGCAGCTTGTAGGTGCCGTTGGTTTGCACTTTCCTGTCTGTTGAATTCACGCCGTTCTTCACAACCCAGAATTGCGAAACCTTACGAGCGTTCCCCGTATCTGGCATCACCGCCGCCACAGCAAACTTGAGCCCGTTTGTCGTTCCGTTGATCCCCGCCACCTTGCAGGTGATGTCCACCAGCCCATTCCACGGATACCGCTGCTTCGCAACGACGTCCGTGACGGTGGGGGCGGCAAAGGTGGCCAGAGCCACCAGAACCATAATACTTGTTACTATGATTTTTTTGATGTTCATTTGGTTTCTCCTTCGTAATAAACACATTCACATCTGCACCGTGTATCGTCATCACACCTTTTGCAACGCCCGAGGTTGATTTTGCCTTTGTATTCACTCTCTCGGATCAATCCTTTGTCGTCTTCAGTGGCCTGGGAAAGAAAATACTCGAGTTTGTCTTGCCACTCGCATGACAATCCTTTGAGCTTTTCCCGAAAAGCCTTCACAAACGCCTCACGTCCACTCCAAGGACCAACAATAACACTCGGCATGCCTATTGAACCATTCTTGTTCGTCTTGGGCTTGTATGTCAACAAACCCTCTATGGCATTCCTCAAATCAATTTGGACTCTCTCCGCATCTATAGCCCTGTCCAAAGTGACAACAAAACGGAGTTCATTCTCGTACTGCCATCCCAACCGCTTTATGAAGGAACCGCAACGATCCATTACATATTTCCTCCGTAACGGTTTCTCACCTATTGTCCAATTAAGCTCATAGATTTCTTTTCCAACATGAACACGCTTTCCACCCCTTGAGACATACCCGACATATTGTAACGAGGCCGTGCCGGAAACCGGTTTCGACTGTGGTGTGTCGCCTTTGACAGGGTAAACAGATACTCGACCGTTGGATGCCGTGATAACATCCATCAGCGCCTTGCCGGAGAACCGTATACGAATTGCCTCTCGCCGTGGCAGTCCATAGGCAATCCACATGCCCACGTTTTCCGTCGGCTTGGCGGTAAGGCAGAAAGCATACGTCCTGTCAGCATTCTTAAAGACCTCGGTTAAATCATTCATCTTATCAATGCGAGACATCCACACGTTCCCCCCTATCGCCATTTTTGAGAACGCATCAATATTAGTATGGTGAAACAGACTATACAGAGCACCTCGCAAGCCTTCCTTCTCAATCGTCAATTCATCAATCAATTCTTTAGGATCACTAATCGGTATGATCCCTTCTTTTTCTTGTCCAACCTTCTTCTTCATTTTATGCTCCTCCTGTTACTGTTATTGTTTACAAAAACACCTCTGGGCGATTCCCATGGCGCATCGGTTTGAAATGCCTGGTGAAGCCGTTGCGGGAATGATTCGTGGTGTAGTGTATCCAACACGGGAGGGACGCGCTCCGTCGCGTCCGCACCCACCCCGCTTTGGGTCGCGACGGGGCGCGGAACTCCCAACGCATCCAATTCCAACAGGGACTGTCCCCATGGGCTGATTTCCACAAACTCCTCCGCGCCTCTGCGTCTCTGCGTTGAAATCAAATCCGCCGCCGTGGACTCCCCGCCTGTCCTCCCACGCCTGCTCTTTACACGTTGCCCACTCTCGGCGCGAAAAGAAGAGTGGCGTGATTGTGAAATGAGAAAACGCGCGCATGCCCGCCCGCTTGTGCAAGCGGATGGGTGGCGGCAGAAAACATCTGCAACGCGATGGTGCATGCCTGGGCTGTCTCTTTGCATACAACTTCTTATTAGTCTTATTAGCAAATGAGACCCAGCTGTTACACCCTTAATGACAATTCTTTTGATCGCGACAGGGCGCGTGAATCGAAATGTTGCCAGTGTTGCCAGCGTTGCCAATATCCAGTTCCAATGGCCAATTGGGCAATGTCATTGTTCACAAATGGCAATTGACACAAATGTTCACAAATCACAAATGGAAGAAGAGGTACTTGCAAAACCCGATGTGGCAAGGGCGCCCTCGCCCTTGCAGCAAGGCCGAGGCGGCCTTGCCACATCATGCACACATGGTTTTGCAATTGCCATAGAAATTTACATTGGTGGCAATTGTGAACAATTGAGATTTGTGAACAATACGAAACCCTTCTTGCTTTCGCCATTGGGAGTTTTGGAGTTTGGGAGATTTAGAGACTCCAAGACTCCAAGACTCCAAACAGCGAAAGCAATGAATGTGTGATTGCGAAATTGTGAAATTATGAAATTATGAAATTATGTCATTATGTCATTATGGCATTATGAAATTGAAGGCTGACAATTCCATAATGTCTCAATGCCACAATGACAGACAGGACAGACGACAGAGGACAAAGGACAAAGGATCTGGCTGAAGAGTGCTTCGCGAGATCCAGCCTTCATCCTCTGTCCTCTGTCTTTTGTCCTCTGTCTTTTGTCCTCCAAGACTATTATGGAATGTTGCCATAATGAATATACAGTTGCCAATCTCCAATTGGGCTTTGGCAACATTGGGTATTGGCAACACTTTCACATTGGCAACATTTTACCCGGCTCGGCGAGACGCCTCGCCCCACCCTGCGGTCGCGACGGGGTGCGACCCTCCGGCCAGGCTAGGCCGGGCTAGGGAGTGTCCATGCAAAATTCACAAGATCACAAAGGATTCCAGCGGGGACTGTCCCCTTCAAGTCCGTTCTTACTCTGACAGTTGTCTAATAATGCGGAAACCGATAGTGCCAGTCCCCTTCGACGGGTTGAAACTATGCCGCTCAAATGAATTACAGCCTTCCGCGTGGAAGTTCCAGGCACCACCGCGACGTACCCGTTCCGACCCCGATGAAGGACCAGAAGGATCGGTAACTCTGTTCGAAAGATCGGCACTCCAATCGCGACACCACTCCCACACGTTTCCGTGCATGTCGTAGAGGCCCCATTTGTTTGGCTCGTATGACCCCACAACTGTATGCCTCTCCAAATAACCACCTTTGCCGTCTGGCTTGTGCTTGGCGAAATCCGCATCGGACTCCTTATGGCCGCGCATTTTCTGGTTTAGCGTGAAACGCCCAAGTCTCTTCATTACGTACGGCGCCTTTCCGCCGTTGTTGTAGGCGCTCTTCGTCCCCGCCCGGCAGGCGTATTCCCACTGCGCCTCGGTTGGAAGGTCAAAGCCGCGAATACCAGTCCTTGACTGAAGCTTCCCCATGAACGAATCTGAGTCCACGGCCGATGATTCGGGCCACTTAGAGCCTTCGTCCCTGCCGCGAATTGTGGCGTACGACACCTGTTCCACGGGGCGCATCTCGCCTTTGGCCTCGGAAGGATTGTTCCCCATTACCAGCACGTACTGCCTCTGCGTCACTTCAAAGACTCCGCAGTAGAACGGCTTCGTAAGCGTGGTCCTGTAAATGCCGCCCATATAGATCGTTCCCGGCTCGATGCGCCTGAGAACAAGTTTTTTCGTCTTGTACTCGTCCGTCCAGCCACCCCTCGGCTCGGCATCGACATACGATACAGGGTATTTGTCTGCTGATGGTCCGGCGGAGAGATCGATCACGCAGTATAGCCCATCGCTTTTACCGCTGTTCACCGGTTGTTCGGGGGTGCCAGTCGATGGCGGCACGGTCGGTTCCGCATTCGGGGGCGCTCCCGTGAGATCTGCAGTCAAAACAATACGGAAGCCGATGTTGCCTTGACGTCTATATGGATTGGTAATAAACCTGGAGGAGGAGGTGTTTCCTTCCGCCCCATCAGTCCATGTGCCGCCACGAAACACATTAGTGTCGTTGTCCATGCAGTCCGCACACCACTCCCACACGTTCCCATGCATATCATACAATCCCCATGCATTTGATTCGTACGACCCAACTATAGTGTGACTCGCTAGGCATTCTCCCCTACCATCAGACTGATTATTCCTAAACCGTCCGACTTTTCTCAAGTCATCCTCCGAATCGCCGCCGTTGTTGTACTTGCTTGTAGTCCCGGCGCGGCAGGCGTACTCCCACTGCGCCTCCTTCGGAAGGTCAAAATCCAACCCCGTCCTGGTCCGAAACTTCCCCAAGAACGAATCGGAATCCACCGCTGAGGATTCCAGCCACTTCGCGCCATCGTTCTTGCCGCGAATCATCTCATACGAGACCTTCTCCACCGGTCTCATGTCGCCTTTGAATTCAGACGGATTTCTCCCAGTCACCAGCTCGTACTGCTTCTGCGTCACTTCAAAGACGCCGCAATAAAACGGCTTCGTAAGCGTTACGCGGCAGGCCTCGTCCTTTTGGTCCTTGCCCATGATGAACGATCCTGGCTCAATCCGGCGCAACACCAGCTTTGTCGTCTTGTACTCGTCCGTCCAGCCGCCCTTCGGCTCGGCATCGACATACGATACAGGGTATTTGTCTGCTGATGGTCCGGCGGAGAGATCGACAACGCAGTAAAGCCTGCCGCCACCGCCTGCCGATCCCTCCGGCCCGTTGCCCCGCGGTACAGGCTTCGGAGCCTCTGGAGGGCGCATCTCATTCTCCACTTCGGCCACTCTGCTCTCGGCGAGGTTCTTGGCGAGGCCGTCGAGAAGATTGGCCGCGAGCGCCTTGCGGTACAGCTCGGCGGCGTGCAGGCGGTACGCACTCTTCACATACTCCTCCTCCGCGAGTGTGGACGCCTTCCACCAGGCATCGGCCAACTTGTCCGCAGTCGCGGTGCCGTTGATCTCGTGATCCGCGACGGGCGCGATCTTGCCCTTCGCGCCGAGCAGATGGGCGAGCGCCTTAGTCCAGTCGCCCATCACGGCGAGGGCGTTGCCTGCGCGCAGATGCGCCTCGGGCGCGTCCTTCTTCGTACTCTTCAGCGCCCTGCGAGCCGCAACGAGCTCCTTATCCGCCCACACGAGCGCGCGAACGCCCTTGAAGAGCGCCTCCGTCTTCGCTCGCTTTCCGACGGAAAGTGTGCGCCCGGCGGCAAACAGGATGCGCTCCTGCACGGTTGGCGGAACGTCCTTCACATTCAAGATAAGCTTCTTGAAAGCGGCGGCGGTATTCTCATCGTCGCCCGCCTTTGCGTACAGCTCCACCGCCCTGCGCAGCAGGAGGAACCTCGCGGCCTCGGTCTTGGCAGCGGCGGCAAGTTCGGCTGCGGCGTCAGCAGCCTCGCCCGGAGGAAGCGACGCCCTTGAGGACATAAGCTCCTCCACGATCGGCTTCGCCTTAACCACCTCGTCGTGCAGTGGCCACGCAAACGCCGCGAATGCGGCAAACGCCAGGCCCATGATCATCAGTGATTTTCTCATTGTCGTTCCTTTCAAGATTCGAAGTTTAGAGGTTTAGAAGTTTCAAGGTTTCGAGGTTTTGAGGTTTCGGGGTGTTTTTCGCCGCAAAGAACGCAAAGATCGCAAAGAGACGACAGAGGACAAAAGACAAAGAATCGGGCTGCTGGGTGCTTCGCGCCATCCAGCCATGATCCTCTGTTGTCTGTCCTCTGTCCTCCTGCACAGCGCAAAAAACCTGCGGAAGCGCATGCGCCCTTCCGTTTCTTCGCCGCGCGGAATCTGCCTTTTGAACCATATCATCTATAATTTATTAGCAAATAAGACGCGGCTGTTACACCTTGTAGGAAGATTTCTAGGATTTTTTAGGATTATAGGCCAGGCTAGGCCAGGCTAAGACTAAGGAGAGGCAAGGATTCCTAGCCAGGCCTAGGGCGGCCTAGCCAGGCCTATTCCCCTATAAACCCTAGCCCGGCCTAGAATCCTATTTATCCTCCGGCATCGTCAAGACCACGCGAAAGCCGAGGCCTCTCATGTGACGGTTCGGCCTGTGCCAAAGGCGACGAGAAGCACAGCATTCCATCGCATTGTCGCCCCAGCTGCCACCACGCAGAATGCGGGTATAGCCCCGTGCCGTGCCCTTCGGATCCATCATCGGACTTGACAATTCGCCAGCCCAGTCCAGACACCATTCCCACACGTTCCCGTGCATGTCGTAAAGCCCCCAGGCGTTCGGCAGATACGCCCCGACCGCCGTATAATGTTGCGAGTATCCTCCCTTGCCGTCGGAACAGTTGTTTATATACCGCCCCAGCCGTTTCATGTCATCCTCTGAATCGCCGCCGTTGTTGAACGCGCTAGTCGTGCCCGCCCGGCAGGCATATTCCCATTGGGCCTCGGTGGGCAGGTCAAAGTCAAGCCCCGTACGCGCCCGCAGTCTGCCCATGAACGACATGGGGTCAACAGCCGACGAGGCCGGCCATTTCGCGCCGTACGAGGAACCCCGTATCATATTGTAGGAAACATGCTCCACCGGTCTCTTGTCGCCCTTGAATTCAGAAGGATTCGCCCCCGTCACAAGTTCATACTGTTTCTGCGTGATTTCGAAGATGCCGATGTAGTACGGCTTCGTGAGCGTCACTTCGAACTTGCCCTTCATCGCAAACTTGCCGGATTCTATACGCCGCAGCACAAGTTTCGTGGTCTTGTACTCGTCGGTGTTGAACGTGCCGACTGGAATGTCTGCGGCATTCGATACGAATGAAACAGGGTAGAACAACGCCGAAGAACCGCACGAGAGGTCGACCACGCAGTAGAGTCCCTCGCGGAGCCCTTCCTTCAACTCGTCTTGATGGCTGGCCTGCGATCTCATTTCGTCGAGAATTCGATCAAGCCGACTATCCTTCCTGTTCGATGCACGCAGCGCGGATTCAAGCATGTTCGCCATGTTCTGTGGCTGGATGTCAGAAATCGTTGCCTTGATGGTTCTGAACACGTCAATCGCCTCGTTGTATGCGCCATGGCCAACGTAAAAAGTGAACGCACCCTTGAGCAGCAGCAACCTGGCGGCCTCGGACGTCTCCTTCTCCGCAAGCCGCACTGCCGCATTGGCAACATCCGCGCGCGATTTGCTTCCGGCTCTCATCGCGTCCAGTTCAGCACGAATCTGCTCCCGCACGAGCCCTTCGGCATCCCGGAGCGCCTGCTTCGTGGGCATCGCGACAAGCGACGCGGAGACCGCCGCAATGGAAGCCATGGCAAACAATCTGATTCTCATATTGTCTACTCTTCGTCGGAAAGTTCAGTCTCTATCAATGATATCACCTTCTCCACGCGGAACTTGATCTGGCGAAGATAGTTGCCGTCTATGCCGAACTTTCTGCATACCTCGTCGGCGGACATTCCATCGATGACGTGCGCACGATAGACGGCTTTGGTCTTAGCTGAGAGAGCGGTCTTCGTGAGCACATGTTCCACTGCCGCCTCGTGCCTCGCCTTGATCCAGGCAAGGTCGAGCGCCAAGCCCTGTTCCGGCGGAACCACAGGCTCGTTAGACAAATTCTCGATGGAGACGACTTCGTCCGCGCTATGGGCCTGTTCCCGCCGGTATATCCCTATGAGCTGCCGTCGGATGAGCATCTTCAGAAACGTGCGGAACTTCGACTTGTCAGCCTTGTACCGTTTTTCCGCCAAAATCTTCACAAGATGCAGGTACACTTCCTGGACCACGTCGTCGGGATCGTGATTGTGGTCGATCAGAAGAACGAAGTTCTTCATCGCCGGTGTGTAGAGCCCGAAGAAGCGCGTCCATGCCGTACCGTCTCCTCCGCCGGTGGCCTCAACTGCGAGCTTCTCCAGCAGTGTCTGCGACGTCGAGGGGAAGTCGTTCATTTCGCCACCTCGTATATTCCCTCCGCGCCAAAGGCGGAGTAGGCGGCGTTCTCGTCGAGCGACGACGCAGACAGCCCGCGGAACACGAGCCAGCACGCAGTTGATGCGGCAACAGCCACCGCCAGAACGCCCGCGGCAACGATGACGCCGCGCTTGCTGCGCCTGGCGGTCTGCACCATTGCGGTCTGCCCCATGAGCCTCTCGACAATGGCGCCGAGACTTGTCGGACGCTCCTTTGGATCGTCGGAGAGCATCTGCGGCAGAACCTCCGCCCACGGAAGTTCGAACACTTCCAGAAGCTGCAGCGCCATCGAACCAGGCTCGTACCATACTCCGGTGAGAAGATAGACCGTCATCACGGCGAGCGAATACACGTCCGCCGCAGGAGTGGCCTCTTCGCCACGTGCCACCTCCGGCGCCATGTAGCCGTGCGTGCCCATCACGAGACGCGAATCCAGCGCGCCTCCAACCATGGTGGTCTCGGCGTTCACTTCGCGGCGCAGCTCGTTGGAGAGAAGCTTTGAAACGCCGAAGTCGGAAAGCACCACATGGTTGTCGGCGTTCAGCAGCACGTTGCGCAGCTTCACGTCGCGATGGACGATGCCCTGTGCATGTATATAGTCGAGTGCCGCGGCAAGATCGCAGAACCACCCCCGCACGCATTCCTCTTCCAGTTCGGATGGTTCGATGTCCGCAAGCGTATGCGGCGCACCGTCCTTGCCAAGCACAAGATCCATCACGAAATAAAGCGTCTTGGACGCATCGTCGAAATTGAGGTCGAAAACGCGCACGATGCGCGGATCGCCAAGCCTGGCAAGCACCCTTCCCTCGGCAAGAAACTTCTCCCTGAGGACATCGACGTGGCCGTGGTCGAGCGTGAACGCCTTCAGCGCATAGTGCACGCCAAGGTGCGTGTGCACAACCTCGTACACGGCCCCTATCGCACCTTTGCCCAGAAGGCGAACGACGCGATAAACGCCTATCATGTCATCTGCTTTGAAATCTGCCATATCTGCACCGGTAAACCTATAGCTGCTCAGTTCCTGGCGACTGCGAAGTCGACGAGGTGGCGCGTCTTCGAGTCAAAGGATAGCCCGATCAGCCACACGGGGCGCGGATCGGCCTTGAACGGCTCTGCGTATCCCCTCTCGCGGATCTGCTTGAACGCATTGTCCACCGGCTCGTCGACCTTCAGCTCGAAGATGCAGACCATCGCAGGGTGCTTGGCCACAACGTCGGCGCGTCCGTTCGACTGCATGTTCTCCATCGTGAAGTCGAAGCCCTGGCTTGCGAGAAGGAACGATAGGCAGCGCCCGTAGGAGTTTTCGTGCACGCGGCGCTCCGTGGAGCCATAGACCATGCCGGCGTAGAGGGACTGCAGGCCGTCGAAAAAGTAGTCCCATCTGCCAACAAGCAGTTTCTTTCCAAGAGACGCCGCCCATGCAGTCGTCTCGTTGGCGGCAACTCCGGTCATAAGCGTGCAGAGATCGCGGCGCACCTCTTCGTCGGGAACGCCAAGCGTAAAAGATTCCGTGACGGAGTCGTAGTCCTTGACCGTCAGATAGCCGGATTGGAACAGCATCGCCACTGGCCGCAGATGCCTGAGCTCCGCCACGTCAAACTCCGAGGCGTCCACGCCCTTCATGCACTCCACGTCGATCTGCAGCACCTCTTCGCGCTTCAGATAGTTCATCAGCATCGACGGGCGCCCCGTAGTCGCCCATGTCGCCGTGAAGCCTGGTTCTTTGCGGTAAAGCGTATAGGCCACCGAGATTGGGTTGTACACCGTCGTCTCGACGTTTCTTGCGAAGCGGAAGCCGTTGTACCAGCGCTTCATCTCCGCCCGGTACTGCTCGTACGGCCTGCCCATCCTCTCCGCATGGGCGCGGAGATGCTCCTCGAAGTTCGCAGAAAGCTCATCCTCCGTGTAGCCGAGCATCGTCGCGTATTCGTCGTCCTGCGAAATGTCGACGATGTTGTTCAGCGCGGAGAACACCGAGAGCTTCGTGAACTTCGAGACGCCCGTCATGAAGAGGAAGCGGATGTCGCCCGTGCGGTTCTTCATCTGGGAGTAGACGGCGGAGAGGCGGTCGCGAACGGCCTCGGCCTTGGCGATGTCATCAAGGCAATGCCCCACGGGCGCGTCGTACTCGTCGATTAGGATCACCACGCCCTTGTGGACATCGTTCCCGTTCTCGTCTCTTTCCCAGGCGAGCTTCTCGATGGCCTTGCCGAAGTTCCAGTGCGGCGGCTTTGACGAATCGTAGCAGAATCCTGCTTCGGAGAGACGATCCTGCAGATGGTCGGCAACGTCTTTCTCGAAAGCCTCCACGCTTGTGGTCGTAAGGTCGTTGAACTCGAAGTGGATGATCGGATACTTTTCCCACGACCAGTCCGTCTTGTCGATGGCAAGCCCTTCGAATAGCTCGCGCCTGCCGCCGAAGAGCGCCTTGAGCGCGGAGACCGTGAGCGACTTGCCGAACCTGCGCGGACGCGACAGGAAGAACAGCTTGGAGCCAACGGTAGTCACAAGACGATGGATGAACATCGTCTTGTCAACGTAAATGCAGCCATCCCGTCTCATGGACGGAAAGTCGTGCGTGTCTGTGGCTATCGGTCTCATTGCCAAACATTATACCAAAATGGCCGAGCCAGGCGCAACCGAGTAATTGGTTCGTGGCTCGTGGTTCGTGGGAATTCGCCATTGCAAGACGCGGCCGAATATGGTAGGCTATTGCACATGAAAACTACATCTATTCTCGCATCGTTCCTCATCTTCGCATCAATGGGCGCCTCCGCCGCGCTCATGGAAAAAGCAACGCCTGAGTCGCAGGGTGTGTCATCCTCGGCCATCGTCGCCTGGATCGACGCCTGCGAACGGGAGATCGGTCCCGACAACTCCCTGCACGGCTTTGTGATCGTGCGCCACGGCCACGTGATCGCCGAGGGCACATGGGCACCTTACGACACGCTGAACAAGCCGCACATGCTCTACTCGCATTCGAAGAGCTTCACCTCGACGGCAATTGGATTTCTCGTGGACGACGGCAAGCTCGACCTCGACGCTCGCGTCATCTCCTTCTTCCCCGACAAGACCCCGCAGAACCCCTCACTCAACCTCCGCTCCATGCGCGTGCGCGACCTCCTCACGATGAACGTGGGCGCCAGCTACTCCGACGCGGAGAACAAGGACCCCTTCGGCGACTGGGTGAAGGCGTTCCTCGCCAACGACATCGACAGGGAGCCCGGCACCGTATTCAAGTACGACTCAGGTGCCACCCACATGCTCGCCGCAATTGCGGAGCGTGTCTCGGGCATGAAGCTCATGGACTTCCTTAAGCTGCGCCTCTTCGACCCACTCGGCATGACAAGCCCGTGGTCCACAGTCTCCCCCACCGGCATCGCCTGCGGCGGGTGGGGCATGAACATGACAACGCGCGACCTCTCCCGCTTCGGACAGCTCTACCTCGACAAGGGCATGTGGAACGGCCGGCGCATCCTCTCGCGCGAATGGGTGACGGCAGCCACCTCGCGCCAGACGTGGTCCGGCGCGATCGCCGTCACGGGCGAGGACGGCAGCGACTGGCACCAGGGCTACGGCTTCCAGTTCTGGCGCTGCCGCCACAACGCCTTCCGCGCCGACGGAGCGATGGGCCAGTACACGATCGTCATGCCCGACCAGGACGCCGTCGTCTCCATCCACGCCGGACTCGGCAACATGCAGCACGAGATCAACCTCGTGTGGAAGCATCTCCTGCCCGCGTTCGGCCCCTCCGCCCTTCCCGATGACGCCGCGGCCCAGAAGGCGCTCGCCGAGCGCTGCGCCTCGCTCAAGCTCCCCATGCAGAGAGGTTCCGCACCCGCCCCCGCGCTCCCCATCGCCGGCGCCAAGGTCTCGAAGAATCCTCTGGACTTCAAGGACGCCACGATAGAGAAGACCCCGCAGGGCTGGGCGCTCGTGCGGCCTGACGGCTTCCGCTTCGCCGTGGGCGACGGTTCATGGGCCACGACAACCTACACCTTCCCGCAGAACATCGAGATACTGTTCGCCCTCGTCGGAACGCGCGACGTGGCGGCGTCGGGCGCATGGACCGCACCAGGCGTCTTCACCGTGCGCTGGTACCTGCTCGGCGCGCCGCAGCACGGCAAGTTCACCGTCACCGTTCCCGGCAAATGACATCGGTGCGCGACGGAAGGATTATCGAGAACCTGCATCCATGACCGGTCTGTGATTCCAGCGCCACGTCGCCGCCGTGGAGCCGGGCGATGTGCTTGACGATCGCAAGCCCGAGGCCGGTGCCGCAGTGCGAGCGGCTGCGCGTCTTGTCAACGCGGTAGAAACGCTCGAAGATGCGCTTCTGGTGTTCCGGCGCGATTCCCACGCCGTGATCCGCCACCGTGATGCGCGCGCGATCCCCTTCGGCGGCGAGCGTCACCACCACATCATCCGACTCCGAATAGCGCAGAGCGTTCTCCACGAGGTTCTCCACCGCCTCCTCCAGAAGCCCCGCGTCGCAGTTCGCATGGAGGCTGTCGTTGCGCGCAAGCACAAGCCGCACGCCCAGAGCCGACGCCTTCGGCTCCATCAGCGCCACCGCGTTCGCCACCACGTGCGAGAGGTCGCAAATCTCGAACTCGTGGGTGTCGCTCGCCTGCGCCCGCTCGATCTCGGCAAGCGAGAGTATGTCTTGCGAGAGGCTGTCGAGGCGCGCAGTCTGCTCGCGCAGCACGCCGAACATCGCCGCGCGGTCCTCGCCCGATAGCGTGGCGTCCTCCACCAGCACGTCAACGGCGCCACGTATTCCCGTGAGCGGCGTGCGCAGCTCATGCGCCACGTTTGCCACGAACTCGCGCCTGAACTTCTCCAGGTTTCGCATCTCCGCCACGAGCCTGCCGTTTGCGTCGCGTTCGGCGGCGATCTGCGCGAAGCGTCTCTGGGCCCTGTACGCCAGCAGGAATATCAGCACGACTATCCCCGTGCTCACAAGGCGCTCGAAGTTGTCGTTGAAATGGGGCGTCTGCGCCAGCAGAACACCAAGGTACAGCGCACCGGCAAGCAGGGCCAGCGCTGGCGCGATCAGGAAACTGAAGCGGCGCGACTTCATGGACGAAAACGGTATCCCACCCCGCGAATCGTCTCGATGTGCGCTGCCCACGCACCGAGCTTGCGCCTGAGGCCCACGATCTGCACGTCTATCGCCCTTTCGGTAACGGCCTTCTCTGGAGACTGCGTGAGGTCGATGATCTGCGAACGCGTGTACACGCGCCCAGGACGCGAGAGAAGAAGCGCAAGCACGCGGTATTCGCTGCCGGTGAGGTCCAGCGGCCGCCCTCCTAGCGACACCTCGTGGGCGGCGACGTCGAACGAGAGCCCGTCATGCTCTGTGCGTTCGGGGCGTATCGCCTCGGGCCGGCGCAGAACGGCCTGGATGCGCGCGAGCAGCACATGGCGGGAAAAGGGCTTCACGATGTAGTCGTCGGCGCCAAGCTCTAGCCCGCGCACGACGTCGCGCTCCTCGCACTTGGCGGTGAGCATGATTATGGGCGTTGTGGACACCTCCGGCATCTCGCGCACGCGGCGGCACACGGAGAAGCCATCGAGGCCGGGCAGCATCACGTCCAGCAGCACTAGCGACGGATGCAGTTCGCGCACGAGCGCGAGCGCCTCGTCGCCGCGCGCCGTCTCGCGCACCAGCTCGTAGCCCGCGCCCTTGAGCGTGACCCTCAGCACCGCCCTGATGGCGGCGTCGTCCTCGACTATCAGTATCGTTCCTGGCGCCATGCCAACATTATACCATATCCCGCGGCATCTTGCCTCCGGCGAGAGTCTCGACGATGTTCATGCAGCAGCTCAGCATGCGGGCATAGGCGCGTATCACGTCCAGCTCTCCCAGCACGCGAAGCGGCGAGCCGGGATCGTGCGGACCCACGCGCGAAAGCTGCGCCCTGCGGCACTCGTGCAGAAAGTCGTGCAGCTCGCCCTCCTCAGCCTGCATGGCGGGAAGGTCTATCGTGGGGCGGGGAGAGCGTATCCAGGGGAACACCTTCGCGGCGAACGCCGCAACGCGGTCATGCGCGGCGACGAGGCGCTCGCATGATTCGGCGGACATCTTCTGCCCCTGGCGGCGCAGGCGCCGGGCCACCTTGAGAATCTGCGCGGCGTCGTCCGAGATCGACTCCAGCTCGTCCGTAAGGCGCATCAGCCGGCGCGCGCGCTCGGCCACCGTCTGCGCGAGGCGCTTCGTCATGATGTCGCCGAGGAAGTCGGTGATCTCGCGCTGCACGTCGTCGAGACGCTCCTCCTGCTCGATGATGCGCCGCTCAAGCGCCTCGTCCGCCTCGCCAACAAGCACCTTGCGCGCGCCCTCGAGAAGCTCGGCGTCGACGTCGCGCATGAACTGCACCTCCATGAGCGCCTGGTCGCACGCGATCACGGGCGACACCATGCTTCCGTGGCGCAGCGCGGAGAAGTGCGCCTCCTCGCCCTTCTTCTGCGGAACAAGACGCTCCACGAGGGACGCAAACTTCTTCACGAACGGGAAGAAGAGGATTCCGCGCAGAAGCGAGAACACCGTGTCGGTGACGGCGATGGGCGCCATCACGCCGAGGAGCATCGGTCCCTTCGCCGTCTCGGTTACGGCGTTCCACCCGGGAAAGAGTGACTTGCCCATAGGCACCAGAACTGGCAACACGAGCGGCAGGAACACGACGGACCCTATCACGTTCGAGAGCGTGTGCGCGAGCGCCGTGCGCCGTGCCGCCGCAGGTCCTCCTATCGCCGCCAGCCACGCCGTCATCGTGGTGCCCACGTTCGCGCCGAACAGCACCGCAATCGCCATCTCATACGTGATGAGCTGCTGCGACGCGAGCGTCATGCCTATCGCGATCGTCGCCGCCGAGCTCTGCACCACCGCTGTGAACGCCGCAGCCGCAAGCGCCACAAGCGCCACCTCGCCGAGAGTCCTCGCGCCCATGCGCATGAAAGCGGCCTGAATCTCCGGATTCTGCCTTATCGGCTGCACGCCCTTCGACATGAAGTACATGCCCAGAAAAACGAGCCCAAGCCCCATCACGGCAAGGCCGAGGTTGTGCGCAAGCTCGCGGCGCGAGATGAAGCACGCGTCATAGAAGTATAGGAAGCCGCCGATGCACACGCCCGCAAGGCCAAGCATCTGCGGATCTGGCGCGAACGCGACTATCCACACGGTGGCGGTGGTGCCTATGTTCGCGCCGATGATCACGTTTATCGCCTGCGGGAGTGTCATAAGCCCTGACGACACGAAGCCCACCAGCATCACCGTGATTATGGACGACGACTGCACCAGCACCGTGGCCGCCGCACCCGTGACCACTCCCGCCGCGCGACGCGTCGTCGCGAGCGCCATGAACTTCCGAAGTTCACTGCCCGCAACGGCCTGCAGGCCTTCGGACAAATGCTTCATTCCCAGGAGGAAAGCTCCCAGGCCGCCGACAACAGTCAAAACGCATATCGCAATGTCTCTCATGGCTATTGCATATTATGTAATGTGAATGTTAGGATTTTGTTAGTGCAGATGCGCTCGTCATGAATAGCTGTGCGCCCGCACGCGCCAGAGCGTGAGAAACAGCACCGCGCCCGCAGCCGCCGTCGCAATCGTCACGAAAAGCGGCTCGCGCCACCCTCCGCAGGAGTGCGCAAGGTTTCCGAACACCTTCCCCGCC
>Ga0310695_10005639_pt1 | contig 21646 bp, 19 predicted proteins | sample RumenRJG_04DNA_FD_203882 | JGI IMG/M metagenome (GOLD analysis project Ga0310695, IMG submission 203882) | Bovine rumen microbial communities from Lethbridge, Alberta, Canada - RJG_04 (v2) (version 2) | ecosystem: Host-associated > Mammals > Digestive system > Stomach > Rumen | place: Canada...
GCAAAGTTACTTTTAAGGAAATCCCTTACGGCAAATATACCGTTAAGGAAACAAAAGCACCTGCTTATTACGAACTTGATGACACAGCTATCCCGTTTGAGATTCTTAAAAATGGAAAGACATTGACTGTTACCAAGAAAGATATTCCCGAATATGGCAAAGGTACTTTCATCAAGACATCGGAAGACGGCGTTATTGAAGGCATAAAACTCCATATTTACGGCACTTCAAACACAGGTGTTGCAGTCGATGAAACTGTTACAACTGATGCGGAGGGTAAGGTAAATTTGAAGTTGCTTGTTGGCACATATACTATCGAAGAAGTTAAGGTGGCTGACAGATATATAACTCCCTCCAAGCAAACCATTACAATCAAGGCAAACAAAACAAGCACCGTTACATTCCATAATATTTTGAAAAAAGGCGGATTGCTGATTGAAAAAGTTAATTCCAGGTATCCCGAAATCAAAATCAGCGGTGCGGTATTTACTGTTTATAAAGATGGTAAAAAATATGCTGATGTTCCCGAAATCGCAGAGGGCATATATTCACTAACAAATATTCCTCATGGTTCTTATGTTGTTAAAGAAATCACTGCCCCGCAGGGTTATCTGCTTGATAAGGGTGCATACAAGTTTGAAATCACGCAAGATGATCAAGTAATTGTTATCTCTAACAGTGATGACAAAAAGTTTGTAGAAATACCTATCGAGGGCAGTATTGAGATACTGAAAGTTGACGGTACGAATAACAAGCCATTACAGGGTGCAGAGTTCACTCTCTACAATGAAAATGGTGACGTTGTTCAAAAGCTGACAACTGGCAAAGATGGCAAAGTTACTTTCAAGGAAGTTCCCTATGGAAAGTATACTGTCAAGGAAACGAAAGCACCAAAGTATTATGAACTTGATGACACAGCTATCCCGTTTGAGATTTTGGAGAATGGTAAAACCCTGACTGCTACCAAGACAAATAAGCCCGAATATGGCAAGGGTACTTTCATAAAAACGTCGGAAGACGGTGTTATTGAGGGCATAGAACTCCATATTTACGGCACATCGAATACAGGTGCTGCAGTCGATGAAACTGTTGTTACAGATAAAAACGGTTCCGTTACCATCAAACTTTTGACGGGTACATATACCGTTGAAGAAATAAAAATAGCTGATAGATATATTTCTGTTCCAACTCAAACGTTCAAGATTGAGAAAACTGAACCACTACCGCCTAAAGGCGGTAGGTTCAATCAGCGGCTAAAGCCGCCTAAAGTTGACCGAATACCTGCTAGACGATATCTCTTGTTCTCTCAGCAATTTTTCCTATCAACACAGGTTTCTATATTTTGTTATCTACACAATGTGATATTTATGTCGTATGTGCAGTAGGATGATTTTCTGTAGTTTTCCGTTCGTTTTACCTCTGGTTTTATTACCAAAGGTATTTTTATCATTACAAGCAAGTCGACCTAAAGGTTTCGCCTGAAGGCGAGGGTTTTAACCCCATGTTACAGACAATAAAACTGCTGAGGTTAAGTTTAACAATGTATTGAAGAAAGGCTCTCTGCAGGTTTACAAGATTGATTCAGAATATCCGGATAATAAGCTGTCCGGAGCGGTTTTTGAAGTGTACGACAGCAATAAAAATGTAGTCGGTACATTGACGGAAATTGAAAAAGGTCTGTATCACCTCGATAACATTCCTTACGGTGACTATACGCTGAAAGAAATCACTGCTCCGACAGGTTTCCTGCCCGATACAAATGAGTATGAGTTCAAAATCCGTACAAATGGTGAGGTTGTGACAGTTGAAACAATGCCAAGAGTTGGTTTTGCCAATGCACCGATAAAAGGCTCATTCAACCTGTATAAGCTTGATGGAGATACTCAAAAGCCTTTGCAGGGTGCAGAATTCACGCTTTACGATATGAACAACACGGCATTGAAAACGGCTGTTACAGACGAAAATGGTTATCTTGAATTTACCGATATTCGTTACGGAAGTTATTATGTCAAGGAAACAAAGGCTCCCGAAAATTATGAACTTGACGATAATGTATATGGTTTCATGATTCTGGAACATGGCAAAACTGTCGAGTATAAGAAGACCAACGATTCTGAAAAAGGCGGTCTTGAGATTATCAAAAAATCTGATGACGGCATTGTGGAGAATGTCAAGTTCCACATTTTCGGAACATCTCTGACAATGCAGGAAATTGATGAAATCGCTTATACGGACGCAGATGGCAAAATTTTGATAGAAAATCTCCTGACAGGCATTTACACCGTTGAAGAACTGGAAGTTAATGACAGATATATCATGCCTCAATCACAGACAGTGGTAGTTTCAGCCAACGAAACGGCAGCCGTGACATTTACGAATGTTTTGAAACGTGGCTCTGTTCAGACAACGAAAGTTGATAAAGACTATCCCGAAAATAAATTGACAGGTGCAGTCTTTGAAATTTTTGACAGCAATAAAAATTCAGTCGGAATTATGCAGGAAATCGAAACAGGCATATATCAGCTTGATGAACTCATCTACGGTGATTACACGCTGAAAGAGATAACTGCCCCGACAGGATTTCAGCTTGATGAAAATGAATATCCGTTTGAAATCAGAGAGAATGGAGAAGTTAAGGTCATTGAAACTCTGGCAGGCGTTGGATTTATAAACAACGCACAAAAGGGTGATTTGATTATTCGGAAGCGTTCATCTGACGGCAAATTAGAGGGATTTTCATTCAGGGTAACAGGAAAAGCTGTTACGGGACAGGAATATGACCAAACTTTTGTGACGGATTCAGAGGGTAAAATCAGCATTACCGATTTACGCATTGGTACATATACCGTTTCGGAAATAGCCGATGAAATGACAGTCAGATATACCCTGCCTGCCGACCAGACTGTTGAAATCACTGCTGACAATACAACAGAAGTTGAGATGTACAACGACGAATTTGAAATTCCGTTTGAGATAACAAAGACGGATATTTCGACAGGTGAACTGATTCCAAACTGCGGTTTCCGTATCAGAAATGCGGTCGGTGAAATCATTATCGAAGGATATACTGATGAAAATGGTGTTGCCAAATTTGAGCTTGTATGCGGTGAATACACTTATCAGGAATTTGATGCTCCTGACGGATATATTATTGACGAAAACGAATATCCGTTCACAATCAATCCTGATGATACCATAGTGAAAGCCGATATGACAAATGTTGGCACAGGCACTTTTGAGATAACAAAGACCGATATTTCGACAGGCAAACCTATTCCCGACACATCTTTCCGTATCAGAAACGACAAAGGTGAAATTATTGTTGAGGGTAAAACCGACAGCAACGGTATTGCAATCTTTGAGAAGTTGCCTTATGGAAAATATACCTATCAGGAATTTGATGCACCAGACGGCTACATCATTGATGAAAGCGAATCCCCCTTTGAAATCAAAGAGAATAACGAAGTTGTGAAAGCTGAAATGCAGAATATCGGTACAGGCACTTTTGAGATGACAAAGACGGATATTTCCACAGGTAAACCTATTCCCGACACATCCTTCCGTATTCGTAATTCTGATGGTGAGATCGTTGTTGAGGGTAAGACCGACAGCAACGGTATTGCAATCTTTGAAAAACTGCCTTACGGAAAATATACTTATCAAGAATTTGACGCACCTGACGGCTATATCATTGACGAAAGCGAATACCCCTTTGAAATCAAGGAAAATAACGAAGTTGTCAAGGCTGAGATGAAGAATATCGGCACGGGTACTTTTGAAATGACAAAGACCGATATTTCGACAGGCAAGCCTATTCCCGACACATCTTTCCGTATCAGAAACGACAAAGGCGAAATTATTGTTGAGGGTAAAACCGATAACAACGGTACTGCACTCTTTGAGAAACTGCCTTACGGAAAATACACCTATCAGGAATTTGACGCACCTGACGGCTATATCATTGACGAAAGCGAATATCCCTTTGAAATCAAGGAGAATAATGAAGTTGTCAAGGCTGATATGCAGAATATCGGCACAGGCACAATTATTATCACAAAGAAAGATATTTCCAACGGAAAAGTTATTCCTGATTGTGAAATTGAAATTCTTGATGAGAATAAACAAGTCCTTTTCAGAGGCAAGACCGATAAAAACGGTGTTGTTGAGTTCGAGAAACTTCCCTACGGAAAGTATTTTTACAGAGAATTCAATGCACCGAATGGTTATATTCTTGATGAAAGACCGTTTGCATTTGAAATCAAGGAGAACGGCGAAATTATCAAGGCTGAAATGACAAACAAGCCTGTCGAAAAAACTCCCGGATATATCACTACAAGTGATAATTCTATGGCTTATATTTCGATTTTGACAGTAATTATGCTGATTTCTTTGATAATTATTGCTGTCGCTTTTCGCAAAAGCAGTAAAAAATAATGGAGGTCGAATATGAAACTTCCTGAAATCTGCTGTATAGCGGTAAGTCTTGTACTGATGTCAAGTGTTGCCCTGCCTGTTTTGGCGGTAGGAAATTCTGTTTCCAAAACAGAGATTTTTTACTCCGAAAACAAGGAACAAAAACACAATTTCCCTGCCGAAATTGAGCAGGACGGCAATAAATATTCTCTTGCAGATGTAAGTTATAGGATACTTTCCGAAAAGCCTGAAATTGAAAATGTCCGTGAAACTTCAACAACGATTATAGAAAATCTGTATTCAAAATCCGTTTCGGAAATTCCGCAGACAAAAATCATAGCCGTTGACGGAAAGGATTATCAGGCAAAGTTTGAAAGTGTATCATACGAAAATATGGTCATTAAAAATCGTCAGGCTGATATTCAAACGACTTTGAATTTGACGGAGAACGAAATCAAAGACAGTATTTTGTATGAATACAACGACACCGACACAGGAAATACAGTGCAGGTAACTCTGCATAAAAAATCCGTTTCCGATACAGATGAATTCCGGAAAAAGTCCATTGAATTTCCCATTGTATTTCACAGATATGATTCTGAACAATTCCTTATCAACGGAAAACTGGTGACGGTAAATCGTGGTGATCCGCCTGTTTTGAAAGAGTATTTCGGTGATGTGAAAGCAGAATCGAATTATGCAAATTCCAATGGTGAAGTGACGGACATCAGGTGGAACGGTTTGCCTTATACGTTCAACGGAGAGGCTCTCAGAAACGCTACAGCGACGCTTACAGAGGCTTTTAAGGTGTATGCGGTAAATTACTCAGATGCGGTCAAACTGCCCGATACAGAGGGCTACAGAGCCGTTCTGAGCTATTGTACGGACATACCCGAACCGACAGGCATTGTCACTTATGAAATTGAAGCAACGGCAAATTATTACTTTGTTCCGAAAGACTATACTGGCGTTTTTATTGGAATAGGAATTTTAATAATGGCGGTTGTGTTCGCAGCAGTGCTTGTTGTTATCGTCAGAAAAAAGAAAAATCAGGGATTTTGAAAATCTGATTACGAAAGAGGGTGATTCCCATGTTTTAAGTAAATTTTCGAGGCGTTTTAAGGGGGTGAATTTTTTTGAAACTTACGGACAAGATAAAAACAAATTTGATAACCGCCTTTGTTGCAGGATATTCCGCCTTGACAACGGGCATAAAAGTCAATGCCGCAGGAGATTTGAAAGGTGTCACAAACTCTGTAACGAGTTCAATCAAGGACATTGTGAACGTCATCACACCTGTAGCATGGTCGGTGGTAATCTTGGTTATTGTCATAATCGGCTGCGTACTGCTCTGGGGCGGTGACAAGGCAAAAGAAAAAGTGAAGTCACACATTACTGCAATCGTTGTCGGCTGTATTCTGATAGCCGGTGCAACAACGATTGCAAACTGGTGGACAGGCACTTTGACGGCTAACTTCAAGTAAAAAAATTGTGGCGAGGGATTGACCTTGCAGAAAGGGTGAAAAAATGATGTCAGACCTGATTTTTCAGGACAGGGTACGAAAGCATGAGATTGCTAAGAAATATGAAAAGCAAAGCCGGATATTGAAAATACAGCGTTTGATGGGGGTAATCATTCACACGATAGAACCTCTTTGTGCAGGGCTTGCTGGGACATGGGTAATCAACAGTTCAAATGATGTTGCGGTCAATTTGATGACCGACAAGACATTTCAGTCCCTCAGCCGCAGTAATATTTTCAATAATGCTATGCGTTCCATGTCGTTCAATATCGTACAGCTTTTCAGGGTGTTTTTGGACGGTTCCAATGCGGTTCTGGACAATGTTTACAGGATGTTTTCGTTTTACGACAGTACAAATGTCAACAGTTATATCAATAATCTGCTTGGATTTTTATGGATACCGTGTTTAATTTCCTTGTTGACGCTGGGATTTATCCTGATATTCAACAGTCAGAACAGACCTGACGGAAATAAAATCCTGCAAAACGGCTTGATTATAACGATTTTGATAACGGGATTGCCTGCCTTGCTTTCGACAACGGTTTCCATGACACAAACTTTTGTCAATGCAGATTTCAACAGCCGTGGACAAAATCAGTCCGCACAAATCATTGCATCGTGCCTGACGGATTATGAATATCTGTATGATTGGGATAAGCAAAAGTTTATTGTGGCAGATGAAACAGTCAGAAATACATATACGGCAAGCGGAGATTATCGCAGAGTCAATTATATCGACATCAATGAAACGATACGTTATGACAATGCAGGAAATCCCGACAGACCGAATTGCAGCAAATGGGACGACAGGAATAAGGTGTGTGCCTTGTGTACGATCGTGACGATGAAAAGTGACGGCACATATCAGTGTGAGCATATAGACGAGCCTCAATGGTGGGAGTTTTTCAGTGATTCATACTATTATCGCTATGACATGGATTATGTAACTTGTCTGATAACTTTGGGGGCTATGTCAGTAGCCATCATATTTTCGGCTATAAAAATCGCAAGGATTTTATGGGAACTGGCAATTTACAGAGTGCTTGCAATGTTCTTTTCGCTTTCAGATTTGCATAATGGTGAAAAAATCAAAGAGATTATCAAAGCGTTTGCAGGAGCATTTGTAGTGATAGTTGTGAATACGGTTCTGCTGAAATTCTTTACGATATTTTCGGGATGGCTCTCAAACCAAAATATAGACGGCTTTTCAAAGTCCGTTATGTTGGTATCGGTTGCAATCGCTGTAATTGACGGACCGAATTTATGCCAGAAATTGATAGGTGTCGATGCAGGCATACGTTCTGCGGCGGCAACCATCGGTGCGATGTATATGGTTGGAAAAGGTTCGGTCGGTGTAGGAAAATTAGGTGCAAAAGGTGGAAGACATCTTGCTGAATTCGGAAAAGATACTGCAATGAAAGGTGCCATGATAGGCGGATTTGCGGTGGGTGCAGGTGCAAAGGCAGTTGATTCTTTGAAGTCTGCGAAATCCGAACACAATAAACCGAAAGACTGGAGAAAAACTGAAAAAGCACAGCAAAAATCCGATAAAAAGCAGGAAAAATCCAATAAAAAGTCCGAAATCAAAAAGCAGAATATGAATGACGCAATAGGAAGACAGGTCGCCAACGATGCACCGAAGAATATGAGGTCTAATCCAAGTTACACGTCAGACAGCGTTGACATATATAAGAAAGCCGCCGGAAAGATTCCCGAAAATAAGAGCATGAATGACCGGCAGTTGACGGACGTGGCGGAAGATGCTTATCTGCATACGCACGGTGAACAGCTTGTAAACGATGCGGCGAATATTCAGGATAAAGCCGCTGCCAACGGTAAGGACATGACGGAAAAGGACGCTTTGACATCAGCATTTGCAGACAAGCATAGTAATCCGAAATCCGTTACATCTGACGGCACATATCGGAATGCAACGCAAAGCTCGAAAAATAAGGTTGACAGTCTGAAACAATCGCAGGAACAGCAGGGCAATACGATAGAATCTGCAAGGCTTGAAAATTATGCTAAAATCGGCAAAAATGCCAGGTCGCAAAAAAACAGTGGCAATTATCAGGATATGTCGGAAGTGCAGGCACATACTGCCGAGGCTGCCAAATCGCATGGCAGAAAATATGATCCGTCTGTACCGTCCTCGATTGAAAAGGTTGACGCTTATCAGGGAAATATATCCGCCGCATTGGAGCATAAAGATGAAATCGTTTCTCATGCACAAGAGTATATCCAAGAGCAAAAGCAGACAGGTAAAAATATTTCCAATGAACAGGCGATTGCCCATGTTGTGGCGAATGAAAGTGACTATGATATGGCATACGGTTTTGACAATCAGTATGCAACGGACATTGCCGAAACGATAACTGCTTCCAACAAGCACGAAAAATCGAAAAGTGGTTCTGAACAGCGTGAAGAAAGAAGCAGGAATATCAATGGCAATGCGGATTTGAACAGAAATCTCGGCAATGAAAAGCAGAATCATAATAAGCCGAAACAGTCCATTATAAATGCTGCAAAACAGGGTTACGAATTTGGCAGACGAAAAAAGAAATAATAAAAAGCGGGTGCATATTGCACTGATGCAGATATGCACCCCATTTTTAAGAAAGAAGGGAAATGTATATGTTATTGTTTGGCATAGGATTTTTCACGGGGATATTTTCGGCAATGACCTGCATGAGTTTTATGAAAGTATCCGCATCAAGCGACATTACAGCCGCAAAGTTATTTGAAAATACAAGTAGGTGATGTCATGTATATCATGCTGAAAGAGCTTGACACACCTTTTAAGATAAATAAATTCATATATGCCCTTGATTTATTCATACTTGCAGGATTTACGGGATTAGGGGCATTGTTTCAGGGAATGGTTTTTTCAAAGCTGCAAGTGGTATTTTTCATATTCAACTTTCTGACAGGCTGTTTTTTAACGGCACCGTCATTTGCCAATCCGCAGAAACGCAATTTTCAGTCGATATTTATTCTGCTGAGAAAAACACAGAATCAAACTGTATATCACTCTTTACCCATCGAGTATTCAAGAAATGATACGATAGATTTCCGCCAAACTTGAAATTATATTCCATAAATATTTTTTAATAGCTGTATAATTTCAGAACCATGTATGTTGGATAATTTCAGGCTTTTTAACTCTGTATCAGTTACGGAAAATTGCTCTATAAAAATTTTCATATCTTCTTTTACTTTATTTGGAAGTTTGACTGGTGATAATGCCAATTCAGAAACAATACGTAAAACATCATTTCGATGTTTTCGGATATTTTTTGAATCTATTGGTATATTTTGTTCTTTCTTGTTTTGTAAGTCAAGCCATGCTTTGACCTTGAACGGAATAATCCACTCAGGCTTTAATATCGAAATCCCATTTATTACATCACGTCCCTCAAGTAATGCCTCATAATATGATTCATCAAGAAGAATAGCAGAAAGACTTGAAATACTGTCATCAATGTGAATAGGTGTTAAAACAGAATCTGTATTCAAATTCCATTCTGTTCTTGAAAATAATTCCAACATGGAGGGATACCCCTCCGATTGTGGCTTTTCAAAACGATAAAATTGAGGATTACCATTACTCTTGGCACGATTTATATAATTGCCTGTTCGTATAAATTCCCAAAATTTTTCTGCAAAATCCCTTGTCAAGGCTTCTACAATCAAGACTATATCAAGGTCTTTGGTTACACGAAAATCTACAAAATTATTGCTGAATAATATATCACACGCAGCACCGCCTATTAAAACATACTGATCAGTGTAATCAGCAAAAAATTCTTTGAATTTTTCTATTCCTACCATACATATTCCTCCAACATTTCTTCTATTGCTATTTCAATTCTTGGATCACTTTTTTCCTCGGTTGTCATCATCAAAGATACGGTTATAGGATCAACTGCATTGTTGTCATGATAATTTACCATATATCCCACTTCATGTACAATACAGACCGGTGTTTCCCCTTTTGGTGTCGGCTGCATTTGATTTATTTTCAGTTCTTTTAACCGATCTTTTGTTACAGCATAAGTATGGTAAGAATTATCCTCCAGCATAGAATACTTCGACAAAGCCGATAGACCACTTAACGGCAAATTTACTTTTATGTCATCATTAAACGAATAACTGTATATCAACGGATTTCTCATATAATCTTTGATTTTATTCCAAAAGTCTTTTTTATCGGAAGCACCGATAATATATCTGCTCCTGCCATATTTTTTTAAGACAGGAATGCTCAATATTTCTATTTCATCAAAACATCTTGTCACAGAAGTTTTTGTAACATTCAGCAAGGCAGCAGCCTTTGTAATATTGACCTTTTCCCATTGCTGATAAATGGCAGTTATGAGCAGTTTTTGAGTAAGGAATGATATTTTGCTGCAAGGCTTTAAAACTCGTTCGTTTGATTGTGAGATGGCTATTCCAAGGAATGGAATGTATATTTGCTTATTTTCTACGATAAACAGAATACCTTCCTCTATCATTTTTGAAATGGCATATTGATTTATCTCGTGCAAGTAAAATACGCAATAATAGCCTGTTAATTGCTGAATTCGTTTCTGTGTTTTTCTCAATTCGGAAATTCCGGCATCATTTTTTGGCTCAACCAACAAGAAATATAAATTGTTTATATTCAAGCAATACAAATCAAAATCGTTTTTTAATGAAAGAGGCAGCTTGTCCCTTTCATTAAAAGGTTCAATTTTTACAGACTGATGTAATGTGTTTTCAATGTAGTTTTTCATAACTTCACCTCTGTTAAACATTTTTTGAGTTGTAACTTATTTTAGGTTACAACAAAAATATTGTTTAAAAATATTATATTACATCATAGGTTGAATTGCAATATTCCGATAAAAATAAAATCTTGACTTTCTTGCTTATTTTTTAGATAAGAATAAGCAAGAAAGTCAAGAAATCTATTTCCAAAAATCAACATTTTTTTATTTTTGGGAAATAGGATTTCAAGATATATTGTCTTAACAAAATTAAGAGTAAAGGAAGATGTGTTATGTCCAAAAATACAACAGAATTATTGCCGTTTGTCGGGATAGACAAAGGATTGTTTCTCATGCGTGACAACAGCTATATGGATATTTTCAGGCTCGTCACAAAAGACCTTATTTCCGCATTGGAATCCGAAATTGAACTTGATATGCTGCAATTTGAAAAATTCTACAAGATGTATGCGGTTGACTGCAAGATGATCGGAATCAACTTTCCGACTGATACGAAATGTCAGCAGCAGTATTATCAGCGTAAAATCGACAGTACCGATAATCCTCTTTTCAGGAGATTTTTGCAGACGAAATATGAAGAATTGGTTGATGTCAATTTATACTGCACCGACAGAGAATATTATCTTATGATTTTCAGTGAATCCTATGAAAAGTATCTTGAAGCCAAAAGCATTATTGCAGTGACATTAAAAAATGTTGATTTGGCAGAAGAAATCAGCATTGATAAAAAAATCAGTATTCTGGCAAAGCTGTGCAATAAATCTACGAGCATTTATGGATAGTAAGATAAATAACAAGTTGTAGAATAAACTATTGATTAAAAAAATCTTCCTTGGTATTGATACTAATATTGCCACCATCATCAACTTGAATAAGCTCCTTTTCTACTTGCCAAAAAGATTTCCCATCAAATAATGGTGCTTGTAGAAATTGTATTTTTAAAGATTCCCAATCATTTCCTTCTATTCTATAAATTTCTTCAAAGCCCAATACATCATTATTTAGTATGTATCTATAAGTGTACATATCATCTTTTAATTTTGATATCCATTTGTAAATGAAGAAAGTATATCTTTTTGTTTCAGGAGTGTAGAATCCTTCAAACCAATATGTGTATCCATTATAAAACAGAGTTGATTCTGTAAACCAACCGGTATCAAGAAATACCTCCAAATTCCCATTTATCATAATATCCTCCATAAATTCTAATTTATTGCATTAACGACAATCTGATTATATCATATATTGTCGGAAAAATCTATAAACTTTTCAAGAAAGAGGGCGTTAAAAATGCTTTTAAAGAAAATTTCTCATGAAGCAGAACAACCGTTACAGCAGGATAAAAGCCTTATTGCGAAAATACAGCCGCAAGGCGGGATTGCTTTCAATGGCGAAAAGCTGATAACGACAGGTGACGGCTATGAAATTATCCTGCACGTTTACCGCTATCCGAAATACATAGATAAATTCTGGCTTACGAAAATCATCAATATCGATAATGTTGTTGTGACCGTTGACATTGAAACCAAAGATCCGCAAAAGGTCAAGCAGAATATCAACAGTTCCATGTCGGAACAGCGTACAAGAATTATGTATGCAAAGGATATGCAGGAACGCATTGAAGCCGAAGATGAACTGACGGATTTGGAAAAGCTGTACAACGAGGTTTCGAGAATGAATCAGATCATGAAACTTATCCATATCAGACTTTTTGTGTCGGGCAGGATTGTCGCAGAGGTCGAAAATAATTCCAAAGAAATTATGAATTATCTTGAAAGCAATGGCTATAAATCGGCTGTATTTCTGAATGAATGTCAGCATGAATGGCAGTCTATGTTTTATCCGATAAGCATTTCCAATACAGAGGCGGCTAAATTGTATTCTCGTAATGGTCAGCCCTGCACTTCATCGGCATTGGCAGGCGGTGATCCGTTCCATTTCACCTCTCTCAATGACGATTACGGCAGTTTATACGGTACTTCAACGGCAAACGGCGGCGGTAAAATCCTGCTTGACCTGTTTCACAAAGATAATCAGAGAACATCATACAATGGCATTATTATTGGAAAAATGGGTTCGGGTAAATCTACATTGCTCAAAAAAATGCTGATGGACAGGGCGATTCGTGGAGATTATATTCGTGGATATGATCCGTTAGGCGAGTTTCGGTATCTCGTTGAGGAATTAGGCGGAAGTATCATTTCGCTTGACGGCACGGACGGCATTTTGAACATGATGCAGATAATGATGTCGGCTGAAATCGACAGTGTTTCCTATGTACAGCATATTTCAAAGCTGAATACCATCTATAAATTTCTCGTTCCCGATGCAAGTCAGCCTGAATTGCTGCTTTTTGAAAAGATGGTTCGCAAGCTGTATATCAATTTCGGGATTATTCCCGAAGATGAACAGATAGCCAATCTTGTCCTGACAAATCTGCCTGCTGACAAATATCCTATTTTATCGGATTTATTGCAGATTATCAGAACTGAAAAATCTCTCTGCCAAAAGAATGAAAGCACTTACACGCATATTTCCAAAATAGAGTTGGTGATTGAAAATCTGATAACGAATTACGGATATATCTTCAACGGACACACTTCCATTGAGGAGATACTTTCAGACCAGATTGTATTTTTTGATATAAAAAACCTTGCCGGTATGAAGTCGGAGATATTTGATGCACAACTATTTTCTTCATTATCGTTATGTTGGGACAACTGTATTAAAATCGGCAGACCTATGAAAGAACTGTACGACAATCATAAAATCGCATGGGAGGATATACGGAGATTTATGGTTATGATTGATGAATCGCATAAAACAATCAATGCAAATAAGCCTCATGCTGTTGATCAAGTTTCGGTATTTGCACGAGAAGCAAGAAAATTCTTTGGCGGAATATATCTTGCATCGCAGTCGATAAGAGATTTTGTACCGGAGGGAGCTTCAAGTACGGCTGTTGATAAAATAAAGGTGCTTTTTGACCTGTCGCAATACAAGTTTGTTTTGAATCAGGACAGCAATGCCATTGACACGATAGACAGAGTTTTCGGACACACTTTTACTTCATCGGAATTGAATGATATTCCCAAACTCTCCAAAGGGCAAACCATTTTATCAATTCAGGGTACACGGAATATTGCTTTCAATATTGACTGTACGGATGAAGAACTTGAATTGTTCAGGGGCGGTGCGTAATGAAAAAATCTTGCTTAATTTCAGTAATTCTATCATTAACAGGATTGTTTTTCATTGGATTCATGCTGATAATGTCGGCAACGTCTGCATTGAATACCGAACAAGGTAGGCAGGAATCCGTTACAGCCGTACAGACATCCGCTTTGAACTATTACATAAATGTGAGGACTGAACAGCAGATTGCCCTTGTAAATACCGCAAAAAATGAATATACCGAGCGTGGCGGCACCTTAACGAAAGGCGGCAACGCTTATACAAATTCTTCTGAAAATGTACAGTGGGACACCCATTTTATCAAGCATTGCATGAATACTGCAAATATCAATATTTCGGAATGGAATAAAAGTTGTTCTGTTTTTGCAACGAAACTGCATTTGAACGGCAAATTCAGCCTTGAAAAAGACTATCTCCCAAAAGTCGGTGACATTGTTTTTTTCGGCAGGAAAATAGATAATCTCCTGAACGGTCAGACTGTCCGTGCAAATCACTGCGGCATTGTTTCAAAAGTGGAGGTGATAACCGACCAGACGGAAATCAATACCATGCGGATAACCGTTATTGAGGGTGATGTTGAGGGCGAAATCATTAACGGCAGCTATGACCACTTAACATCCTATGTCGAAACATACACTTATGATCTGTATGAAAGCACAAATACACGTTACGGACAAATCATGGGCTATGGAACAGTTGTCAATGACATTCCTGAAAGTGACGAACTTGTTTATACAATAAACTTGAAATCGACTTTTGACGAGGCACAAGGAGGCGGTTCTCAATGAGAATTTTAAAAAATTATAAGTTTTGGCTTATTGTAAGCGTAACATTTTTGCTGATGTTCGCTGCAGTCTGCATTTTTTCGGCAAAGAATTTCTATGAACTTGACGCATATCGGACTGAAAAAGCCGAAAATATCAACCAAAAGGCTATTATCACCCGATTGACCAACGAAAATGCCGAATTGAAATCGGAAAACCTTGCTGTTCAGGGTGCGGAGAATTTAGAAAGTATCGTCATGGATTTTATCGAAACGCATTATCGTTCTAATGACGAAATCAGACAGGAAATGCTGATAAAATCTACAGTTTGGCAAATAAAAGACGATTATCAGGCAACGGCTTTTGCGGATTTGGAGATAACTTTTACATATCCTGACAGAACGAAGGACAAAAATTCTGTAATCTTGCAGTTTGAATTTCAGTATGATAAGTCCTCTGAAATCTGGAAAATATCTGATGTAAAGTCGTCAAACGTGAAATGGAAGTGATACCTTGTCGAAAATCAAAAGTACAATTTATTGGATAATACTTGCAATTATCGTTTTGGGATATGTTTTCTTCTTTACATCAAAATTTCTTTTCTATGAAGAAAAATCCCTGCTGTACACGGAATTGCAGACAGAACAGCCGTTATCGAATGAAGTCAGTTTGACTTTGCAGAAATGGGTATATTCTCCAAAAGAAAATTCAATGATGGTGATGTTCAGTGCAAAAAATGACAGCCTGCAAAATCTTGATTTGAATTGGTCAACGGCTGAACGGCATAATAACACCATGCTGAACCTTGAAACAGAGGTTATCTATCCATTTGAAAACATTGTTGTTGTGAACATATCAGATGTTCCGGAAAATTTTGAAGAAATTTCTCTGTCATTACAGCTTGACAGTGAGGACATTGCAACCCCTGTTGTGCAGTTCTACACGAATAAAAACTCTGTTGAAGTCGTTGAAAAAATCGTCACTTACACGGATATTGACTATCGCATTGAGTATTTGAATATTCAAAAGTCTGACAAAGAAAAGGCTGTAAAAGAACTCTCAGACGAAAATCAAACGCTGCTTGCTGATAATGTCGTTTACAGAAAAACTATGGAAAGCATGATTGAAAATCAGAAGTTTGAAACGATTGCTGAAATTGAGGAAACGGACAGCAAAATCAAAGCTTATCAACAGCAGATTGACAGTAATGAAAACATTATAAATAAAAACAGGTATAAAATTTCGGACTTGCAATCCGAAATTGCTGATATTGAAACAGCTATCCAAAAACTGAAAGCGAGGGATAAAAAATGATACTGTTTGTAGGTGAAAATGATAAGGGCTATTTTGTACCTGAAATTGCCGAAAAGTATGATGAAAAGTGTAGTTTTTCGGGATTTGTCAGTGACCTCGAAAGCCTTTCCAAGAAGATTTTGCAAGGTTCGTATTCAACGGTTATTTTGCATTTGCCGTCACTTGTCATCATGGATTATCAGAATATCGGGAATTTCTGCAAAAATATTGTAATCGCAAATGGAAATATCCGTCTTGTTGTGATGGCTGAGGGCTACAATATCAATTCAAAGATAATTCAGGCGGCTATCGGTGCAGGCGTGAGATTTTTCATGCTCGGTGTCAATGCCGCAACGCTGAAAAAGGAACTTTCGGACGCACTTGACGATAAAACGAATATTGAGGAGATTTTCGGGCAGTTGCCTACCGAAAATCAGCGTGACAAGAAAAAAGATGAAATCGAGAGTAGCTTTACAAGTTCAAGAACCGTGGCAGTTATCGGTTCTATGCACCGTATCGGTACAACCACGCAAGCCCTGCAAATCGTTAAACACCTGATTTTAAGTGGCTTTACAGCCTGTTACATACAGCTAAACAGTTCAAATTATGTGCAAAGTGTCGGTGAATTTTATACTGATGCAGTTGTTGACGATAGAATGGGCTTGGTGAAATATCAAAATCTGGAAATGTATTACAGGCAGGAACGCATATCAGATATTCTCTCAAAGAACTATAACTATTATGTTTATGATTTTGGCAACATTCAGGATATGGGATTTACGCTTGTTCAGTATCTCGAAAAAGACATAAAAATAGTCGTTTGCGGTTCAAAGTCAAATGAGCTCCCACATATGCAGAATGTTTTGAAAATAATTTCAAGTTCGGAATATATTTTTTCGTTCACGTCTGAAAACGACCAAAAAGAAATTTTAGGATGGATGGAGGATAAAAAGCCGCATACATATTTTAGCGGATATGTTCCCGATCCGTTCAGTTACTCGCCAACCCCTTTTTATGACAAGATTATCAAGCCTGTGAAATCCGAAACTCCAATGGAAAAAAAGAAGTTTTCATTATTTGGCTGGAGGAAATATGGGAAATAAATTTAAAAAGGGCTTTGTAAGGGAGTTCAACGAAAGCAGGCGGCAGGAACTTGAAGAAATAAAAATACGACAAAAGCATAATATTTCCGATGAAAAAGTGGTCGTGATAGAAAAATCAAACACTGTTAAATTCCTGTTTAAAGTGCTTTTAAACGGCATAAAAACAGCCGCATGGATCATTCTGATAATCCTTGCAGCCGTTGGAATGATGTGCCTGATATATCCCGAAACAAGAACAGAGTTTTTCAAAATAATTTCGGAAATTTTCACGGGAACGAAAAATTTAATATTGGGGTGATTGTGTGGAGTACAAAAGATTTACCAATGAAGAACGTCAAAAGGCGAAAAATACGGATATGATTGCCTTTTTGGAAAATTACATGGGATTTGAGTTTAAAAAGGTCGGCAAATATTATCAATGCCGACAGCATGACAGCCTGATGATTTACCCAGACAGACAGGGTTTTTCATGGAACAGCCGCAATATTTCGGGCAGTGATGCGATTGATTTCCTGCGAAATATCGAGGGTAAAAGCTTCCGTGAGGCGATGGAGATAATTCTTTACGGCAGTTTCAATGCGGAAATTCAGCCCGTTATCGTTAAACCGCCGAATAATCAGATTATACTTCCTGAACATGCAGCACAATGTAACCGATTATTAGACTATCTATGTCAGAGAAGAAAAATTTCGGCTGACGTTGTAAATGATTTCATCAATGAAAAGATGCTTTATCAGGATAAAAAAGGCAACTGTGTTTTCGTGGGATTTGATGAAAATGGAACGGCAAAATTTGGTTCAATACGAGGCACTTTGCCCGACAGAAAATATCGTGCCGACTGCAAAAATTCCGATAAACGCTATGCGTTCAAGCAAATCGGCACGGACACGACACGCATTTACATATTTGAAGCACCGATAGATTTAATGAGCCACTGTACCATTACAAATATGATTTACGGCAGAGGCACTTACAAACAGCAGACAAGGCTGTCACTTTGCGGAATTTCGGATACGGCTTTGAAAGCGTTTCTTGAAATTCACAAGGAAGTCAAGATTTTAAATTTCCGTTTGGACAACGATGAAACGGGACATTCTACCGTTGAAACGTACACGGAAAAATATACGGCATTAGGATATGAAGTCCATGCTGTTTTCAGCACGGGAAAAGACATCAACGAAGATTTGCAAAAGATGGGAGGTTAGAAATCTATGCAGGCATATTTTAGAATGAACAATGAAATTTTGGATTTGGGGCTGTCACCGAATGAACTGAAAGTAGCTGTATGCTTGTATAGCTGCGTGTTCAGGAATAATTATCATGTGCAGATAAAGCAGTACACGATTGCAGAAAAATGCGGTATCAAGAAAACAGAAACGGTTTCAAAAATTATCCGTAAACTCCAAAATGTAGGCGTTATTGAGCATATAGAACGCCCTTTCAGGTCCAACGGCTGGCTTGGCACACAAATATACATATTGAAGAAAGTTGCATATAAAGGCTATTTCAAAGTGAAAAGGGATATTCTCGGAAAATTAACAGGTGTACAGTTAAGGATGTACTTGTTCATATGTAAGGCGGTCACGAAGAAAAATGAAATGTGGAACAGTTTCAACGATATTGCCCGTGCGCTACAAATAGCGAGAAATAAAGTGATAGAGGTCATCAATGAGCTTGTCGAACTTGGAGTTATCGTCAAAAAGAATGTACTCAAAAAAGACGGCAGTTACTCAGACAATCACTATTCCATTAGCGAACCTGAAACCAATCAGGAACAAAATGAAAATCCGGACAAAAAAGAAGAAAGCCCTCAACAAATTACCACACCGTTAAGGACTCTCAAAAAAATTCTGTATCCTCATTATAAATGCTATCAACCGAATTGTCAAGCTATTTTTTCACGCTTTGTTAATTGTTATTCGGGGGTAGTCCCCTAAATCGGGTGCTGAATATCTACACCCATTTCTGTATCTGACAAAGAAGGAAGTATCTTAGTGTATAGATAGTTAGTAGTATATATCACTGGTAGGTTATAGATATAAGTAAGATATATAGGTGTGGTTGTATTTATGTGAGATATAGAGGTTAGATAGTAGTGTTTTGGAGATTTTAGGTTAGTAGTTGTGGGAGTGGGTTAATTTTGGTGGGATAAGCGTGAAAAAGTGGCGGTATGTGAGATTTTAGGGGTTGAGTGTGATGTTTTTGGGATTGGTTGCAGTTTTGAGTGGTTGGCTGTGATAAATCCGGCGAAGATTATATTTGTGTGAGATATGGATGTGGGATAGCGGTGTTTTGGAGATTTGGGGGTAGAAGTTGTTGTGTGGGTTGATTTTGGTGGGATAGGTGTGAAAAAATTGTGGTGTGTGAGATTTTAGGGTTTGAGTGTGGTGTTTTTGAGTATTTGTTGCAATTTTGGGTGGCTGACTGCGGAAAATATGGTGGATAGAAAATTGGGAGGTGTTTGGCGAATGGGTAAGAAAAACAGGAACAGACCGAAAAGTGAGATTTGCCCTTATTGTGGGAGCAAGATGATTTTCAGACCTGCGGAGTATCTGTTCATGGACAGTGTGAGTCCGGGCAGCAGCAAAAATTACTATGTGTGCAGTCATTATCCGGATTGTGACGCATACATGGCTTGTGATGACAAGTTTGAGTTGAAAGGCAGGGTGGCAAATGGCTGGCTGAGGCATCAACGGCTTGTGGCACACAGATACATAGACTTGATAACGGCTAACCGGATAATGCCGAAAGGTGCGGTTTACATGGTGATTGCGACAAAGTTAGGTGTCAGCCTGAGAAATGCACACATACGGTTTTCCAATGACGGCAACATTGAAAAAATCATTGCAATTCTGCGTGAAATATTGGATAATAACAATATCGGGTATGATCGGGACAAGATTGAACGTCCGTTGTACACGAGAAAAAATTTACAGGAGGATTGATAAAATGGCAACTTACACCAGAAATGTTGTCACAACGGTTGCATATCTGATCGGTATCAGGAAAAGCATTTTGCAGAACACTTATGCTGATGAAATTGAGAATCTGGAACTGCTTTTCAGCGACAGAAATGCAACGGTTATCAGGTATTTGTGCAAGCTTCGTACAGCCTTGATGATGAATTTCAAGAAAACGGATACGGAGATGAAGTACAATCTGACGAATATTGACAAATTGGAGTGGTTCGACAGAGAGAATATTGCACAGCTTGAAAAATGGGGATTTCAGATAGTCAAGCCGAATTACACTTCGTCAAAGTATGCGGAGTTGATAAACAGGCTGATAAGCGAAAATATTGCAAACTGCAGAGAATTGTTTCCCGAATGGCTGAATTGGGAGTATGTCAAGGATTTGTTCATTATCCCGAAATTTACGCAGCCGAATGTGATGAAATCGGAATTTGCCAAATATATGGCGAATACGCAGTGGTATCCGTTTCAGCAGTATATCCACTGGAATCCGAAAGACTGCGGAGGAATGCTGATGAATGACAAGAAATTTTTCAATGTGCTGTATGAACAGCACGGCGATATTTTCATATCGAAATCAAATTACAGTGATGCCGATGATGAAATCAAGGAACGTATTTACAAATTTATCGAAAACAGTGAAAGTGTTGAAATTGTTGTCGATTGTGAAAACTCCAACCCTTTCAAATTATGTGGTGTACTCACAAGCCTTGATTCGGCAATGGTTGGAAAGATAAAAAAGCTGATATTATTTGACGATATTCATACAAATCCCGGTTGGGAATTGGTAGAAAAGTTTGTAAAGCTGCCCGTAGAACACATTTTGGTAGAGCGTGTCAAGGAGCAAAAATCGCTTGTAGACATCAAAATGACAGCGTGTGTCTGCGGAGAACATTACAAAAACAATATTTCCTCATTTATTCTTGTGTCGAGCGACTCGGATTTTTGGGGATTGATTTCTTCATTGCCTGACGCAAAATTCATGATGATGTTCGAGTACAGCAAAATCGGAGATGCTATCAAAAAGACTCTTTCCGAACATCAGATATTTTATTGTGCGATAGACGATTTTTATATGGGCAGGATAGATGAATTTAAAAGATTTGTACTGTTTCATCTGCTGAAAAAATACCTGCCCGATATTTTTAAATATAACGGCAGGGAACTTGTTTCACGGCTTTACGAAGAAGCAAGGATCAATGCCGATCAGAGTGAACAGAATAATTTTTACAAGAAGTATATACAGACATTGAGATTTGTTGCAGATGATGATGGCAATATAAGGTTGGAGTCGAACAAATAAAAAAGATGCTGTAATGGCAAGAAATCTTGTTGATAGCTCTTGGAACGATAACAAAATCTTCTCAAAGTTAGAGATAATCTGATTTGGGGAGGATTTTGTTTTGTATCTAATAAAAAATACTATGTGTAATATATACAATAATAATATTGTGAATATCAAGAAAAAAGTGTTGACTTTTTGGTATAAAAAATAGATAATTCTCTATAAAAATAATTAGAGCGTGTTAACATAAATATTTACAAATCGGCATGAAAGCTGTATAATGGAAGTATGAAACTGACTAAAAAACAATATCGAAAAATCGAGCACTT
>Ga0310695_10005641_pt1 | contig 21638 bp, 13 predicted proteins | sample RumenRJG_04DNA_FD_203882 | JGI IMG/M metagenome (GOLD analysis project Ga0310695, IMG submission 203882) | Bovine rumen microbial communities from Lethbridge, Alberta, Canada - RJG_04 (v2) (version 2) | ecosystem: Host-associated > Mammals > Digestive system > Stomach > Rumen | place: Canada...
CAGGTATTTTTTCACAAGCGGAAAAACCGATGGCTCATCGACTATCATAGTCAGCAGTAAGCTCTGTTTGGTCAGCAGGGCATTCTCCGCCCGGGCAGCGGATGAAGGCCTTGAAGATGTCCGGGCAGACACTGCAGGACCGCCGCGGGCAGATGCCTGCTTTGCCTGATTCCCGGCGGGCAGTTCCTTTTTCGTCTGTCCGTCGCTGCCGGTATCCGTTACGCGGTCCGCAGGGCCGGAACTGTCGTCTCTCCTGTGTGACGGCGCTTTTCCTGAAGACTGTCCGCCTCCGGTGCCTCCGCTGCGGGAGTCAGTATAAAAGGCGGGTTTGAAAACGGCCGGCCCCTGCCTTCCTCTGCCTCTGTAAGACGATGCAGCGCCTGTGTCCTTCGCGCCGTAGCCGGTCGTCTCCCCATAGCTTGCAACAAGCCTTCTCAGGCTGTCCGCCTTGATAAAATATTTGTCCGCGGCAGCGGCAATGTAATTGTCCCGCTCGATCTCATCGGTGAAAGTGCAGAGTTTCTTAGCAATCTCACGGTGAAAAGCGGTCCTGGACGAGGGATCATCCATGGAATACGAACGGGAGAGAATCCTGAGTTCATAAAAAAAGCTGTTCTCCGCGCTGTCGATCCTGGCCTGAAAGGCCTCTTTGCCCTCTGCTTTAATAAATTCATCGGGATCCTTGTGCGGGCGCAGGTCGATGACAGCTGTCTCAAGTCCGCCGTTCCGCAGGATTCCTATATTCCTCAGAGCTGCGCGAACCCCGGCTCCGTCGCTGTCGTAAGCGAGCAGCACCCTGCCCGTATAGCGGTGGAGCAATGCGGCCTGTCCGGCTGTAAAAGCCGTTCCCAGCGAGGCAACCGCCTCGATAAAGCCGGCCTGGTGCATGGCAATGACGTCCATGTAGCCCTCACAGAGAATCAGGTAATCCTTCTTGCTGCGGCGGGCCAGATTCAGGGCGTACAGATTCCTCCCCTTGTCGAAGATCTTCGTATCCGAAGAATTGATGTATTTGGGCTTGCTGTCGCCGAGAACTCTTCCGCCGAAACCGATCACCCTGCCCCTGGTATCCTGAATGGGAAACATAACGCGGTTCCAGAACCTGTCGTGCAGTCCCTGCTTCTCATTGAAGAGAGCCACATCCGACTCCAGTATCAGTTCATCCGAAAATCCTTTTTTCCGCAGATAGGCAGTCAGATCATTTCCGGATCCGTCCGCGAATCCCAGGCCGAATCTGTTCATGATCTCCGGAGACAGGTGACGTTCGGTAAAGTACCGCATGCCGCGCTCTCCCCTGCGGGAGCGGAGCAGCCTGTAATAATAGGTCGCCGTCTCTTTGTTGATCGCAAGCAGGTCCTGTCTGTGCTTCTCGCGCTTTTGGGTCTCTTCACTCATTTCCGGCGCCGGCAGTGTGATATTTGCCCGGTCCGCCAGTTCCTGAAGTGCTTCCGTAAAAGTGCTGTTATTGTACTTCATCAGGAAGGTGACAGCGTTTCCGCCCGCCCCGCACCCGAAGCAGTAAAACATATTTTTGCCGGGGGACACAGTGAATGAAGGCGTTTTCTCATTATGAAAGGGGCACAGGCCGACATAGTCCCTGCCTCTTTTTTTCAGATGCACATGGGCGGAGATCACGTCCGCGATATCCGTATTCGCGAGGACCTCGTCCACAACCTCCTGAGGATAATACATCCCGGATACTTTCCCTCCTGGTCATTGCCTTGTTCCGAGTCTTTCCAATTCCCGTGAAATCCGGGATTTCCGGCTTTATGCCGTATTTTCTTTTCTTTCCGGCCTTATGCCGAATTTTCTTTCCGGCTTTACGCCGCTTTTACAACTCTTTTAATCCGTGCGCTCTTCCTGCTCTTTCCTGTCCTGTGCCGCTCCTTCTGTTTTTCTATTTCATTATTGTAAGCAGCCGCAGGGCCTGTGCGGCGGGCTGTATCAGTTTAAAGGACGGACCAGGCCTTGGGCACGAAGAGTTCCTCATATTTGGCGATAGCGAAATGATCGGACATGGCGCTGATATAATCACAGACAGCCCTCATCTTTGATGTCTCATCTACGATCATGTGCTCATAAAAATCAGGCAGCTCATTCAAATGCGTACAGAAATACTCATAGAGCACTTCCACCAGCTGCTCAGCCCTCTTCTCTTCCGCCTTTGCCACCGGGTCGGAGTAGACTCGTCTGAACATGAAAGCCCTCATGTCCTTCATAGCCTTCGCGGCAGGTTCCGACATGGATATTACAGGCTTGCCCTGACTGTTGCGGATCATATCGTGGATAAAATAATCCAGCCTTTCGCCGGTTGTCTTTCCGGCCACATCTGTGATCTCCGCAGGTACTTCCTCCTCCGTGAGGATTCCTGCCCTCATCGCGTCATCCATGTCATGGTGGAAATAGGCGATTTTGTCTGAAATTCTCACGATCTGCCCTTCCAGAGTAGCCGGAGAGCCGCTCGTCTGATGATTGAGTATCCCGTCCCTGACTTCCCAGCACAGGTTGAGTCCCCGGCCTCCTCGCTCCAGGACATCCACCAGCCGCAGGCTCTGCTCGTTGTGCCTGAATCCCAGCGGGCAGATCCGGTTGAGCGCGCGTTCGCCCGCATGACCGAACGGGGTGTGTCCCAGATCATGTCCCAGCGCGATCGCCTCCACCAGATCCTCGTTCAGGCACAGGGCCTTGGCGATCGTCCGGGCATTCTGCGATACTTCCAGCGTATGCGTCAGCCGCGTCCTGTAGTGGTCTCCGGCCGGTGCCAGAAACACCTGCGTCTTATCCTTGAGTCTTCTGAAAGACTTGCTGTGCAGGATTCTGTCGCGGTCCCGCTGAAAGCAGGGACGTATATCACAGGGTATCTCAGGTTTTTCCCGGCCCCTGCTCTCCCTGGAAAAGCATGCCCAGGGCGCCAGGATTTCCTTCTCTCTTATCTCAAGTTCTTCCCGGATTGTCATAAGCACCCCCCTGCCGCCCGATTCCGGGCTGATTCAAGTCACGCTCGCAGGTATCTTCACCCAGGTAAAAAACCGTAGCAATAATTATATTCTGCAAAAAAATCCTCATTCCTTTTTTTAGATTGCAAAAAAAGAATGAACTTTTTATAAATTAATAAATTAGATGTAAAAAACCGGCAGAATCCAGCGGATCAATGCCTTCCGGCCTGGTAGATTTGATACAGAAACAGATCTCCGTGGCACAGACCGTCGTTTCAGGGCGTTCACAGCCATTGCCGCCGTCCGCGGACTCCGGCTGCTGACGCTGTCACCTGGTCTGGCAGAAAAAATATTGTCAGAAAATGTCAGAAAGATATTACAGGACAGATATTGACACAAAAAGACTGTATCAAAAAATCGATACAGTCTTTTCCACCAGTGGAACGGATGGGGTTCGAACCCATGACCTCTCGCGTGTGAGGCGAACGCTCATCCCGGCTGAGCTACCGTTCCATATTCCGCCGGTCTCATCTTCGCCGCGTCTGGCTGTACAGACGGGAAAACAATCCCGGAAAATTTTGTTTATAGAAAAAAGGGAATCTTCCGATCCCCTTTTTCCGTGCGGAAGATGGGACTTGAACCCACACGCTGTAGCCAGCACAAGATCCTTAGTCTTGCTCGTCTGCCAATTCCGACACTTCCGCATGCGCTTCCAAAAAAGGAAGATGCAGGAGATGGGACTTGAACCCACACTATGTTGCCATAACAGGCACCTGAAGCCTGCGCGTCTGCCATTCCGCCACTCCTGCGCACAAATGAAATTGTAATTCCCGGAATGCCGATGCCGTCTCTAACGACTCATCATGCTCCGGATAGTGGAACCGACGGGGCTCGAACCCATGACCTCCCGCACGTCAAGCGGACGCTCATCCCAGCTGAGCTACGGTTCCATCCGCTGGCTTTCGGCTTTTTGCTTGCCGCCAACAAAAGTCATTATATAGGACAACTTCCTGTAATGCAAGCCCTTTTTTTAATATTTTTTCAGCTTTTTTTCCGCTGGCTGCTGAACCCGTAAATCGTCAAATTATAGCAGCCATCGCAGATGATTGTCAGTCAATTACAAGCCCAGAAGCTCTTTTTTCTTGCGGGCGAACTCCTCCTGCGTGATAATATCCAGATCCAGGAGCTCCTTGAGCTTTTTCATCTCCTCGTAGGGATCCATTTTTACCATATTGGCCACTACAGGCTCCTGCCCCGCTGCTGCGTTTGTCTGAACTGCAGCCTCAGGCTGTCCGCCGGACTGACTGTCGGAGACAGCTCCGGCAGAGCCAGGGGCAGATTCCTGCACGGCACCTCTTCCATCCTGCCCGGCCATCTCTGCTTCTTTCGCTTTTTTCAGTGTACTGATGATATGCTTTGTCTCCTGTACCGCCGTGCGCAGTCTGTGAAGATCACCCTTGGCGAAGGGAACCGGGACTGTCCTTCCGTCCATCCTCAGCTCCATGATCCCGTAGGTAGCGATAAAAGGCGCTTTGGTGATCTCAATATCATTAAGCTCTGTGTAATCGTATTCTTTTCCCGCCACAACGATCCTGTCGTCATCAAACAGAATCGCCGGCATATTCAGCCTGCTGTCGAACTGGTAATACATACTTGCGGCTATGACCTCCTGTTCACAATAATATATGATTAAAGCACACACTGCCTTAATCATACTACAAATTCGAAAAGATAAGAAGTGCCTTCCGGGCAAGTCACATCTGCAGATGTCACATCGTTACAGCCTGCTGAAAACAGCGCGCCTTTTGTACATCGCTGTTTCGTCGGGACGCTCCCGCTCCGTGAAAAACGCAGCGGATACTAAACTTTTTGCTGCGCCATGTCTTGCAAAAAGCAAGTACCGGCGTTTTTCAAGGCCCTCCTTTACAGCGATGTACAAAAGGCGTCCCCAAAATCAGGTGAGCTTTTACTGTAACGTCACATCGTTACACGCCCTATCGAGGGTGTGTACAGAAAATCACTTAAAAAGAATCTGAAATGCTCTGATTATTGACACTATATGGACGTTTTGAGATAATTTATATAGCCTAATTGCCGGACAAACTGCAGCAAATGTCATTATTGCATCATCATTTGCAGATTATCCAAATGTGCAATCAAAGTAACTGTTCAATCTGTGAAAAAGTTTTCCTGCGGTCATTATGTCAGTTTCTTTTCACACCATCTGATCTTGATCTTGTCTTTGATTACTTGCAGAAAATACTGTCAATAATGCAAATGGGCAGTTATAAATGACTGTCTGGTCTTTTCAGAAAGGGGAAATTATAAGCACTATGAAAAAACTATTTGACAGAAGCGGCCTCGCCAGCCTGCTCTTTATGGGCGCCGTCAGTGCTTTCCTGGTCCTGGCAATTGATTACTATATGTTCGCCACTCTTTCTTTGTAAATAAAGGATTTCGTTGGTTCCAATACGCCGGATATTTATTCTGCAGCGAAAGAGGGCCATAAAGAACCTGCCGGCATCATGGAAGAGAACTGTGACAAAGCCGGAAATGTTAATCCGTGAATGTTAAGAGACCTGTCCGGTTGGAGTTTCACTTTCCCGGGATTCTGCTATAATCAGGGAGGAGTTTTCCTCCCTGATTTTCTTTGCGCGTCAGCAATGAGCCATGCACAGAAAAATCAACAGTGAGACGCGTCGAGCCTGCCCGCCCCGCACCCCGCGGCATGAGGATACTATTCATGAACCTTTCTCTCCGAAAAGCGGATTTTTTACTCTTTTTCATATTCGCAGCTGTTGCTCTGGTCTCAGCTGTCTCCTTTCCGCGCCCCGCAGAGGGCGAAGAGATGGTCAGAATCATTTCCAACGGTGAGGAATTTGGCACATATTCCCTGAGAAAAGACGCGGAAATAGAAATTGTACGGGATGGGCACCGCAACGTCGTAATCATTCAGGATGATACCGTACATATGGACTATTCCAACTGCAAAAACCAGATCTGCGTCCACACAGGAAAGATTGCTGACAAGGGAGCGACTATTGTCTGCCTGCCAAACCACGTAATCGTTGAAATAATAGGAACCGGAGAGGGAGGTGAGGATGATGAAGCCATCGATGCAATCGTCAAATAAAGAAGATAAGCAGCAGGGGTTCAATCCTTCCCAGCCTTCAGAATCCTCTTCCGGATCCTCTTCGGGGTCTTCTTCGGGGCCCTCTTCAGGATTCCCTTCAGGATCTTCTTCGGGGTCCTCTTCAGGATCCTCCTCAGGATCTTCTTCGGGGTCCTCTTCAGGATCCCCTTCAGGATCTTCCACAGAGATCGGCACACAGGTCAGTGCCCGCAGAGTGGCTCTGACCGGCCTTTTGGCCGCCCTCGCTCTCATATTCTCTTATGTCGAGGCCCTGGTACCATTTAATGCAGGTATCCCCGGGATCAAGCTTGGACTGGCAAATCTGGTCCCCCTTATTATCCTCTACCGCCTGGATGCCAGGTACGCTTTTGCCGCAAACCTGATACGTGTTTTCCTGGCGGGACTTCTGTTCAGCGGAATGTTCGCAGCCCTCTACTCTCTCGCCGGAAGCGTGACAAGCTTTTTTGTCATGTACCTCCTGAAAAAGACGAGCCTGTTCTCAGTCATAGGTGTCAGCACAGCAGGCGGTGTATTTCACAATGTCGGCCAGCTGTGCGTCGCAATTCTCGCAGTCTCCGGTCCGCAGCTGATCCATTACCTGCCTGTACTGATCATCTCGGGGATGATTGCCGGAATTATCGTAGGAATCGGTGCCTCGATCCTTCTCGACCGGATCCCGGTAAAACTTTTCCGGGAATAATCCCGGCAGAAATCAGGCACTGCATGGCATGCATTTCCCGGCAGACATATATCACACAGGCCGTGTCCTAAAAAAAGAAAACCGCCTGTATTCACCAATGATTTGATGTGTGGTGAATACAGACGGTTTTTAATTGTTTTTTTGAATAGTTGCGCTTGAATCCATGATCTCGTGTTCACAAACACAAATGATCAGAACTGGAAGCGGACTTCCGGCTTATGCCTTTGCCGCAGCTGCCTTCTTGGCTTCTGCCGCCTCAAGAGCAGCCTTCTTTTTCTTCTCAGCTTCCTTGGCTTCCATTGCCGCCAGGCTGGTCTTGATCTTCTCAAGCTGCTCGGGAGAATGGAGGATATCCTGGATCGCGCCGGTAGGGCACTTGACAACACACATGCCGCACTTCTTGCACTTGTCGTGGTCGATGGAGGCAAGGTTGTTTTCGACGTGGATCGCGTCGAATTTGCAGGTTCTCTGGCACATGCCGCAGCCGATGCAGGCGACATTACAGCCCTTGCGGGCATCCGCGCCCTTCTGGGTGTTGTGGCAGCGGACGATGACCTTAGCCTTGTTGTCAGGAACGATCTTGATCAGGTGGTTGGGGCAGGCCTTGACGCAGGCGCTGCAGCTGGTGCACTTGTCGCGGTTTACGACAGCCACGCCCTTGATGACGTGGATGGCATCAAATTCGCAGGCAGCTTCGCAGTCGCCCAGTCCCAGACATCCGTTGGGGCAGGCCTTGCTGCCGCCGAAGAGCTGCTTGGCAGCCTTACAGGTCGGGATATCGGCATATTCATAGAGTTTCTTCGCATTGTTGGTCGTGCCGTTGCACATGACATAGGCGACCTGCTTTTCCATGCCGTCAGCGCTTTTGCCCAGGATCGCGGCGAGTTTCTCCGCGCAGGCAGGTCCACCGACCGCACACTTGGTGCAGGGAACTCCGTCGGGGTCTTCCACGAGAGCATGGGCATAGTCATCGCAGCCCGCGTAGCCGCAGCCGCCGCAGTTGGCGCCCGGGAGCTCCGCACGCATAGCGATGAATTTCTCATCTTCCTGTACGTGGAATACTTTTGAAGCAAACGCAAGGCCGACGGAAGCGATCAGGCCTACTGCAAATACGAGTATGACCGGAGTAATGATCTGGCTCATCAGTTACCTCCTTCCTTACGAGAACATTCCGCCGAATCCCATAAAGCTCAGGGACATGATGGCAGCTGTGAGCAGGACGATCGGAACGCCCTGGAAGGACTTCGGGATACGGCTCTGATCAACAAGCTTTCCGCGGACTCCTGCCATGAGGATCATGGCGAAGAGGAAACCGAGGCCGGCGCCGAAAGCGTTGAAAAGGGACTGAGGATAGTTGTAGCCGCTGTCGATGTTGCTGATGCAGACACCGAGGACGGCGCAGTTGGTCGTGATCAGAGGAAGGAAGACACCCAGAGACTTGTAAAGTCCGACCATGTTCTTCTTCATGAACATCTCGATCAGCTGTACGAGGGCAGCGATGACGAGGATGAATACGACTGTCTGCAGATAGCCGATGCCCTTGCTGTTCAGGAACTGCTGGATCGGCCATGTAACGGCTGTCGCCAGGACCATAACGAAGGTAACGGCGATGCCCATGCCCTTGGCACTGTCGGGGTCTTTGGAGACGCCCAGGAAGGGGCAGATGCCCAGGAACTGCGCCAGAGGGTAGTTATTGACGAGGACCATGCTGATGATGATGATCACATATTTAGCCATAAATTATGCCACCTCCTCTTTTGCACAGCCGGAGCCGTCAACGCATTCCTCAGCGTTGGCGCATCCATCGCATCCGAAGCTTTCCTTGATCTTGCTCTTGTCTTCTGTGATGTAATGGACAAAGGCCATGACGATCGCGTAGACAGCGAATCCGCCGGGAACCAGAGTCATGATGCTCATGCCGGGCATAACTCTGGAAAGAACGGGAATACCGCACCATGTGCCGGCGCCGAGCAGCTCACGGATGGAACCCATGATGACCAGGGTCAGCGTGAAGCCGATGCCCATGCCGATTCCGTCGAGGGCGGAATCGATGATGCTGTTCTTGTTGGCAAACATCTCGGCACGGCCGAGGATGATGCAGTTAACGACGATCAGAGGCAGATACAGGCCGAGCGACTTGTCGAGGGCCGGAGCAAATGCCTTGACGACCAGCTGGACGATCGTGACGAAACCCGCAATGACTGTGATATAGCAGGGGATACGCACGCTGTCCGGAATGATTTTACGCAGAATCGAAATAACGATATTGGAGCAGATCAGAACCGCTGTAGCGGAAAGGCCCATGCCGAAGCCGTTGACAACAGAAGTGGATGTTGCAAGGGTCGGGCAGGTTCCCAGAACCAGTACGAGCACTGGATTCTCCTTGATCAGGCCGTTTGCCAGTATAGCAAGTTTATTCTTTTTTCCCATTACTGTGCACCTCCAATCGCTGCATATTGACTCAGAGCTGCAGCCACGCCGGAGTGGATCGCCTGACCGGAAACGGACGCGCCGGAAATGAATTCAAAGGTTCCGCCGGAAGCAAGCTGGGCGGCTTCCTTTTTGATATTGCCTGCGCTCGTCAGAGCCGTCAGTCCATTGTACTGGCTGAGATAGACAGCATCCATATTCTTGGTGCCGACACCGGGGGTGTCCGCGTGTTCTGTGACCTTAACGCCTGTGACCGATCCTTCGCTGTTGATTCCGACCATCATGATCAGCGAACCGCCGAAGGATTTAGTCTCTACAGTCATGACATAGCCGGTGCCGTTTTCAGCCTTATAGATTTCCTGGACTGTGGCCTTGCCGTCCTCGGACGACTGCGCCTCGGCATCCTCCACCAGAGTGAATTGATCAGCTTCGGGAAGAAGCTGTTTTCTGGCGGCGACTGCTGCAGCCTCGGTGTTGCGGACAATGATCGGATTGGCGATCTTGTAGGTAAATGCCAGAGCAAGCGAGACGACAAGACAGATGGCGCTGAGCACCACAACGGGTGCTGCAAAACTTTCTTTTGACTTGTTCATTTCACACCCTCCTTATGCTTTCTTTGCTTCTGCTTCAGCCGCCTTTGCCGCTTCCTTTTTGCGTTTGCTGATGCCGTAGAAACGGTCCTCTGCGAAGGAATTCAGAAGAGGTGTCATAATATTCATGAACAGGATCGCAAAGGAAACACCTTCGGGATAGGAGCAGAACAGACGGATGATCATGGTCACAAGACCGCAGCCGATACCGAACAGTACTTTGCCAAGCGGCATGATCGGTGATGTGACATAGTCCGTTGCACAGAATACCGCGCCGAACATGACGCCGCCCGCGCATACATGGAAGCATGCCATGTAGAGAGCGGACATGCCTTCGGGAGTATTTCCGCTGATCGCGTAGTACAGGAAGGCAAAGATGAAGACGGTTCCGACAAAGAAGACCGGGATGATCGGGGAAATGATCTTCATGGCGATCAGGAAGATCGCGCCGATCAGGATCGCGATGACACAGGTCTCACCCATGGCGCCGCCGATATTTCCCAGGAACATGTTCTTCAGTGAAGGGCAGCCTGTCAGGTCTCCGTCCGCCAGATATCCGAGGGGAGTGGCGCCGGTCACGGCGTCAATGCCCGCCTTCTGGAATCTGGTCAGAGGCCATGTGGACATATAAGAAGTAAAGGACAGGAACAGGGTGATACGGCCGACGATCGCCGGGTTCGCGAAGTTCCTTCCCATGCCGCCGAAGAGCTGTTTGACAACAACGATGGCGACAAAGCTGCCGATGATGCAGATCAGGATCGGCATAAAGATGGGATACTCGATGCCGTCCAGATGGGTGAGGTTTGCAGGCAGGTTCAGTGCCAGGATCAGACCAGTGACCAGAGCACTTCCGTCGCGCACGGTGTTGGGCTTGTTGAGAAGCTTCTCATATGCCCATTCAAAGAACGCACTGCAGACCATGCATACCGCGATCATGACGAATGCGGGAATGCCGAAATAGAGGATACTCATAGCTGCTGCGGGTAAGAGGGCCGCAACAACATACAGCATGGTCCTGGTTGTATCCAGGCTCGTCACCAGATGGGGCGAGGAGGATACAGTAAGATTATCATAATATTTCTTATTACTTGCCATTGCTTGCCGCCTCCTTCACCATTGCCTTGCCCAGCTTGTTCATAAAGGCCAGAGGACGATGTGCAGGGCAGACGAACGAGCAGCTGCCGCACTCCATGCACTGCATGACCTTGAGGTCGTTGAGACGCTCCACATCGCCGGCTTCGTAAGCATCTGCGAAACCTGTGGGCAGAAGGCCGAACGGACATGCCTTGTGGCATCTTCCGCAGTTGATGCAGGCTGTCTCCTCGGGGATCCAGGCCTGTTCCCTGGAAAACGCGAGGATCGCATTGTTGTTCTTGACGATCGGCATCCTGTCGGAGAAGACCGCGCGTCCCATCATGGGGCCGCCCATAAGGATCTTCTTGGGAGGCTTGCGGTAACCGCCGCAGAACTCGATCACGTCGTGGATCTCGGTTCCGATCGGAGCCACGATATTCTTGGGCTCGGAGACAGCGTCGCCGTCTACGGTCATGCGCTTCTTGATGAGCGGAATACCGTCTTTGAGATACTGTCCCAGGAAGGCGATCGATGTGACGTTGGATACGATGCATCCCAGATCTGCAGGAAGGACACCTGCGTCGCAGGTCTTGCCGGTCACTTCATAGATCAGCACACGCTCTGCTCCCTTGGGATAGCTGGCCTTGAGCGGGAAAGTGAACATATTGTCAATTCCCTGCTTGGTGAACATCAGATCGAAATTGTCGATAGCATCCTGCTTGTTATCCTCGATGCCGATATAGCATTCGTCGATCTCGAGGTACTTCATAACGGCAAGAGCGCCGTCGATCACGTTCTGGGCATCCTCCAGCATTGTCCTGTGGTCGGACGTAATAAAAGGTTCGCACTCTGCGCCGTTGATGATCAGAGTCTTGACGCCGTCTTTGTCCTTGGGATTGAATTTCAGCCACGTCGGGAAAGACGCGCCGCCAAGGCCTACAAGTCCGCTCTCTTTAACAGCATCCACGAATTCCTTGTGGTTTGTGACGACCGGGGGCTTCAGCTCCGGATCCATTGTCTGCTGTCCGTCGGACTCGATCACGACAAGGGTATCCATGCCGCCCATCGCGTTCCTCTGCGTCTCGATTCCGGTTACCTTTCCGGAAACGCTTGCATGTACGGGAACGTGCAGGAATGCATCCGTGTCACCGATCTTCTGGCCCACAAGGACCGTGTCCCCTTTTTTGACAAGGGGCTTGCAGGGCGCACCAATGTTTTGCGACATTGAGATCCTTACGGTAGCAGGAACCGGCATAATCTCTGTCGCACAACCGGCCGTGTGTTTGTGGTGGCCGGCGTTAATGCTGTTCAAATGCCTTGATTTGAAAAACATATGTTAGCTCCTCCCTTTCCTGATAAGGCACCGGCAGGATCGGCATAAGCCGGGTCCGGCACCATGGTACTATGAACACTGTCCAGATCACACACACCCCCACAGTGTGTCCATCCGGACAGGATGTTCCGAAAACAAGAAAAACACCGTGCATTTCCTCAATAAAGGCTTTTCAGGATTTTACCTGCGGACCCTTTTGAGGAAAAGCGACAGCTTGAATAAGATAGTATACAAAAATATTATAATCCAGTTTTTGAATTCCTGCCTGACAGAATTGACAGTAATGCCCTGAAAATTGTTTCTTTTCTCATACATCCTGCCCAAAAAAGCCAGACGGAGCCCTGCCGCATCCATTATAACAGAATGCAGGCAGATCTGTCGCCATTAATTCTGCTCCGGAGAAGAAAAACGAGAAGAAAAACGGAGCAAAAATGGATTATTTAGTATCCAGTCCAAAATACCTGTCAAGATATGCGAATCTGGCCCGGATCCACTCCTGCATTTGGCCGAGCGCTTCTTCGTACGATCTGTCCTGCGGCCAGCGCTGCATTTCCCTGGACATGGCTCCGCTTTTTGTCAGAAGGCTCATATACTGTTCCGCGCCGGCACAGACACTGTCTGCACTGATCCCGCCCGCTCTCCAGAGTGCCCATTTTGCTGCAAGAGCCTGCTCCAGGGATGGGTCCGCCGCCAGAAAAGCCTCGAAGTCAAAGGTACTGTCCTGTTCGGGTATATAGGTCAGGGCGGTTCCCGGGTCGAAAGCCGTATATCCTTCTTCGGGGGCGTAGACAAAAACATCACCGAAGACAAAATTCAGATCCCAGATGGTCCTGTACAGAGTATAGCTGCCTTCCCCGTCCATTTTTGCGATCAGCAGGCTGTTTTTCCAGGTGCTGTCCATGGCATGGGTCAGCGCGCAGTAAAGGCTCATGGACACAATGCTGTCGAGGTCCGTCTTGAGTCCGGCCTCTTCAAATGCGCCCGGATCCTGTGTCCGGAAGACAAAGCGGTGGAAGACCTGCATAGGCAGCCAGGACGCGGTCCTGTCCCAGCTTCGGGGATATTTTATTTCCACACAGGGAAATCCCCTGTCATTGTAGATCTCCGTCTCTCCCTCTTTTGACTCGTACTCGTCTATATAGGGATATTCCCTGTCCCAGCGGTCAATCTTGTACAAAAGATCCCCCGGCTGAAGCGCCAGCTGTTTTCCGTCCACGGGCTCCATAAGACCGTAAATCCCCTGGTAGACATTGTCCATAAACAGCTCCACATACTGCATGCGGGAGGAAGCCTGCGGAAAGTCGGAGAAAGCGGAAATACTGTCCCAGAGGGCATAGGCTGTCATCTCCCTCACCCGTGTGAAATCTGTAAAGAGCGGGTTCAGGATCCAGTCATCATCCTCCCTCAAGGTCCCGATCCCGGTTTTTATCTTATTTCCCGCCTTGTCCGTCAGGGATATTTTGTAGGGCTTCTTGTCCAGGGTGGAGGATACATTGCCCCGCACATGAAAACGGCAGAAGGAGTCCGCCTCTTCATCGGAGGCAGACATAGGGATATAGCGGAGCTTTCCCTGGTGCTCCTCCTTATATACGATCTCCTCGCTGTCTGTTTTGTCTATGCAGAGGGCGGGAAGCCCGGTCAGAATGATATGGAAGGCTTCCGCCCTCTCTCCGTCTGCCAGGATCGCTTGGAAAGGATACCCTCCGGATACAGCCTCTGCGGGGAGGTCCATCATATCATCCGAGCAGATATAGATCGTACAGTTTTTATCCGCCGGCTCAAGTCCCGCAAGGATTTCGCGGGCAAACCGGTCCCTGGTATATTTCTCTGCGTGTGAAGCCTCCTCCATCTGCTCCGCGTCAAAGGGGATATATACAGATGCGGACTTCTCATCGCATGCGGCAGGACCGCCCTGCCACAAAAGGTCAGACGCCGAAAAATCCTTTTCCGCGTACATATTTCTGCCGGCTTCATACTCCCCGGAAGAAAGCAGCTGCACACTGCCTGCACCGGCAGGGGCTGCTGAGGCTCCCGAAGCAGTTCCGGACTGCCCTCCTGAAATCAGGTCTTCCCTGAATAAGCCGGACATGATGGCAGCCATCAGGATGCCGGCGAGAACCAGCAGGATAAACGAATTTGTTCTGTTTCTCATTATTGTCAAACATCCAAGGCTCTCTCGGGAGTCCTGGGAGGAGACAGGGGACGGTTCTGTGTCTCCTTTTCCCCGGGGAAACAGGAGACACAGAACCGTCCCCTGTCTCCTCCTGTCTCTTCCCAAAAAAGCGCCTGCCCTTACGGGCAGACGCCGAACAGCCCGCCGCAGAACCATACACAAATCGTATCTGTACAGAATCCTTTACAATTCTTTCCATTTCCGGACAGAACGCTGTGAAGATTTTCAGGCAGATTATGAATTACAGATAAACAGTACCCAGTACAGGTTTGCCTGAGGCAAGCAGAAGCTCGATTACCTCGGCGGCATCCCTGTAGGCAGTCTCTCCCACTTCTTCCACGACGATGCAGGCGTCAGCGGTGCGCAGCCGGCGGACGGCCTCAGCATCCTTGTCAATATCCGCAGACGCTTCAAAAGTGATGGGGCTGCCGGATTCTTTCGCTCGCTTGCTGAGCCTGTTGGCGAAAGATTCCAGGCGGGTCCCGCCGACAGTACCGACAAGCAGGACTTTGCGGATCTCATCGGCAGCAGAAAGGTTCTCAACCTTGGCGATCAGCACATCGTTGGCTGCGGCAGAACTCATATCCGGAGCATCGCTCACCAGTTTCTCCACAAACCTGTCAATGAAAGAGCGGGGCTCTCTTCTGGATGCGCCGGCAGGCAGAGTGATGATATTGCGCAGGCCGTATGCTACGTTGAGTTCATCATCTGTCAGGATCCTGCCCTTCATGAGAATACGGATCGCATGCAGGAGGATCATCAGGAAGATACCTCCCGCCATGCCGACGACACTGTATTTGATGCCGTGCTTGAGGATCTGCTTCATGGATGCGCCGGTCGCTTCCGTGGGCTTGATCAGCTCTTTCAGAGCTGTCTGGGAAGTCTGAAGGTTTTTCTGCATTGTGGCGATCGTGTTCTGCAGGTCTGTCTGCTGCTGCAGAAGGACTGTATCAACCACGGTCTCCTCATTGCGGCTGACTACGTTGAGCTCGTACTCACCCAGGGTGTCGCGGAAAGCACCTTTCTTTTCTTCGATCTGCTGGAGGATGTAGTCCATCAATCGAGCCGAAAAATCCATATCCGCGCTGCGTGCCTGGATCTGGAAAACACTGCTGAAATGGAACTGGTCAACGATCACCAGCACCAGTTCGCGCACACTCTGCTCCGGAACACCGAGCTCCTGGGCAAAGGACTCGTAGGAAATGCCGTTTTTGATGAAGTCATTGTAGGCATGTACGACGTTGCTGGCATTCACGATCGATCCGCTCTCTGTCTGCGCGGCATTGGACTTTGTCTCGTCCGCGTTCTCCAGTCCGGGAGTTCTGACGACCATGGATACTGACGAAACACATTCCTGGTGCGGATTGATCTGCATCAGAACGGAATCGTTGAAGTAGTTCTGCTTGGCATCGATCTTGGTCTGGAAGCGCTCGATCGCACTGGAGTAGGACTGGACAGAGGCATCGTACATCGCCATCTGAGCAAGATATTCCTCGTGAGCCTCATTGGAGACGCTCCTGTTGCTGTATTCGCGCATAACCTTCATGCCGGCCAGCAGAATTGCCAGGATCAGGCCCGCAGCCAGCATGCTCCGCCAGCTCCGGAATGTGAGGAGCAGAAGCCTTGGAAGGCTTACCTCCCGCATTTTCGCGCCCGGATGATTGCGATTTGTATAATTCTGATTGCTCACTTTATTCCTCCCGAAATCTTATCATTGAACGACGCTGCAGCATTCCTGTTGTCACAGAGGATTCCGTCAGCCCGTATGTTTATTCACTATTCCTGCAATATTATAACATAGCCCTGTAACGGGTGCAAAGGCTGTTAGCCCGGGCACAGAAACAGCGGAAATATTCGTTACTGTACACGCCCTATCGAGGGCGTGTACATGTAACGTCGCGAAAATCGCATTCCAATGCGCTACGCGCGCGATTTTCGCCGTTCAACTCGGGTTTTCGCGCAAAGAGCGCGCGAAAACACCTCGAGTTTCGTGCCGGTCTGAACAGTAACAAATTTTCAGGCTGTGTTATTTCCGCCTTCTGACCATCCTCCGCACTGTATCCATGCAGAATCCCGTCATGAATGTATCGCGCAGGATGAAGAGCACAGCGATATAAACTGCTCCCCCCAGGCACACTTCGCACATCAGCGCGATGAAATTGCCCTTGAAAAAAGGATCGATCAGGCGCGCTGCGGCAAACATGAGCGCTGCCGCGATCAGTTTTTTCCATCCGTCCCGCAAAAGGACGACCGGATGGAAGGATTCTCCGGCAAAAGTGATGTAGAGCACCGTGATCATCAGCTCCGCAATGATGGAGGCGGCAATCGCACCGTATCCCCAGTATCTGGGGATCAGCAGCAGGTTCAGGATCAGGTTCACGATCGAACCGACAATGATGAACCGGGCGCTCTGCGCTCTTTTTCCGGAAGGGGTGTAATATTGGGAGCCAAGGCAGTTGCTGACTCCGATGATCACAACGATGGGGCTCATCATGATGAGCATCATGATCGCGCGGTCATATCCGGGTCCCAGGAACCAGGGGATAAAGCGCGGTGCCACGGCGGCCAGGCCGAAACCGATGGCCAGTCCCATGAACAGGATATAGTTGATGGATGTCTCGATCCTCCTGCGGATCTCGTCATATTTTTTCTCGGCGAACAGGAAGGAGATCCTTGCCCCCAGAACACTGTTGAGAGCTGTAAAGGTCAGCGCCTTCATGATATTGATGAGCTGGACAACCTTGTCATAACAGCCGTTCTCCGCCTCGTTGCGGGTGATCTCGCCGATCAGTGTCTTATCAAGGACAGTATAGACGGAAGTCGCGATCGAAGGGATGAAGTAGACCATGGTCTCCTTGAAGTGCCGCCGGATCCTCAGTGTCCTGAAACTGACGGGGTCCAGGAAGCGGGGCATATGGATCCACATGGACATATTGCCGAGCATGGTCGTTGCCGACAGGATGACAATGTAAAGCAGCAGATCTTCCGGCTTGTGCACCAGGGTAAAGATGAGGACTGCGCCCAGAAGCTTGAACAACGCGTTCTTGGTCACGATATACTTAAATTCTTCGATACCGGTGAAAAACCATGAAATGTCGAACATGACGGCTGCGATCGCCATGATCTGCGGAATATAGAATATCTGGTAGCGGTCTCTCGAATAGATGAAGGCGGCGAAGGCGATGATCGAGATCGTCGACGTGAGGACCGTCATCAATTCGATTTCCCAGAAGAGTTTGGAACGCAGCTGCCTGTTCTTGCGGTTGCGGGCGATCTCACGGGAACCATAGGAAACGGTACCCAATGCCGCGAACATGGAGAAATAGGTCTGGTAGGAAGCTGTAAAGCTGTAGATACCATTCTTGTCCGCACCCAGGACCCGCGCAACGTAGGGGGCTGTGATCATGGGCAGGATGACAACCAGGACCTGATAGGCCATGCTCAGGATGAAATTCAGCCGCACGCTGGGCTCACTGCTGTTTTTCTTACTGCCGTCTCCGCCGCCTGCAGACTTGCCTGCGGCTTCACCTGTGGATTCGGTTTCCGGTGAAGCAGGATCCTGAGCCGATCTGTCATTAATGATTTCCGACCGGGAAGCCTCCTGTTCCGGGCTATTCCGCACGGCGGCCACATTCACAGGTCCTCCACCGCCTCCCCCTCTTCCGGTGAAAGGCCGATCCGGTTCCGGAAGGTAATAATCCGGCGTCCTCCGCCGCTTCCAGATATCCAGCGCATACCAGAAGGCAAACAGCGAGCAGCACTGCTCGGGATCCATCAGAACATTGTTCATCAGACTGTAGCCGGCGATGCATACCATCCAGATACACAGAACGGTATCCCGGTTTTTCACTGCGGCCACAGAGATCATCGCGTAAATCCCGAAAAGGATAATGGCAAAGATCAGGCCGTAATTGATCAGGACCTTCATATAGGCACTGTCAATATAAAAATAGTTGGGAGACTCCAGATCACCGTTCTGATAAACAATCTGTCCGAATGGATGTATCCCGTAAGTCTTCAGTCCCTCAGCCGAGTGCCGGATCCTGAAGTGGGTGAGCTTGTCATCCATTTTCAGCCATTGCGTGCTGTTGGGGTTGTAATGCCTGACGACCTCATAGGCAAAAAATGCAAGCCCCGGATAACAGATCCCCGCCAGGCACCGCATCAGCAGGTTATTGGGGAAGAGATTCCACCCCAGATAAATGCACACTACATACAGAAGGATAAATAAGGAAGTGATCAAAAAGGGAATGTTGGTGTTCGTCCTTTTGTATACGATGAAGTTAAGTCCCTCCAGAAAGACAAACCCCAGCCAGGGAAAGCGTTCAATATGTTCTCCCAGCCCGGCTTTCTTCTCCGCCGTTTCCTGAAGATCCGTGTAGGCGTAGGCCCCGCAGAAGATCAGGTTAAAAAGGTAGATAGCCGGGAATGACACAAAGCGGAATCCCATATAGTCACGGACGCGGCTGCCGTCCACCAGGGGCGGACGATAGATCACTCCGATCTTGTCGAAAAACACTATTGTCAGATATGAAAGCAGACAGGTCCAGAACATGACCTTGCATATTCGCTTAAAGTCTATATCCTTGACTGCCATCATCATCACAAACAGCTGAAGGAATGTAATGCCGGCCCCTGCCATTTTCTGGATCATCATCAGATAACAGAAAAAAACAGCAGCCGTCGATACAGCCCGCACCGCGAGGCGCATGTCCGACAGCAGAATGCGCACAAGAAATAAAAGCAGGCAGAAATATCTGATCAGCTTTCCAAGTTCCGACCCGAAGATCAGCCCGAATCCGCTGTCATCAATATATGCCTGCAGCACCCACAGTATGAGTCCTGTAAAAGTCAAGAGCTCATCAAGCCGGATCCTGGGTGTATCCTGCGGGATCCGGAGCCTGACAGCTCTGCTGTCAAAAACCATATATTCGTTCTCCGTAATTTGAATTGCTGCTGCTCATATCCAACCGGAAAAACAGATTACCGGACAATGTCATCCTTGGTCTCACCTTCATCGAGCAGCCATGCATCCATACCGTGCATGATGCGCTTTTCCTCCGGCGGCAGCTGCATATAATCGTGATACAGGCCTCGCAGATAGTGGTCGTAGTTGGAGGGCGCGTTCATCATTCTGCCTTCAAAAGGCACCTTAACGGGAATCATGAATTTTTTGCGCGACATACGTTCCCTGGGTCCGTATCCCCACATGATACATCCCACGTAAGGGGTGCTGTCATAAGGAATGGACATAGAGAGATCATCGATCTTTCTGAGGAGTCTGGGCATAGGCATGGCGATCTTGAGCACCCCTATGACTGCAGGCTTGAGGATCTTTTTGAGCAGGGTCTTTCCCTCTCCCATTTTTGCCAGCTTGATAAAGATCAGCTTGCGCAGACGAAGGGATTTTTCATAGATCCTGCGGTTTTCCTTATTGTCAACCGGATTTCCGTCGATGGGGAAAATATCCATCCAGATCTGGTTGACATTGGTCTCGTTGTCATAATAGGGAAAGTCGACAAATGTCCGGGTGTCGACCAGTTTGATGAAAGGATAATTCAGCGTTCCGTCCCTGTAGGTCTTAAACTCCATATACTCCGGAAATCCCGTCAGGTCCAGATCTTCTATATGATAGAGCCGTTCAAAATCCGGGCGGGGCATCATCACATCGATATCGTCGTCCCATGGAATGAAGCCCTGATGGCGGATGGCTCCCAGGAGTGTGCCGCCGCCGAGGGTAAAATAGATATCATTTTGTTCACACAGCTTTGTAAACGCGTCCATGAGCTCCAGCTCCAGACCGCGGATCTCATCCAGTGTCAGTTTTTTCATGACTTGTCTCTTTTCCCTGTACTTTCCTGTACTTCTCTATGTTTTATACTTTCCTGAACTGCCCCATCGTGCTGTTCCCTGATCCATATTCATAGTAAAGATCACTATTCATATTCTTAATCGCAGGCCTCAGAATTACATTTCAATTACATTTCAGAATCACTCTGTCAGCAGCTTTTCAAGGCGTTCCACTTCCGCGGCGCTGTTGTAGCCCTTCTGTGTAAAATCTTCAATAAGGTCCGCAAAGGCAGGATCATCCGCCGACAGCGGCCTCGAGTCCATGCTGTTGCGCATCTGGATGATCTCGTTGGCCCATGCGGCAGGTCCCTGTTCCAGGGAATAGAAATGCAGTCTGTCCGTGACCGCGATATCTTTGGGAATGACATCCGCAGACGCAAGGGTCGGAAGGCCTGCTGCCTGCGCCTCAAGGCCGGCGATCCCCAATCCTTCAAAAACGGAAGGAAAGAGGAAAAAGTCAGCCGCGCCGAGCCAGCCCGCTATATCCGTCACAACACCGGTAAAGTACACCTCTTCCTCGAGTCCCTTTTCGCGCACATGGGCACGCAGCATCTCCTCGTCCTCACCCTGTCCGACCAGCACAAGCCTGGCGTCAGGCATTTCGGGGATAAGCTCGGCCATCACATCGACTGCAAATTTCTGGTTTTTCTGGAAGTGAAGACGTCCGATGCAGATGATGATATATTTGTCCGTCCAGTCCGAGTCTCCCCCCGCCTCGCTGCGGAAGGCATCTCTTCTTGTGATTCCATCCTGAATCTTTTCGACATCGATGGCGTTCCGGATCACGACAGCCGGATGCTGCAGTTCCCCTTTTCCGCCGCGCCCGGCGTAGAACCATTTTGCCGCATATTCGGAACAGGCCCAGAAATCCGTGGCATATTTTCCCACAGTCCCCCTGTTTGCTTCGTGCAGCATCCCGCGAAGCTTCGTGTCCATGTTCTGCGCATTGTGGCTGTGAATGATCCTCCTGGGGATCCCGTATTTTTTAGCCATCTTCAGGTAGTCAATGTTGGCAAGACTGTTGACATTGACCCAGATCGCCTGATATTCCTTTGCGTGTTTTTCAAAAAAAGCTTCCAGTTCCCTGCGGAAACGGACCGGATTCTTTCGTCTGGACGTAAAATGCACCGTCCGGCCGCCCATGGCATGGATCTCATCCTCGAAAGCCACAGGATCATAGGAATTGCAAAGGAAATCAAAATGAAACCGGCTGCGGTCGATCCGCCGGTAATAGTTCATAAGAAAACTTTCCACCCCGCCGGGGTTCTCTGTCATACCGAAAACAAGGACATTATACATGACTGTCATGACCTCCGCTGTCAGTTTTCCAAATACTATCTCTGCAGTCGTTATCCTCTGATCGTTTTCAGCGGGGATGTCCCCGCCTGTAAAAAAAGTATTCTTAAAGTGCTCAGCCGT
>Ga0310695_10005644_pt1 | contig 21625 bp, 16 predicted proteins | sample RumenRJG_04DNA_FD_203882 | JGI IMG/M metagenome (GOLD analysis project Ga0310695, IMG submission 203882) | Bovine rumen microbial communities from Lethbridge, Alberta, Canada - RJG_04 (v2) (version 2) | ecosystem: Host-associated > Mammals > Digestive system > Stomach > Rumen | place: Canada...
CAAGTCGCAAGCGGACATCTCGCTCGTGATCCAGCAGTTCTTGCCGCTGAAGCGCACGGGTACGAACCGCTACGTGGGCGTATGCCCCTTCCACGACGACCACTCCCCCTCCATGACGGTAAACCCGACCATCGGCATCTACAAGTGCTTTGCCTGCGGTGCGGGCGGGGACGTGTTCAAGTTCGTCCAGGAACACGAAAAAATTGATTTTAACGGCGCGGTGGAATGGGTCGCGAATTTCGTGGGATTCCCGCTCCCCAAGTTTTCCTCGAAGGAAAACTCCGAAATCACCGAAGAACGCGCGATGGTGCGCAAGCTGAACGAACTCGCCTGCGAATGGTTCGAGCAGCAGCTCTCGCTGAGCCCGAAGGCGCTCGAATACCTGGCCAAGCGAAACATCTCGGAACAGACGCGCAAGGAATTCCATATCGGCTACGCCCCCGACGGACGCGAAGGCTTCATCGCCTACGCGGCAAAGAACGGCTTTTCGCCACGCGACTGCGTCAAAGCGGGCCTCGCCACCGAAAAGAAGAACGGCGGCATCGCCGACAAGTTCCGCGACCGCCTCATGATTGCCATACAGAACCAGTCGGGAATCGTCGTCGCATTCGGCGGTCGCGACCTCGCCCCCAAGCAGGAAGGTTTCGAGCGCCCGAAGTACATGAACAGTCCCGACACGGCGCTCTACAACAAGAGCGAAATCCTGTTCGGCCTGAACCATAGCCGTGGCGCCATCGCGAAAGAGAACGCCGTCATCATCGTCGAAGGCTACTTCGACCTCATCAGTCTCTACCAGGGCGGCGTTCAGAACGTGGTGGCGGCATCGGGCACCGCCCTCACCGAATTCCACGCGAACATCCTCGCCCGCTACGCGAAAACCGCGTACCTCGTATTCGACGGAGACGCCGCCGGCCAGAAGGCGACCATGCGTTCGCTGGAAATCGTGCTCCCCAAGGGCATCAACCCGAGAATCTTTGCGCTCTCGCGCCCCGACGGCACCAAGATTGACCCGGACAACTTCGTGAACGAGCGCGGCGCCGACGCCTTCCGCGCGGAACTTTCCCATGCCGAAGACTGGCTCAGCTATCTCGCCCGCAAAAAAGACCTGAACAGCATCGAGGCGCGCGCGGAGTTCATCACCTACGCGAAATCCCTCGTCAAGAGCATCGAGAACAAGGAACTGCAGAACCAGTACCTGAACCTCATCGCGGAACGATTCGACACGAACCGCTCCCTGAACGGCGTCAAGAGCATCAAGCCGCAAAGGGCGCCCAAGGCTCCCGCGCCCCAACCGCAGCCAAACCCGGAACTCGCGGAGTACGGCGTCGACTATTCTGCGCCGGTGCAGGAACAGGTGCGCGTCCCGTGGGAAATCCTTTCCCCCATCGAGATCCGCTTTGCGAACCTGCTGTTCCACAACCCGACACTCCTCGACCGTGCCAGCGAATATTTCGACATGGAATTCGCCGCCAGCGGGATCCAGCTGCTGGAATCCTCGCTCATCGACGAATTCGTCAACACCATCATCGCGAACTACGCGGAAACCGGATACTTTTCCGCCCAGCTCCTGTACGAACAGCTCTCGCCCACGCTGCAGCTGTTCCTGGAAAACCTCCCCGAGGAATCCTGGACACCGCCCAAGGAAATCATCGAATTCTACGAGACCCTGATGGTCCTCACGCAGCGCCTCTGCGACCGTACCAAGAAGCAGATATCGCTTTCGACGCAGGAAGGCATGGAGCAGAGGCTCCGCCTGAACCAGTTCACGCAGGGCATGCAGAAACTCGAAACCCAGTACAAGAAGGGCTCCCTCTCCATAGACGGATTCGCAGACCAGATTATCAAGAGCAAACAGGCCCTCATACAGATTCTAGCCGCAACGAAAGGATAGCACCATGTTATCGATAAAGAACCTGAAAGCAAGCATCGAAGACGGAACCCAAATCCTGAAAGGGATCAACCTCGAAGTCAAACCCGGCGAAGTCCACGCCATCATGGGCCCGAACGGTTCGGGCAAGAGCACCCTTTCGAAGGTCATCATGGGCCACCCCGCCTATCACGTGGACGGCGGCTCCGTAGAACTCGACGGCAAGAACCTCCTCGACATGGAAATCAGCGAACGCGCGAACTCCGGGCTGTTCATCAGCACGCAATACCCGACCGAAATCCCGGGCGTGAACAACGTGGAATTTTTGAAGATGGCGCTCAACAGCAAGCGCGCCTTCCTCGGCCAGCCCGAAATCGGCGACAACGAGTTCAAAAAACTTATCGACGAGAAGATGGCCCTTCTCGAGATGGACGAACGCTACCGCGACCGCGGCGTGAACGACGGCTACTCCGGCGGCGAGAAGAAGAGGAACGAAATCCTGCAGATGGCCATCCTCGACCCGGAAGTGAGCTTCCTCGACGAGACGGATTCCGGCCTCGACATTGACGCGCTCCGCATCGTCGCAAACGGCATCAACCACATCATGAGCCCGGAAAAGGCGGTTATCCTCGTGACGCATTACCAGCGCCTGCTCGACTACGTGAAGCCCACCTACGTGCACGTGCTCCGCCACGGGAAAATCATCCTGAGCGGTGGCCCGGAACTCGCCCTCAAGCTCGAAGAACAGGGCTACGACTGGATCGAGGAGAAATAATGGACGCACTCTCCCGCATCAAGCAACTGGGAATGCCCCGCCGTAACGACGAGCTGTGGACATTCTTCCCCGTTTCAAGGATTCCCGCGCCCGAATTCCCGGACGCATGCGCCTGTGAAGAAGACTTCGCAGAAGAAAAAGACTTTGCCGCCCTCCTCCCGGTGGCCCAGAACGCCCGTGCGCTCAAAAGGGCCATCGCCGACGGCGAATCGGAAATGGCACTCATCAAGTGCAACAACGACTTTGGCCGCACCATACTGGATATCGGTAAGCAAGCAAAAGCAAGCATCGAAATTCTCGACAACAAGATCCCGCATCCCGTTTGCGCGGAACGCTTCGACGTGAACGTGGGCGAAGGCGCCGACGTGGAAATCTTCTTCGCGAATCCCGCGAGCGAGCTGCCGCTCGCCTTCAGGCATTTCCGCATCACGCAGGCCGCAGGCAGCAGCGTGCGGTTTTCGTCCATCGAACGCGGGAACGGCATCGCACGCGTGAGCATCGACGCCTTCCTGAACGCCCCGGGCGCGAAATTCGAAATCCGCACGCTGAACATGCTCGGAGGCAATTCGGAAAGCCACCACAGGCTCCATATATACCACAACGCCCCCGAAACAACCAGCGTACAGCTCTCCAGGAACCTGCTCGACGGAAATTCCCGCGCAAGCTACGACGGGAGCGTCATCGTCGGGAACGGATGCACCAAGGCGTTCTCGAGCCAGCTTGTGAACACCATCCTGCTTTCGGAGGACAGTTCCGTCTCCGTGAAGCCGGTGCTCAAGATTTACCACGACGACGTGGAATGTACCCACGGCAACACCGTGGGCGAACTCGACGCAGAACAGATGTTCTACCTCGTGAGCCGCGGCATCCCGAAGGAAGTTGCGAAAAAAATGCTCATGGCAAGCTTCGCGAAAGAGACGTTCTACCCGTTGCCCGATTCCCCCGCCAAGAAGCGCCTGCTCCAGGTGCTCGAAAACGGCTAAAATCCGGCCCATAAACGGAAAAGCGGCCCCTCTTGCAAGGGACCGCCTTCTTAGGGGAATGAGAATCTCTATGTAAAGTTCGCGTAAAGGATAAGGGCGACACCTGAGAACGCCATGATGAAGTTGATGAAGAAGGCGTTGCTGCAGAGGTCCTTTCTGATTTGGTTCATTGCTAATCCCTTTCCCTTGACGACCATAATATAGATTAGGTTAGCCCCCGATTCAAGTGTTACAAATCACACTGCAACAGACGTCACAAAGTGACGAAATGCTTACGCGACTAAGGCTGTTTTTCCTCGATTTTTACCACCGGTTCGTCCATCATTTTCTCGGCGATAACCTCGGGTGTTTCCTCGGCAACAGCGGCGTTCGACTCCTCGGGCATCCAAGGTTTGTCGAGGCTCTTTTCCCAGGAAACAGTAGGCGCCTGCTGCGCCTCGTGCGAGGTATCCACGATCGGGAGACCCAGGAGTTCGCGGGCGCGGTTCAGGGCCGCGTCGATGTTGCCGAGGGCGTTCTCTTCGCCAAGCTGGCCGAGGACGCCAGCGCGGGTAAGCGCCACCACGGGCTGGGCATGCACACCGCTTAACAATAGACGTGTGCCTTCGCGATTACAACGCGCGAGCAGGTCCTCGATCATCTGGATTCCGGCGGCATCGATGCTCGAGACGCTACGCATGCGCAAGATGAGGATCTTCGGCTTGTCGGAAATGCGGGCCATCGTGTCCTTGAACTTGTCGACCGCGCCGAAGAACAGCGAACCGGCGAGTTCGTAAACCACGACACCCTTCGGAACCTGGCGGGAAAGCTCGTTGTGGGCGGCTTCCTCATCGTCTTCCTTGAGGGCTTCCGTGACCGTTTCCATCTCGGAAACGTCGCTCATGCGCTTGATGAACAGCACCGCGGCCAGCAGCACGCCGACTTCGATGGCAACCGTGAGGTCGATGATCACGGTGAGGAAGAAGGCCACGAGCATCACGATCACGTCGCTCTTGGGGGCCTTGAACATCTTGATGAAGCTGCGGTAGCCGCACATGTTGAACGCCACCTGGAACAGCACCGCGGCAAGCGCCGCCATCGGGATCATCTCGGCGTACTTGCCGAGGACGAGCATGATAAGCAAAAGGACAACCGCATGCACGAGGCCCGAAATCGGGCTCACCGCGCCGTTACGGATGTTGGTCGCGGTACGGGCAATCGCGCCTGTCGCGGGAATGCCGCCGAACATCGGCGAAAGCACGTTGGCGACACCCTGGCCGAAAAGCTCGGTATTGGAGCGGTGCTTGGTGGAGGTCATACCGTCGGCCACCACCGCCGAAAGCAGGGATTCGATAGCGCCGAGGATGGCGATCGTGAGAGCCGGCTGGAACACCTTCTGCATCATCTCGAGGCTGATGTTCGGCAGGTGCGGCACTGGAAACCCGCTCGGGATGTGGTTTTTCATGCCGATGGTCACCACGCCGTGGCCGGTAACGGGATCGTCCCAGCCCAGCACCTTCACCATGACGGTCGCGACGATAATCGCGATGAGCGAGCCGGGCACCTTCGTGGTGATCTTCGGCCACAGGATGCACACGGCGAGGGCCACGAGGCCCACGATTACCGCATACATGTTCAAGGTATCAAAAGACGACGCATAGAGCTTGATCTTGCCGATAGCATCGGCCGGGTCCTTCGCGAGGAAGCGCAGCCCGAAGAAGTTCGGGACCTGGCCGAGCGCGATGATGATGGCGATACCCGCGGTAAAGCCCACGGTTACCGGGTACGGGATGAACTTGATGATGGCACCGAACTTCGCGATGCCGAAGATAATGAGCAGAATGCCCGCGAGGAGCGTCGCGGAAGCGAGACCGTCGTAGCCGTACTGGCTCACGATGCCGTAAACGATCACGATGAAGGCGCCCGTGGGCCCGCCAATCTGGAAGCGGCTACCGCCCAGCAGGGAAATCGCGAAACCCGCGATAATCGCGGTGTAGAGGCCCTGTTCGGGGCCGACGCCCGAGGCGATGGCAAAAGCGATGGCGAGCGGGAGCGCGAGGATGCCCACGATGAGACCCGACATCAGGTCGCTCACGAAGTTTTTCTTGGTATAGCCCCTACGGACCGTACGGAACAGTTCGGGGGTAATTGTCGTCTTTACGCCTGCGAGGAAACTCTTGACGGATTCCTTGGCATGGATATTGGTCATCGGCACTCCGATCTTGTAGAACGGCGCCAAATTTAGGAAAATTTACATTCCCTGTTAAGGGGAAATAGGAAAAAAGTAATGAGCCGTGAACTGCGAGCGAAGGGCTACAGGAGACCCTTCTTCGCGGAGCGCATCAGGTTCTTCACCTGCTTGGAGGTCAGCTGGGGAACGTCGGCGTCGCGTTCGCGGCGGGACTTGGGAGCGCATTCCTCGCAATAGTACTTGACGACCGTCCCGAAGCTCGCGGCACCATCGCCCATATCGGTCTGGCGCGTACGGTAAGAACGGACGAGCGCCTCCTTGTGGCACTTGTCACAGACGCCCATCTTGGGGGCGGCAGCCTCGTGGCGTTTCTTCTTGTCGCCGTTCTTGTCGCTATCCATCGCCCAAGCCCTTGCGCTTGCGGCATTCTTCGATGCAAAATGGTCATCAAACAAGCTCATAATGGTACCTTCCCTTTTTTATTTCATCGTCTCTAATATACAATCTTGTAAAAAAAGCGACAGCAACGTGAGGCACAAAGAGGTCGGTTTTGCGTCTTCCGAATACAGGCTACGGGCGAATTTGCCCCTTTCGGCCTGCAATTCCTTGAAATTCTCGGCATGGGCGGCAAAATCCAGGACCTGGACGCGCTCCGGAGCCTTCTGCGCCTGCGCACGGATAAAGTCATCGAGGGCCTGCACCTGCCCGTCTATTTCGGGAAGCAGGTCCTTGGGGATGGTGACGAGGTCCAGGTAGGACTGGGTCTTCTTGAGGATCTCGTCCACGAGCGCCCCGTAGTTCGAAGTCACCTTCGAGGCGTCGCCGCCCTCGCGCTTCATCTCGGAGAGGCCAAGCCCGAGCACAATGCGACCCGCTTGCTTACCTATAATATCCGAAGATGCTCGGGCGAGCAACTGGGAAAGCGAGGGCAGCACCGGAGCGTTCACGGAAAACTGCATCGGGCGGTTGGGCCTGCGGCAGAGGAGCATCTCGACACAACGCGCAGCGGCTTCGCCCTGCGACCCAAACAGTTCGTCCCCTATGATAAGTATCCTGTTTTCCACGTCAATAATCTACTCTTTATTGTCGGGTTTGACCACCTTTATGACCCAATAATCGCCTTTTTTTTCGCGAAACACGACCTTGTTGCCGTCGGCGACCAGGCTGCCCGGAACATTCTCGATGGGAGACCCCTCGTCAAGCCAGATTTCAAGCTCCTTCCCGCGCGGGTAACCCGCCATCACGAGCCTAGAGCGGACCGCGTTGCGGGGACAGATGACGCCCCGGAGGTCCAGCAGGCGCGGAAGCGTGCCCGACAGCGGTTCGGGAAGCGGTCTCGACGCGAGGGATTCGCAGAATTCGGCAATCTCCGTGGCATGGATTTCGGGCTTTTCGAGCCACATTTCCAGCGGGGCATCCCCGGCATGTGCAAGCAGGACGCGGGACAGGGCCTCGCCCGGAGGAACGACCTCCCCCGAACACCTGCGGAACCATTCCGCACAGGCGTACGAGACCAAATCCTTCAGGGCGGACCCGAAAGTTTCCTTGCCGCTGTTGGCTTCGATCCATTTTGCAATAGGGGACTTGTCCATCGTAGCGAATACTCTCCCGGAAAACTATAATCTAGTTACATATTTGCCCAAAAACGTCAAAAAAAGGTGTTTTTTCCCTAAAAAAAGGACAATTTTATTTTTCACACATTTTTACGCAAAAAACATAGCAAAGTCTGCCAATGGTTTCTATATTTGGCCCCAAGCATTCAATTATGCAAAGGTTTTTGAAAGGATGAGTACTGTACTTCTCTACGCGATGTTCGTAGTCTATTGTATCGCCGGTGTGGGATTGGTGATTTACGGTTTTAGCTGCTACTACAGCATATACCTATTCCTCAAGAACAGCCGCCGCACCCGTCTATCCGACCGCAAGCGCATTCTGCAATTCTATCGCGAACACTCCATTTCCGATCTCCCGCAAGTTACTACCCAGCTTCCTGTCTTCAACGAAGCCAACTGTGTCGAACGACTCCTCGAGGCCGTCTGCGCCATCGACTACCCGAAGGACAAGCACGAGATCCAGGTCCTGGACGACTCCACCGACGAATGCTACGAAGTGGCGAAGAAGAAGGTTGAAGAACTCGCCGCCCGCGGTTACGACATCAAGCTCATCCACCGCACGAACCGCTCCGAATTCAAGGCCGGCGCCCTCAAGGAAGCCATGGCCGTCGCAAAGGGCGACTTCCTCGCGATTTTCGATGCAGACTTCGTCCCCGAGAAGGACTTCCTCCTCAAGACGATCCCCTACCTGGTGATGGACGAACAGATTGGTCTGGTCCAGGGCCGCTGGGGCCACTTGAACCGCACCGAATCCGGTCTTACGCTCGCCCAGTCCATCGGTATCGACGGACACTTCGTGGTGGAACAGTCCGCACGTAGCTGGGGCAAGCTGTTCATGAACTTCAACGGTACCGCCGGCGTCTGGCGCAAGCAGGCCATATACGGCGGCGGCGGGTGGGAAGGCGACACCCTGACAGAAGATATGGACCTCTCCTACCGCAGCCAGCTCGCCGGCTGGAAGATGAAGTTCGTCTTCGACGTGATCGTTCCCGCCGAACTCCCGAACGACATCAACGCGTTCAAGGCACAGCAGTTCCGCTGGGCAAAAGGCTCCATTCAGACGGCCATCAAGATCCTGCCGCGCGTGCTCAAGGCCGATGTCCCGTTCCGCGTCAAGATTGGCGCCATCCTCCATACGACGCACTACTCGATTCACCCCTGCATGCTCTTTACCGCCCTCTGCGCATGGCCGCTGCTCGCATTCTTCGAACCGGTCGCGCACCTGCCGACGTGGATTTACACCGTCGGGTTCAGCTTTATCTTCCTCGCCGCAATCGCTCCTTCCGTGCTTTACTTTGTCGCCCAGCGTTGCTCCGGCTACACCGGCTGGAAGATCCGCCTCCTGAGCCTCCCCATCCTGATGGCGCTCGGCGTAGGCATCGCGGTGAGCAACTCCCGTGCCGTGTTCTCCGCAGTCCTCGGAACCAAGGGCAGTTTCGTCCGCACCCCGAAGAGCGGCGGCTCCAAGAAGAAGGCCAAGAGCCACTACGCTCAGAAGTTCCCGTGGCAGGCCATTCTCGAGCTCGGCGTGGGCGTCTACTGCATCTTCGGTCTTTTGGAATACATCGGCGCCCAGAAGTTCATCATCGGCCCGTTCCTCGCGCTCTACGCGGTCGGGTTCCTCTCCGTGGGCGTGCTTAGCTTCATGCACTTCATCAGCAACCTCTTCGAAATCCACAAGGTCCGCAAGGAACACGGAAACGTCGAGGCCCAGGAAGCCTAGGATTCCTAAAAACGATTTTCAAGACGTCCGCCGAAGCGGACGTTTTTTGTTGTCTCGTGGAGCGTGCGCAGGAGTTCCGCGGACTCGCTCCAATACGATTCCACGTAATGCGCATAAACTTTCCTGTAGGCGGCATAGCCCTGCATGACCGCGAGTGCCAGTACGGACGCGCAGGCGATGGCGACCATCATTTCCACGAGCGTAAAGCCAGCCTTCACCTGCACCGGACTATCCTCCTGAAGCGCTGCAGGCTGTCGCCGGTTTCCGCGTAGTAGAGATGCCCACCGGAGAGGGCGCGGCGGAGCGAGGGCGGAAGCGGAGACATGCGGAGCGTGTCGCCGCACGGTGGCGCTTCTACAATCAGGGATTCCATGCGCGCCACCGCCTGCGTCGCGGACTGCACGCGGGTACGTTCCGCGGCGGCAAGGCGCACGAAGGCGTCTGCACCGCAGGCGAGCGCCGCAAGGCCGATGGAGAATACCGCGACCGCGACGCAGACCTCCGGCAACGTGAAGCCGCGCCTGCCCGAGATGCATACCGGATGAAGGAAGTTCACCGCGCCACCCTCCTTTCGAATACGACCTTGCGTCCGTCCAGGAACGACGGCATCACGGAATCGTCCGCAAGGATGTTTCCGGGCAGGGCGGCGCGGAGTCCCGAGAAGCGTACGCCGGCGGCGACATTCACCTCGGTCCCGTTCTGCCCGAGTGCCACCGCCATGCTCGGGTAGTCGGCGACGGCACTCCCGCGGAGCGCAACCTCGCGGCGGGCGGTAACGATTCCGCGAAAGTGGACCGCACCGGAAATTTCCGCACGCTCGCCCGCCGCGATTTCCAGGAACGCGATACGCACGCGTCCCTTCACCGTCACGTTCCCCGCCGCATAAATCCGCAGCGTATCGTACGCGGTCTCTCCCTCCACCACGACATCGCCCGAGACGACCGCGTTCAGCGACGGGACGCGCCCTGCAAGCGCAAGCCGGAGGTCGCCGTCACGCACCTGCAGGTAAGCGCTCCCCGGTGCATCGGAAAAGCGACGGTTGCCGGAGTATCCCCGAAGCGCCGGATTCCGGAGGAGGGTTTCGCGGAGCGAACTGCGGTACGCTTCCATTCCCGTCGCCCATTCCCTGTAATCGAGCCTTTCCAGCCTCGACACCGTCATGACGCAAACCTCGAGCGTGGAATCGGGTGATGCGCAGAGCCGCCCGTAGGGGCCCAGCGCCGACTCGCTGACAGGCGGAAGGCCGGGAATCGCGGAATGCGGGAATCCCTCGAGATGCAGGAGCAGGCTAGACTCCGCATCGTACACCTCCTGCACTTCGCGTGCCACGCGCACCGCACGGCGGCGGACGCTCCCCGGCAATTCAAGAAGCGCCATGAACAGGAGCGTAAGCGCAAGCAATACGCCAAGCGTCAAAGTCATGATGTAGCCTTCCCTACCGCAACGCATGAGCATCTCCCGGATGATTCCCGTTAAGCAGTTCCAGCGGCGAGCCGTTGCAGACGAGCCGCACCCGGTCGCGCCCGATGGACGCAACAGCATACGCGCCCAGCGAGTCGCCGATGCCGAGCCACCGGATTTCGCCGCCCGCCTCCCGCGCCTGCGCAAGCTTTCCGTCGATCGTACCCTGGATGGATATGGCGGGCGGCGAGCAGGGCGGAGAGCTTTCCATAACCGCGCGATTCTTGTTTGGGATGCCCGCGCGTTTCATAATCCACGCGCCATCGCCGGGAACGGCCCGCGGAGGGGCTTCAAGCTCTGGAGCCGTACCCGCCACACATTCCTCGCAACCATGCGCACCCGCGTTGCCCGGCGCATCCACATTGTTCGAATCGCCCGCAACAAGCTGCGAGGCTTTCCATGCACCGGGCAAAGCGATGCATGCCAGAAGGAGTATCCGCACCGGAGTGAGGCGGGCTTTCGCACCCGCGGAACCAACATCAAAAAGGTCCAGCCCCTTCCAGAACGGGTCACGCGCCGCTACGGCGAAAAGCGCGAACGTCGCATCGGGAACAAACCGCGTGGCAAATGTATCCGCATAGCACCCCGCACGGGATTCCGCGCGCGAGAAGAGCGGGTCCTTTTCGAGGAACGTGTCGAAGCGTTCCAGGCGTTCTTCGACAAACGCGGCAGAATTCCCGCCGTAGCCGTTCTCTTCGGACCAGTGGCACAGGCGGCCTTCCATGAACACGAGGATGTACAGCACTCCGTCGACAACGGCCGCGAATCGCATGTTGCCGCCGCAATCGCACGAACGGATTTCTTTGTCGGCAAGCGCGTAGAGGCCGACGGATTCAGGCAGGGCGCGCCCGCGAGATTGCTTTCCGCGAGAATCCCGCTCGCACGATTCACGCGCGGCGTCCGGGACGGCCACCAGATAGCGATGCCTGCGCCCGTCCGCCGCATTGAACGAAATCATCTTCCAGAACACCGAGCGGCACTGCATTTCCGGAAAGTCCCGCGCGAACGACGACTCGAGCGATTCATGCGAAACCTCGCCCTCGAAATCCGTCACCACTTCCCAGGTGAACATCCGCGCCCGCACCGCGCGAGCACGCCCCATGCGCCATCCCGCCATGCTACTTCACCTCCGGAGTGATGAATACGGCAAGTTCGCTCTCGTCCTCTTCTTCGCTCACGTAACTGAAGAGGCGGCCAAGCAGCGGGATGCTCCCGAGGAAGGGAACCGCGCTGCGGACTTGCGACTTGTTCTTGCGCCGGAGCCCGCCCAGGCAAAGCGTTTCGCCATTCTTGAGCACAACCGTCGTCTTGAGGTTTCGCGTGCTGATGTCGCGCGGCCCGTCGCCGGAGCTGCGCCCCGCCGTCTTGATTTCGGGCGACACTTCCAGCGTGATGCTTCCCGAGCGCGTGACCGAGGGAGTCAATTCGAGCGAAATTCCGTCGTTGAAACTCCGGTAATCCGTGATGGGATAGCCGTCGGCGGAAACCTGGCTCACCAGGTAATACACCGTGTTCGTCACGTTGAGTTCCGCCTTGTTACCGTTGAGCGTCGTGAGCCGCGGGCGCGCAAGCACTTCCGCCATGTCGTTCTCCTCGAGGCTCGCAAGTTCCATCTCGAATCGGTCCGGGAGGATTCCCACCTTGCCGAACGCACCCGATGCCGAGACATCCTTTCCCAGGAAATCGTAGAACCCGCGGAGCCCGATATCGTTCTGGCCCGTCTTGCGCGTTGCACCGCTATGAAGTCCAAGCTCGAAAGCCTTTCCGCGTTTAAGTTCTACAATGATACAAGACAACGTTACCTGTAATGCAGGGACATCTACGAGAACGAGCACCGATTCGGCGACGGCTACTTCCGCCTGCGGGCCCGCCAAAAGCAACGCATTCTGTTCCTTGACCTCGGATACGGCGAGGTTCCCTTCGGGAACGAACTTCGAAAGTTGCGCCATCGCCTTCTCGGGATGGATATGCCGGAGCGGGTAAAGCCGCGTCGTCGACAGGGCATTTTTCGCCCCTCGCTCGGCTACAAATAAATTAACAGAATCAAGGACATAGACGTAGCGGCTTCCCCTGAATATGTTCTCGAGCAAACCGTCAAGCGCGATTCCCTCGAAATGAAGCCGCACCGTCTCCTGCACGTCCCCGTACAGCGCGAGATTGAGGCCCGCGATTCTCGAAAGCTCGCGCAGCACGTCCGCGAGGGGCGCCGAGTCGAGATCCACTGCATAGGAATCGCCGTCCCGCGATATGTCGGGCGGCACCGTGCCCTGCGTCGATACGCCCTCCGCGCCATTCCCGGCACCTCGCCCCGAGCCACGCTTCGGCTCCACCCGGAGGCAACCCGCCTCGCGCCGCACGCGGAATCCCTGCGAATCCATGATCTGCCTGAAGGCGACCTCGGCGCTCAAGCCCCGCAGGGTTCCCGAGACCTTCCCGGAGACGCCGGGCGCGGGCAAGATGTTCAATCCCGTATTGGCCGAATATTCGCGTATGAATTCCAGCACGTCCTTGTCGCGCACGGATACGCTTACCAGGGAATCCTTCTCCGCGAAGTAATTCTCCCCGCGGTCATATGCCCGCCGGATATGGAAAACATTCCCCTCCTCCACCACCTGGAGGCCCATGGAGGCGCACAGGGCCGAAAGCCCCTCGAGTACCCCCACGCCATCGAGATGAAACGTCACGCGTTCATCGATGCCTCGGTCCACCAGGATGGGCGTATCGTAGGCCAGCGAGAGCGAACGCGCCACCTCGCCAATCGGCGTATCCACAAAATCGAAAGTCGCCGCATCCAGACGCAAAGCGGCCAAAAGGATTATCCAGAATTTTTTCGGAGGCATTCGCCACCCCAGAGTAAGCATTTCCGCAAAGCGGCCCCTGCCCGGGATGTAGAAAAGGGCGGAATATCACGCCACAGAAGAACGGCCCAGCCGTCACGAACAATATACATAAAAACCCGGACAAATTGTCCGGGCTTGCACTTTTTGAGGTCAATAAGCACTAAATCTTGAAGTCGAGACCCACGCCGAAGCCGCGGCTGTCGCGTTCATACACATCCAGGCCGTATTCCACCTTCTCGTCGTAATCGTTGTAGAGCGTGTGGAAGTAGCTCAGGTTCACGCGCATCCAGTCCGTCGCGCGGTACGCAAGGCCAAAGCCGAAGCTCCTCGACGAGATGTTGATGTTCATGTCGCTGATGTAGTCATCCTTGATGCCAAAGCGGGTCACCTGCATGCCGCCACTCAGCGTAAAACGCTTCAGGAAATCCACCTCGACGCCGTAGAGGAACTCGTTCGTATCGTCCACGTGGTCTTCCAGGTCGCCGCTGAAATCGGCCTTGCTGTCGAACCAATGATGATAACCGAGGGCGATACGCACGTTGTCAAGCAACGCGTAGTTCAGGCCCACCGCCAAGAGCGACGGGATGTCGTTATGGTCCTTCTTGCCGTCGTCGAACTGTTCAAGGGGCGTATCGTTCTTCTTGGTATCGTTTTCCATTTCGATGGACGTATTGTACTCGAACTTCGCACCGACAGTCAGACGCTTGTACTTAAAGCCAAGACCCACGATAGGAGTGATGCCCCAGCCCGTCTGATCGAGTTCCAGTTCCATGGTCGTCTTGTCATCCATGGTCTCGAACGTCTTCGCGAGCGTCGCGTACTGCACCTTCTCTTCTTCAGTCTTCGCATTGGCGGCAAGCGTCGCAAACGTCTCGGAAAGCCTAGAAGCCTCCATCATCTTGCCGTCGGGATTCACGCCGGGAACCTTCGTATTCAGCTGCAGATTCCCGACGGAGCCGTCGTAGCTGCTCATCGCATAGTTGAAGCGGGCACCGGCGTACACCGAGAACATCTTGCCGAACTCGTAGGCCGCACCGAGAGTCGCGCCGAAGATGTAGGAACTCGCCTCGAGCGAGACATCCACGGAACTCGCATCCGTCTTGAGGCCCTTTTCCGTAAGGCCCGCTTCCATCTGCTTGAGCGGGGAATACATGAGCGCATAGAAGCTCGGGATACCGTCATCGAAATTCACCTTGCCGCCACCGCCGATCACGCCGATATGTCCGGAAAGTGCGAAGTTGCCCTTGTGCCACGTTACGAGAGCGCTGGGGAGCGAAGGAACGAAGGCCTCTCCCTCGAATTTCTCGCCCTCGTCGAATATCATGGACTTCTCCACCGTCGTGCTGCGGGTCTGCCAGAACGTCTGGTTGTTCACGGAGATGTACAGGCCGTCTTCCATGAACGCCGTTCCCGACGGGTTCGCGTAAGGGGCATCCACGTCGGTGCTCGCATCGCGCGCCACGCTGCGCTGGAACAGGACGGACTGGTTGGTGTTGGTGTTCAGGCCGCCGGCAAAGGCTGTCGCGGAAGCCAGAGAAATCAATGCCAAGGCACGTTTCATAAGGAGAATCCTTTTCTCTCGTTTAAGATCCGCACCACAAGTTAGAAAAGGATTTCGGGAATTTTCTTATATTCCGCTTACTTATTTATTCCGTACAGAAAAAAGCAAGTTTTTTGTAATATTGGGCCGTGGGTATGCAATCAGAGACTCGCGAACTTGCGCAGGCCAAGGACCGAGGCAAACGCACTCAGCGCAATGCTTACAAACAAAGTAACCACGGGGATTACAAGTCCGCCCAGGAACACCTCGTAGCCGAACTGTACCAGCAACAGGAGAGGAATAATTAAGAATAAAGTAAGATGCGTAGTCGCACGCACCGTCTTTACGCGGAGCGAAAGCATCAGCGAGAACGATGTCGTGAGGAGCACCGCCGAGAGCGCCCCGAGAATGGACGCAAGCGCCGCGACAGTCGAAATATCGGGATGCGAAGCCCAGTAAGCAAGCTGAGCCAGGAGCGCGAACCCCACCGGGAACGGAATAATCGCGAGCAACTTGCCCCAGAAAAGCCTCGCAGGCGCGATGGGAGAAAGCTGCAACAGTTCAAGCGAATTGCGCTCGCGCTCGCCCGCAAACGAATCTCCGGCCAACGGCGAACCCATGGGCGCCATGAGGCACCCCAGCAGGAGCATCATGTAGCCTTCCATGTCTTCCATAATCTGTACACCATAGCGGGAAACCGCAATCCCCTGGCTCGCCGCGAGAATCACCGGCGGGATGACGAAGGGTATCCAGAATTTCGGGTCCCGGAATATCAGGCGAAGTTCGTGTCTAAAAACGTGGAGCATGTTTTCGAGCTTGTCATCCCGGCCTTGTGCCGGGATCACCATTCATTTGTGCATTAAGAATCATTTCATTACTCAAACCAATCGAAATTGACAAATCATTCCATTCAGGATTTTTCCCTTCAACAAGATTACATTTCCATAGTCTCGGGTATTTTTTCAGTTGTTTTTCTCTTTTTATCGCTTCTTCAATATTAAAAAAAAATTCATAATACACTAATTTCGTCACATTATATTTTTTTGTAAATCCCTCATTTAAATGAATCTTATGTTCCAAAACTCGTCGAACAAGGTCATTCGTCACGCCCGTATAAAAGACGGTATTGTCTTTTGTTGTCAACAAGTAGACATAGTAATTGTTGTCCATGCAGATGAAAATAAAAAAAACTAGCAAGAAAAATGTGACCCCGGAATAAATCCGGGGTGACACATAAGCGATTACTGTCTCGTGAGCGTCTTGTACCTGATGGGTTTCGGATTGTCGGCATCTTCGCCGAGACGCTTGCGGCGGTCGGCTTCGTACTCGCTCCAGTTGCCTTCGAACCACACGACCTTCGAATCGCCTTCGTAAGCGAGGATGTGCGTGGCGATGCGGTCCAGGAACCAGCGGTCATGCGAGATAATCACGGCGCAGCCTGCGAACTTGAGAATCGCCTGTTCCAGAGCCTGCAACGTTTCGATATCCAAGTCATTCGTCGGTTCGTCGAGGAACAAGAGGTTGCCCGGCTTCTGCAGGTTTTTCGCCATGAGCACGCGGTTGCGTTCACCGCCCGAAAGCGTCGTGAGCTTCTTCTGCTGGGCGGCACCCGTGAAGTTGAAGAGTCCGCAGTAGGCGCGGCCGTTCATCTTGCGGTCACCCACCATAATCTCGTCGTTACCGCCGGTGATTTCTTCCCACACGGTTTTGCTATCGTCGAGACTATCGCGGCCCTGTTCCATACTGATGATTTCCACAGTCTCGCCAATCTTGAGAGTACCGCCATCGGGCTTTTCCTGGCCCATAATCATCTTGAACAAAGTCGTCTTACCCGCACCGTTCGGGCCAATAATGCCCACGATGCCGGAACGCGGCAGATTGAAGTTCAAGTCGTCGAACAGCACCTTGTCGCCAAAGGCCTTCTGCAAGTGTTCCGCCTGGATAACGATATCGCCCAAGCGCTTACCGTTCGCAATGTGGATCTGCGCCACCTTGATCTGTTCGCGGGAATCTTCGGCCAAGAGTTCCTCGTAAGCCTTGAGACGGGCCTTGCTCTTTGCCTGGCGGGCCTTCGGACTCTGCTTGACCCATTCCTGTTCGCGAGCCAAACGCTTCTGCCTGTCGGATTCGCCCTTTTCTTCGCCACGGAGGCGTTCGAGTTTCTGGTCGAGCCACTGGGCGTAATTGCCTTCCCAAGGAATGCCGCGGCCGCGGTCAATTTCCAGAATCCAGTTCGTCACGTTGTCGAGGAAGTAACGGTCATGCGTTACGAGAATCACAGAGCCCTTGTATTCGCGGAGGTGGCGTTCAAGCCAGGCGACCGTTTCAGCGTCCAGGTGGTTCGTCGGTTCGTCCAAGAGCAGCAAATCCGGTTCTTCGAGGAGCAGGCGGCAGAGGGCCACGCGGCGCTTTTCACCACCGGAAAGGTTCGTCACCGGCCAGTCACCCGGCGGGCAGCGGAGAGCGTCCATCGCAATTTCGATATTGCGGTCGAGACTCCACAGGTCCTGCGCGTCGATGATGTCCTGAAGTTTCGCCTGTTCGTCGAGGAGCTTGTTCATCTCGTCGTCTTCCATGGGTTCGGCGAACTTCATGGAAATCTCGTTGAAGCGGTCGAGCACGGCCTGCTTCTTGGCAACAGCCTGCATCACATTTTCCTTGACGGTCAAGTTCGGGTCGAGCTGCGGTTCCTGCGGCAGGTAGCCCGCGGTGCGGCCCGGTTCGATCCAGGCTTCGCCCTGGAATTCCTTGTCGATGCCCGCCATGATGCGGAGCAGCGTCGACTTACCGGCACCATTCTGGCCGATGATGCCAATCTTTGCGCCGTAATAGAAGCTCAAGGAAATGTCCTTCAGCACCTCCTTGTTTGGCGGGTACGACTTGGTCATCTTGTACATGTAGAAAACGAATTTTTCTGCTTTATTCTGTTCGGCCATATTTAAATGATTGGGCCCGGAGGGCCGCGGTTAATGGTTAATCCACCTCACAATATAGTAAAGATTTACATTTTTCCGAGTCTTATGATTGCCCATTTGAGCACGTTTTTACTATATTTGGCCCCATGGATTTCGGGCAGTACGGAAATACGTGGTGGAGCAAGAAGTGGCTCGAGACGCTCCTTGCCGGGGCCGACGCTAGCGTCGTCGCCACAGGCCTGCGCTATGCCATCCGCGAACAGGTCAAAAGCATCGACATCGTGGACAACCGCGTGATTTCTGTAGTGAAAGGCCCGAATGGCGGACTGCACAACAACTACATCGTATTCCCGCTTTTTGCACGCGAGCGCTGCGAGATGTTCATGAGCCTCCTGAGGCAACAACCCTCCGAGATGCTTGCCCTGAACAACAAGGCTCTCAACGAGTCCATCGAGATCCTGCTCGCCAAGAGCGGACTCCAGCTGTTTGACGAACCCGAGAAGGTGAAGATGGGCTGCGACTGCCGCGACCCCCTCCCCTGCAAGTATACCGTCGCGACTTTCTTGAAAATAGCCGAGCAGGCGAATACCGACCCCGGCGTGCTGTTCAAGCTGCACGGGATGGACATCGCGATGGCGAAGAACTTTACCGCGGCACCCGCCGACCTGGATGCTCCGACGGAAGCGAGCCTCGTGCGTACGCTGGGCAAGGCAAGCCGGCTCGTGGATGACGATGCCGGAGAAGTCGCACCTGGGAACGGCCGCGTCGACGACCTGGATTTAAGCGAGGATTCCAGTGCGAGCCTCTTTGCTGGCGTACCCGGCAGTTCGAGCCGCACACCGCCCCAGCAATTGCCGCAATTTGATTTTGGCGAATGGAAGGACTATTCCCGCGTATTGCCCGCCATGCTGCAGAACTTCCCGAAGTTCTGCCCCGCCGGGAACTTCCGCAAGAGCTTTACCGACGAGCTGGAAGGCTGCCACAAGTATTTTTGCGGCTACGAGAGTTTCAGCGTCTTTTCCGAGCACTTCCGCGCATACAACGCGAAGACTTTCCTGATGGAGAACGAGTCCCTGCGGGTATTCCACAAGGGAGAATGGCGCTGGGCATTCGAGCAGAGTAGCGGAGGCAAGGTCATCCGCAACGACCTGACGGTCGCAAACATCATGGGCGCACTCTGCTGCCTGAGCCAGGGCAACCTCTCGTGGCACCACTACACCGTGCGCTACCTGCACCTGCTTTTGCAGGTCGCCTTCTACCTTGTACGTACCGGGGCCATATACCCGCAGGTATTCTGGATCAAGCCGGACGTGGCGCAGATGCGCTGGCTCCCGGCCGAAATGCTGCCCGAAATATTGGGGATCGTCGCGGACCTCGAGGCGGCCGCCCCGCAGAAGTTCGCATTCTCTGCAAGCGACGGGGACTTCCGGGAAATCGCCGGCCCCGCAGAACATATCCTCTCGCTGTTCATCGGCCAATTGCTGCATTTCGCGCGCACCTACAAACCGCCCCTCAAGACGAACCACGGAAACCTCCTCTCCTTCTTCTTTGACTGCGTATCGGGCAAGCTCGCGAACAACGCGCATGCCATCCCCGGCAAGATACAGCAGTGGTTCTCGGTCTACTCTAGCCTCGATTTCAGGAGCCAAATCCTGTTCGCCTGCCGCGAATCTGGCGACGAAGTCGCACTCGACGTATTTATCCTCGACGGGAACGGAACCACGGAATCGCGCGCTCCGCTTTCCGCACTGTTCGAAAGCAACGACTCCCGCCTGCTTTCCATTTTGAATATCCTGAACGGCGTGGCCGACTACTTCGCGCCCATGGGCAAGTACCTGGAACGCAGGGCATCCTCCCCCATCATGATGCACGGCAGCGAGCTGCTCGGCTTTTTGCAGGACTGTCTCAAGAAACTGGAAGTGTTCGGCATCCGCACGGATATCCCGAAGAACCTTTTGAACGTAGGCAAGCCCAAGCCCAAGATGCGCCTGCAGGGCAGCATGAGCTTCGGCGCGTTCACCGCAACCGATTTGCTCGACTTTGACTGGGAAATCGCCATCGGCGACGAGAACGTCTCGGCAGAAGAATTCCTGGAGCTTGCCGAAAACGCAGACGGGCTTCTAAAATACAAGTCGCAATATGTCGAGGTCAGCGCCGAAGACCTGCAGAGGATCCGCGAACAGATTGAAGGCCGCGCGGAGGGCGCGAAAAGCCCTGACGCGGGAGCGGGTAGTGCCGGCAAAGACGCCGCGGGCAACGAAAGCACGGACGAAAGCGCGGACGAAGCCCCGGTCATTACGCAGGCGAAACTCGTGCAGGCTTGCTTTACCGGCGAATGCGACGGCGTCCCGGTCGAGATGGCGGGCGAATTCAAGCAGCAATTCGATGCCTGGCGCGCCGAAACTGAAGTACCCCTCCCCGAGCACCTGAATGCGACCATGCGCCCCTACCAGGTGCGCGGCTACTCGTGGATGTACAAGAACCTTGAAATCGGTTTCGGTTGCATTCTGGCTGACGACATGGGCCTCGGAAAAACATTGCAGGTCATCGCGTTCCTCCTCAAGATGCACGAAGAAGGCAAATTGGCCGAAAAGAAGGCACTCGTAGTGATGCCTGCGGGCCTCTTGTGCAACTGGCAAGTCGAAATCAAGAAGTTCGCGCCAGAACTGACTTTCTTCGCCTACCACGGCGGAAGCCGCAACCTCGAGAAGTTCAACGCCGACGTATTGCTCACCACCTACGCCACATTCCGCAAGGACTTCGACGAACTGAACGAACGCCCGTGGCAGGCGATCGTCATCGACGAAGCGCAGAACATAAAGAACGCGGACAGCGAGCAGAGCAGGCTATTGCGTCGGATGCGCGCTCCCATGAAAATCGCAATGAGCGGCACTCCTGTCGAAAACCGCCTCATGGAATTCTGGACCATCATGGACTTCGCGAACCGCGGGTTCTTCCCGAGCGCGACCGAATTCCGCGAAAAGTTCGAGACGCCCATCCAGAAAATGGGCAACGAGAAGGTGGCGGAAACGTTCCGCAAGATTACGGCACCCTTCATGCTTCGCCGCCTCAAGACCGACAAGAGTATCATCAGCGACCTGCCCGACAAGATTATCCAGGACGAATACGCCGAACTCACCAAGCCGCAGGCGGCGCTGTACCAGAAGACGCTCGAGCACTTTATGCAGGAACTCGAGATGGAACAGGCGCTCAGCGAGAAGGCGAACGACGCACACGCGCTATTCAAGCGCAAGGGAATCATATTGCAGATGATTCTCGCCTTGAAGCAAATCTGCAACCACCCCGCGACATTCCTGAAGGGTGCGGCAAACGACCCGCAGACAGAAAAAGCGCCGGCCCTTTCCTCCGGCAAAATGCAAATGCTCCTCGACCTGCTCACCTCCATCCAGGAACAGGGCGAAAAGACGCTCATCTTCACGCAGTTCGCCGAGATGGGATTCCTGCTCGAACGCGTCATCACCGAGGAACTCGGGCTCCGCACGCACTTCTACCACGGCGGATGCACGCAGACGCAGCGCACCTCCATGATCGAGGACTTCCAGAAGAACGAAGACTGCAAGGTGCTTATCCTCTCGCTAAAAGCAGGCGGCACGGGCCTCAACCTCACCGCCGCATCGCAGGTCATCCATTACGACTTGTGGTGGAACCCCGCCATCGAAGCGCAGGCCACCGACCGCGCCTTCCGTATCGGGCAGACGCGCAACGTGCAGGTTCACA
>Ga0310695_10005645_pt1 | contig 21622 bp, 19 predicted proteins | sample RumenRJG_04DNA_FD_203882 | JGI IMG/M metagenome (GOLD analysis project Ga0310695, IMG submission 203882) | Bovine rumen microbial communities from Lethbridge, Alberta, Canada - RJG_04 (v2) (version 2) | ecosystem: Host-associated > Mammals > Digestive system > Stomach > Rumen | place: Canada...
TCTTTATTTGATTAGATCTTTATGATTGCTCCTCCATTCTTGTTCTCACCGTCGGTCCAGTCCGTGACTGTTGTCGTTGCGGTAACACCAACGGTTCGTACAGTTACATCGAAAGTGTACACCTTTCCGGATTCGAAGACTAAATCCTTAGGTTGTTCCTCTGCATCTTTACCATCATAGTTATAAACATATGTTGCACCACCATAAGTGATATTGATAAATTCAGAACCATTTTCTACAGTCTGAGGAACAACCACAGCTGCCAAATTCAATGTAGCATCAGTGATAGACTTCATTGTAATATCATATTTGAGAGGCTCATTCCTAGGCTCACTCATTACACCTGTTGAAAAATTAAAACGCTTATTAAGCTGCATATTCATTAATTTAACCTCAGCTTTTTTAATAACGTCCTCACTAATACCTTGCTCGGCATATAGATTTACAACAACTTTAGCAAACTGGTGACTCATAGGCACATTAACTGCGGTCTTCACCTTAGCCTGATTAACAATCTTTCCATACACTAGGTCACAATTGATAAAATCTGCATTAGTACTCTGGTTATACCTAACCATAATCTCCTGAGAATCATTAAAACCATTAATGGTTACTAGATTAACTGGAGCATAAACATACATATCGACCTTTGCACCATCAGAAGGATAATAAGGTTTATACTGACGATGAGAAGAAGTACCCAAAACGAGTCCACCTTGTCCATCAGCATCATAGAGGTAACCCTCATAACCATAATTATCAGTAATATCGGTTGTACCTGTCTTATAGATATACACCCCCACATTTTCTATGCCAGCAGGAATCTGCGAGCCTGTAAGCGATGAAGAAGCACGTGTTCCTGTTGTAGCAATAATGTCACTCTTTAATAAAATTTCATCATTGCTCGTTTGAGGTGTAACTATGTCAGATACACTCTCATTACTACATGCAGCGAGAGTGACTGCTGCAATACTAAGCAATAGGAATTTAATAGTTTTCATATCTTTATATTTTTTTTCTCGATTTAAATAATTTATAACGACTCTCTTTATTCAGCATCTACAACATTATTTTCAGCCTCAATCCAATCTGTAACAGTGGTAGAGACCTTAGTATCGTAGCTACCTACAGTCATTACATAATGATAGTGCTTACCCTGAACGAAAATAACATCAGCTTCAGGAGTAAACGTATAAACTTCCTTATTCTTTAATGTCACCGTAAATAGTAATTTACCGGCAGCAACTGTTTGTGGAGGAATAGCTGCACTGAGAGTAACGTCAGACTCATCATTAATCTTACCCAGCGTAATATTAGAAATACTTGCTGGTGAAGATGTTGTGAGATTCACGACATCAATCGTAGTACGAGTAGCTACATTACTCATAACAATCTGAGCTCCAACTACCTCATCTTGGGTCATACCATGAATACCCTTAAGAGTTACCGACACCTTCGTCATCAAATGATTAAATGTAAGTATGACATTTTGAAATTTCTTTTCTAAATCATGTGTAGTCTCATTATACACAGGATTTCCAGTTTTTGGCATCCCCACAATAAAATCACTGGCTATATAGTTTGCCTTAGTAGTCTGATTCGTCTTCACATAGAATGTATAAGGACGCAGACGTGTAAAACCACGATTATAAGGAGCATAGGCATAAATATTTACCTTGCTATACTTATTTTTAAGAGGGAAATAGGCCTGTTTGTCGCTAGTAAGCGTACCCTGGCCGTCTGATCTATACAAGAGATTATAATAGCCATAACTACTATTCGGCACCTCAGCATCGTTTATGAACGCACCAAGTTGCGTAGTAGCATCCACCTGAATATTCTGAATATCAGAAGTAGCACGAGTAGAACTACCAAACATCTCACTCGAAAGAGAGATGCCTACATCGCTCGTAGCACCATCGCTAATGATTGGATTGCTATTGTCATCGCTGCAAGCTACTATCATGAAGAGAGCACCCAGCGCCATGAAAAGCATTTGGATTTTTTTCATATTCAAAGTCGTCATCTATTTGTAAATACCTATTCTTTCAATTGCCCATCAATTGTTCTTGGTTCTGAAAAAGCTTCTACCCAATCAGCAATCTGGACATCTGTAAGCAAAACCTTACTTTGGACGCGGTCAACCTTTACATCTATGCGGAAAGTGTATGCTTTACCAGGTTCAAATGTAAAATCATTCGGCATAATGCCATATACCTCATCACCAGCAGCTAAATTTATCGTGATAAATTGATCACCAGCATTAATAGTTTGAGGAATGATAATACCACTACATGCCTTACTGCCATCAGTTGAAATTCTAATAGGTTTCCACTCATTACCAGTAGCATCACCAATAACACCAGACATAGGGTCGAATGTTCCTTCTACGAAAGTACTAGTAACATATACATTAGAATTATCGAGTTTAATATCAGCTGCTGTACTTCTAAGGATTACAGTAATTTTGCTGAGCAAATGCTCGAATTCCAAATCTACATGTTCATCGTCAATTGTAGAAATTACATTGGTCACAGCCATCAAGTCGCTCTGTAAGTAATTATATGTGTCATTCTGCTCTGTACTCACCGAGAATGTATAGTCTTCGTTTTGGGTTGCTTTATATGGATACACGGCACTTATGAGAATACCATTACCATTAGTAGGATAGAATGGATTCACACCACTTACCGGCGCCATATTACCTTGAGCATCATTCACCTTAAACTCTATCGGCTGCTCATAATTAATTGTAGGTTCTTCGTATGTATCCTCCTGAATATATACTCCGATACGACTATTAGCACCGAATTTTCCATCGAGCAGAGTAGTATCCGCACGAGTAGAGACAGCCGCTTTTATACCAGCTTGGAAACTGATAGCCTTGGTTTGGTTATTTAAAGGTTTTGTAACATCTTCAGCACTACAAGCAACCAAAAGTAGTAAAGATGAAAACAAAACGCTACATATTCGGATGTTGTTCATATGGATTATTTTTTTCTAAAAATTAGAATGATGTTTCCCAATTAAAATCTTCTCCTCTATCCCAATCTTTGATTGTTGAGGTGAGTTGTATCTTTGTAAGGGAATTAATTTTAATATTATAAGTGTATATTTTGCCTTGTAGCCACTCTGCATCAGGGAACTCTTTATTCAGATCAATGCTCATTCCATTGTCAAAAGTAATTGTCACTGAGGCATCGGCAAGAGTTTGTGGCATCATCATAAAAACCTCATTATCAGCTATACTTTGAGTAACTCCTGTTCCTGTTTTTATTTTCGTTTCTAGCGAAAAATCCTTAACGCTGGCATTAACTTCTGCCCATGTAGTGAAACCGTTATATATATAGGTACCACCATCAGAGACATTCTTCAGCGTAATCTTAGTAATATACCCCTCTTGGGTTTCTCCATCTACAGTAAAACGAACACCAGTAAGCATATGAGTGAAGTGTAATTTAAGAATACTATCAGCTTTCACTTCCTCACTAGGCCGAGATGTACTTGCAGTCATTAAATCTACCTGCTGAGTAACATCTTCTGGCACAGTAAACTTAAAATAAGGCAAGCCACGCGCATCATCATAACCATCATTCATCAAAAGAAAATGTGGACGAGTTTCTGAACTTTCTTCATCTTCCTCAGACGACTCGTCTGCCTGATATGGATAATAGGCATAAAAGTTCATTTTTTTATTATCCTCTGGCGTTTCTACGGTGTTGTAAGTCTGCCAACGATCGAGATATTCGCCTGCTTCTGCATTCTTGAGATAGTTCATAGTTTGATTGGCTTCGTTGAAACTTTCAATCTGCGAAGCATAGATACCAAACGACTCATAGAATTCGCTTGCTGGCATACCTCGAGTGCCAACATTACCACCTGCTTCTTTATCCTCACTACCCTTCAAATTAACATCGAAATGCAAATACTGTTGGGCTTTTTCTTTCGTCAAGCCAGCAAAGCTATCATCCTGAGAACAGGAAGACAGCACTGCTGTAGCTACAACTGGTAGGATAAAAACAGCATTTATAAACCTCTTATTTAAAGAGAACAAAGCAGCTATTTTCATAATTTTTACTATTATTACAAATCATAAATCGTTTGCTCTTCTGAGTCAAGTTCAGAATTGTAGTTTTTGAACTGAATATTATTATTCACATCACCACTAGCAGCAAGTATCTCAGACTCTGAACGCATGAGAATTACTTCAGATATTGGTTTTATATACTCTTTTTTCATTTTAACAATTATGTTTTTATTATAGTTATAGATTAGAACGTAATATCTTGAGAGTCCATTTCTTCCCAAGGATCAATAAGTACACTCGCTTGAACCCAAGAAGAGATCGTAATTTCAGAGCCTCCATGAGGCTTAAACACTGTTCCATCTTTCAAGAAACCTCCTGTAAAAGTAAGTTGAACAGGTCGAGAATAACCAATTGAACGAAAGTTTGTTCCAAAAGGTATATACACACTTTCATATTGGTTTTCTCCAGATTCTGCGCCCCAAATATAAGCACCATCTTGAATAATCTGGCACTTTAATTCTACATAACATTGATGCTGAGCATCTGCATCTACAAGAGCTACAGTATCTGTTTCTGATGTTGTCCATTTGTTTGGACGTTGTGGCATCCAAATCCATTTATTTGAAATTTGAACAGCTTTTTTACCAGTTTCATCCAAAGTCACTGGTTCATCAAAAACCTGTCGATAATTTGCATAAAGACTGTCAACCACTGTCCAAGAGAATCTTGAGTTTCTATTCAAATCAAATAATACTCTTCCTGTATTCCATAAATTATGGACTATTACTTCCTTAATTTTTACTGTCACTCCCTCTATACCTTGCTTACAGGTGAAATAAGGATATGCCAAACTATAGGCGAAATCAAGGCGGACTTTACCGTCCATGTCTGAATAGGTTGTATTTAGTGTACTCGCCAAAAGCAAATCCTCAGGATTCTGATTATCAACAGTATAGTCGAAACTCTGCTCCTTTGAGGACAACTTTACATTTGAAATGCCACCACCTTCTGCCATAGGTTTTGACACAGCAAAGAAATTAATTGTTTTAGAACCACTCGGCCAGTTGATAGTCCTATCAGATGCCCAAGAACTACCTGTCCAATAATACCTAACATTTTTACCACGATTAGAAATTCCAGAATAAGCAGAAACATAAAATTCCTGAATAATATCGGAAGTTGAAGCACGCGTGGTCGTTTGTTCAATAGAAGGTATAAAATAAACCGTACTATCAAACATTGCATTTTGCCCATTTGTTTGCAGTTCTGAATTATCAGAACATGATATCAAAACAGAACAAACAAATACAACAATTGTTATCCATCTACTTTTACACATAATCTAAGAATTAGTCTGCAATGGTTGATGCTCTGAGGACTAATGCGCCCGTCGAGTCAACAGCCTTATAAAGATTTAAATTAAAAGTATACTGACGATTAGGCTTAAACTCAAAATTATCTGGAAGAGAGAAATAAATTGGCATAAACCCATGATCCTCTAAATTATCATCCAAATCAGCGATAACAGTAGAAAAGCCTCCTAAATCTTCATCGGTATAATCCCATGGAGACCCATCAGGGTCATCAGAATATTCTGGATTCCAAAGCATACCATACAATTCTATATATGTACGTCCGGTGTCTTGATCATCCACAGGCTTACCACTCTCTGAAACATTTGAATTTACAGCCTTTTGCGGAATTATCATGATTGAATTTCCATCGACAGCAAGCGGAATATATGCCACAGGATTACTCGGATTCATAATAGATTTTTCTTTCTCATCCTTACTATCCTTATCCAAGGCTGTAACAACATACCCATTTGGCATACTAATCGTAATATCTTGAGGTTCAGAAGAGGTCCATGTAGTATCCTTAAAATTATAGGTACCTTTTGCATTAATACCATGAATTCTAACATACTTTATAGCATACTTATATCCAGGATAAATATTACCTGTAGATTTAAAAGCAGTCTTTGTTACATCATATTCTTCAGCATTAAATCTCAGATTTATCTGAACATTAGAGAGTGCATGTATAAAGCCCAAATTTACAGTATTGCCTTTACCTTCATCTCCAGAAGTACGATTCACATCTGCTGCGACCATTAAGTCTTTCTGCAGGGAGACAGTAGTATTGTTAATATATTTAAATTTACCATCTTTGATATCTGTAAGATCAACAGCTAGTAGATCCGATTTTCCCTGACAACTGATAGCATAGAAATTAGAAGTTGTAGACTCATCCGTTGGCCACTGTGGAACAATATTATTAGCACCAATCCATGGATCACTTGGTTTAGAAGCATCTCCAGAAAAGACAAGTCCTGGGGTTTCTCCTGAATTGATAATACTTGTAGACCCTTGATAACCGAACAACTTAAAACCAGTAATTGAAGAACCCGTTGCCACAGTAGCACGTGTTCCTTCATCCATCGAAGCTTTAACAACGATGTTCTTTCCTGTGGTTTTATCGGTATCAGATCCAAGGACATCATCACTCGAACAACTTACCATCGAAGTTGCCGTAACAGCCATCGCTGAATAAAATAAAAATTTAGTTAACTTCTTCATATTATATAATATAAATAAAACAAAAAATATTGTTAGTTATCTCGTTTAATGCGCCAATTTCCAAAAGGTTTCATAGGCTTCTAGTAGTACCTGGTTGGTTAAAAACCAGTAGAATAAGTTTTACATTGCAAATATATATTCTTTCACATAAATTATATATCGTGTATATTACCTCATTTTTCTTAACTTGTGACTATTTTTTATCTCTATGGTATCACAAATTCAAGCAATCGATGGATTTTGCTCTCCTGATCTCTCGTGCCGTCATACCGATATAGCGCTTGCAGAATGCCGACAGATTGCTCATCGTGGAGAACTTGAGGTCGACATAGGCTACCTTGAGCGGTTCGTGATGGGTACGGAAATATTCGATGACGTCGCGGGCTCTGCGCTTGATGAGCCAGTCGCTCGGATTCTCTCCAAACTCTACCTTGAACGTACGCTGGAAGTAGCTGCGGTTCATACCGATGGCATGGGCTAGATCGCTTACGGTCATCGTGTTGTCGACAAGGCGCATCACCTTGGCTTTGAAACCTCCACGCGCATGGAACATCGGACTCAGAAAGTCGGTGAACTCATCGGCATCCATAGAGGCTTGCAGAAGCATGAAGGCTTCGCGACGGAAGGTGAGGCCAAGCATCTCGCTGTGTACACCATGCTGGAGCAGATCGGCGATATGCTGAAAGAACAACTTCGCTACACTCGGTGCGTTGATGACATTTCGATATTCGGTCTTGCACGATGGGTGTTCTGCTCCGTCGATGGTGACATCGAAACATACTTCGGGCATCTCACTCTGTGTCATCACCACAATCTCGGAAACAGGAGCGACACTATGGAACTCAGCACGACTCTCTATAGGGAGAAGCATCAGCTGATGGGCGGTAAGATGACGGAGGTTTTTGCCCATATGCGCCTGCAACTCACCCTTTACGACGTAAACCAATTGACTATTAAAGGTGTCGTCGATGCTAAAGTCACGTCCCGGTATGATTTCTGCTAAAGAGAAATGTGGCTCCATAATTTTAATGTTTATTGCGAAGTTAGTAACTCAATTATCAATCTCTAGATATCTTTTCTCGTACTGTTCTTCGTTTTGTGAAGATGAGTAGTTTTTTGTTTATGCTATGTACAAATATAAATAAATACTCAAAGAAGTGTTATCTCTTTAACCTATTTTAACGCATGATAAATTCAACTTGCATACGATAGGTAGAGACCGGAGATATAGCTTATAAAGCTCATGGGATGTAATATATACTTGAAAATCATAATGTCAACATTTATAGAAATAAGTAATAAGTCGTTATCTGTTACCCGTTTTTATCGGTTTGTTATATCTGTTCGACAAAAATAATGTAAACTTTTCCACCGTCAAGGGTTTCTCCTCTCTATTTTTTATGTTTTTGTCACCAATAGTTTCTAGAATGAGATTCACCGATCTTCCCGACAGGAGAAAGCAAGCTTGCATCCATAACCTACCAGAAGGGAAATATTAGGAAATAATGTGATGATAGAAATATTCCTATTAAAATAATTCTGTAAAAATCGCCCCACTTTCACAAAAATATATTAACTTTGCAACTGTTTGTATAATATCAGCGAAAAATAATAAGAACATAATGATGAAAAGAATTCTATTCGCATTATTGCTATCCATCATATCTATGGGCGCTTCGGCACAGATGAACGACTCACAGGTGATGGACTATATTCAAAGTGCGACAAAGGCAGGCAAGTCGCAAGGTCAGATCACCGCTCAACTGATGCAAAGGGGCGTCAAGATAGACCAGATCAGAAAGATACGCAATAAGTATAACAGCGAGAACGATAAGAAAAACGGCTCTGCAGACAATACCAATACGAATAGCAAACTGCGAAAGAACAATGGTGATAAACCAAGAGAATTCACCAATAGTAACCTTTCTGACAAATTCAATAACGAGAACGACAGAAAGACATATTCTAAATATGACCGAAACTTTTCTGAACTCGATGAGAACAAGGGATTAGAAGAGGAAGAGTACGAGAATGAAAAAGATAGAACCAAGAAAGTATTCGGTCGCGATATCTTCAACAACAAGTTGCTCAGTTTCGAGCCTAACATGAATATCGCTACCCCATCCAACTATGTTCTCGGTCCGGGCGATCAGGTGGTCATCAACATCTATGGCGGTTCTCAGAGCGAACAGACGCTCACAATATCTCCTGAAGGTACTGTCGTAGTACCAAACTATGGCCCTATCCACCTCAGCGGTCTCACCGTAGCCCGCGCCAATGCGAAGCTCCGTCGCACCCTCGGTTCGCGCTATCAAAGCAGTCGCATCAGCACATCAGTAGGACAGACCCGAACCATCAGTGTCAATGTGATGGGTGAGGTGAAAGTGCCGGGCACATATACGCTGAGCGCCTTCGCTACCACCTTCCATGCCCTCTACATGGCTGGCGGTATCAACGATCTGGGAACTCTCCGTAATATTAAGGTATATCGTGGTGGCCGACTCATCAGCGTGGTCGATGTCTACGAGTTTATCATGAACGGTCGACTTGCCGGCAACGTACGTCTGCAAGACAACGATGTCATCGTAGTAAGTCCATACGACTGTCTCGTACAGATTACCGGAGCCGTTAAGCGCCCTATGATCTACGAGATGCGCAAGAACGAGAGCGTTGCTACCATACTGAAATACGCGGGAGGGTTCGCCAGCAATGCCTACAAGAAGCAGATCAGATTACTCCGTGCCAATGGCAAAGAGAAACAAGTATATACCATCGATGAATTCGATATGAGTGGATTCAAGGTGATGGATGGTGATACCCTTCGCGTTGACTCTATCCTCGACAGATACGAGAACATGGTAGAGGTAAGAGGTGCCGTATTCCGTCCGGGCCTCTATCAGCTCGGTGACCAGATCACTACCGTGCGATCACTCATCCAACAGGCACAAGGCCTTACCGAAGAGGCGTATGGCAAGCATGCCGTCATCCAGCGTATGAAGGAAGACCGCACAAAGAAGACCATTGCCGTAGATATCGAAGCCATCATGAATGGTTCTGCCGCTGATATTCCATTGCAAAACGAGGATGTTATCTTCATCCCTACTGAGGCCGACAAGATAAAAGCACGCACACTCACCATCCATGGCGAGGTGCAGTTCCCTGGTACCTACGAATATGCCGACAACACTACTATCGAGGACTTCATCGTACAGGCCGGTGGTCTCACCGATGCAGCCTCTACAGCAAAGGTTGACGTGAGCCGTCGTATCCTCGACCCATCTTCTACCTACTCTAGCAAGAAGATTGCCGAGACCTTTACCTTCACTCTTGAGAATGGTCTCATCATTGATAAGACCAACGACTTCTTCTTGCAGCCATACGATCAAGTATATGTTCGTCGCAGTCCGGGCTTCAAAGAGCAGCGCAATGTGAGCATCGAAGGTGAAGCCCTATTCCCGGGCGACTACACCCTCACAACTAAGAATATGCGACTCAGTGAACTCGTAAAAGCTGCCGGTGGTGTGACACAGGAAGCCTACGTGAAGGGAGCCCGCATAGAGCGACTCATCAACGAAGAAGAGCGTCTACGCATGGAAACCTTGATGCGCACTATCAATAGTCGCGATGACAAAGACTCTATTAAGACAGAAAATATAGATCTAGGAGATACTTATTATGTAGGTATCAACTTGGAGAAAGCCCTTAAGAACCCTGGAAGCAACGAAGATATCACACTACGCGAGGGCGACCGCCTCTTCATCCCTGAATACAATGCAACCGTCAAGATCAGCGGTGACGTAATGTATCCTAATACAGTATCTTACATCGAGGGCAAGCCGGTAAATTATTACATCAACGAGGCTGGTGGCTATGGTGCGAGAGCTAAGAAGAGCAAAACCTTTATTGTATATCAGAACGGTAAAGTAAGTGTCAAAGGAAAAAATAAGGTTGAGCCAGGCTGCGAGATTATCGTACCAAGCAAGCCAAAGAAGACACCAATGAGCCTTACTGGTATCTTAGGTATCGGAACAACATTAGCATCACTCGCTACCATCATCGTAGCATTATTAAAATAAGAATGATGGAAGGAAATAAAGATATAAAGGAAACTGTCAAGAATAAGGGAGAAGAAGCCATCGACTTCGTTGCCATCGGAAAGGCACTCTACAAAAACTGGATGTTGTATGCCATCATCGTACCTATCTTTACGATAATAGGTATCATATATGCCAAAGGATTGGTCAACATCTACGAGAGTCAGGTGATGTTGGCCCCTGAGTTAAACTCCGGCGGTGGTGGAGGTAGCCTTAGTTCATTAGCTTCTCAATTCGGACTTGGAAGCAGAACTAACGCAAGTAAAGATGCTGATGCCATTGTACCGGACCTATATCCGGACCTCATCAATTCCGTCGACTTCAAGACCAAACTCTTCGATGTCAAAGTACATCGCAAGAACAATCAGATGGAAATGACCTATTATGATTATCTTCTCAAATATCAGAAGACACCTTGGTGGACCCATATTTTCGGCAAACAGCGCACCGATACCATCAAGACGGAACCTGTGAATCCGTTTATGCTTACAAAGAAGCAGACTAATATCGCTGAAGTTATCAACAAAAATGTAGTGTGTGATGTGGACAAAAAGACTTCAGTTATCACCATCACCGTAGCCGATCAGGATCCACTCATCGCAGCGTGTATGGCCGATAGTGTAAAGGCTCGTCTACAAAAGTTTATCACGGACTATCGTACTGCCAAGGCACGTCGTGACCTCGCCTATAACCAGAAACTCTACAACGAGGCAAAGCGTAAATACATCGCCGTCAGAGAGCAATATATTGCCTATAGTGATGCCAACCAAGACATTATCTTGGAAAGTGTACGCAGTAAACTCGAAGACTTAGAGAATGATATGCAACTCAAGTATAATACTTATACGGCCCTTGAGCAAGGTGTAGAGCAAGCACAGGCCAAAGTACAGGAGGTTACCCCAGCCTTCACTACTTTGCAAAGTGCCACAGTGCCTATCGAGAAGAAATCGCCGCAACGAGGTAGAATTGTTATCGCATTCTTCTTCGTGGGGCTCGTCATATCTACAATCGCATCGCTCTACAAAGAGGGCCAAATCAAAAATCTATTGGTATAAGAACCAACAAACTATCAAGAGGGCTGTATATTATTTTACACAGCCCTCTTTCGTTTTTCCACCCTATCTTTCTAAAAAATCTTTCACACTCTTTAATCTTTATCGTTAGACTGTTAAAGGCCTGAATTCAACTAACAAGTGCAAATTTACGATATTTTTCGTAAAAGCATTCTGATGGCGTCAAGAAGTTCAATTTTTCTCTTGGTCTCATGTTAATCTTGTGTATTACTTTTGTTATGTATTGATATGAATAATTAACCATACCACTATTACACTTTAATTCACGTGAAATAGTAGAAAGAGAGACTTTTATAGCCTCTGCAATTTTTTTTATTCATTCCATGCTGGAGTAAGATAAAAACTGTATATCTTTGTTCCGAAATCAGTTGTTTGTACATAGACAATGCAAAATTAATTGATTTTTAGGAGACTCCCGTCTCCCTTTTTCATCTTATGCATTGCTAGTTGATTTTTCGACTCCATGAGGGCTGCTCGCCCCAAACTCCTCGGTGTTTTAGGTATAGATTATTGGATTATACCTCATCTAGAAATTACACTTCTTTCTTGAACCTGCAACGTCTTCTGAGCCAATACCATATAAGCACAAACCGATTATAATTAGGGATGACGTATGGATTGGAGCGAATTCCATTGTGTTGAAAGGTGTGACTATTGGCGCTAAAACTATAATAGGAGCAGGAAGTGTTGTTATCAAAGACATCCCTGCAGATTGTATCGCAGCAGGAAACCCATGCAAAGTGATTAAAGCAAATATGACTTACCACAACGTCTAATACCTTTTATTACTTTTATCATTCCATTAGCTTTTCTAGCTATTAATCTTTTAAGATATAGACCACGTTTGATTTCCATAGTCGATTTTTTATGTATTTACATATTTTTATCGAGTACACATAAAATACAACAATCTACTCTAATGGCTAAAAGTGTGAATGTTATTACATAAGTTCACGCACTGTTAACTGCGTGGACTAATGTAATCTACTGCATGAATATTTTCTTCTGCCTGCTTTTCTTCGAAGACTTCAGCACATTCACCTCTATGCCAGGCCCATAAGCCTCCGATCACGGTAATGATTATAAAATATACAATCCACATAAAAAACAAATAGGTTAAGATATTATTACGAACACTGGACAAAAGTAATAATTTTATTTCAATATCGCCCCATTCTAGTACAAAAATATTACTTTTTAAACCAAAAATTAAACTTTTTGATACTTTTCACACAATATACATAGTATAAAGATAGGAATGCAACTTGTGCTTGCTGAACAAATCAATAATTAAATAAACAAAGCGTCTGCGCAACAAAAGCAGCTAATTTTTGCTAAATTTTATATCGGAAGGGGGATATTTTAATTTTTATCTGTATTTTTGTCTATGAAAAATATCATTTATAATGAAGACTTCTCTAAGATTCGCAATATTATTAGTATTATCTTTTGTTGTTTCAGGCTGTTATCACGAGAAATATCAAAATGCATTGGAAAGAGTCGATACGCTTCTTTCTAAGGATATGATTGACTCAGCATATCATGAATTCAACCGCATTGAATATAATAAGATCAATGATGAGGATGTTCAGGCTTATTACCACCTGATCAATACTAGATTGGACTATATGAGATATGTTCCAATCTCCAGTCTGAAGAATCTTGAAAGCAGTATAAACTATTATAGAGAGAACAGTAACGACAAGAAACTTGCCGAAGCCTATTTCTATAAGGGAGCTATTCTTATAGATCAGAACAAATACAAAGGGGCTGCATTGGACCTCAAAAAGGCAGAATATTACAACACCAACGACAACAATATAGAATTGCAATATAAGATTTCAGAAAAATTTTCCTTTTTAAATGAGCAAATATGCGATTATAAAACGGCACTTTCTTACTCTCACAAAAATTTGAATCTTGGTCTGTCAGCAAAGAACACCAACTGGATAGTCTATGCCATGGGCAACCTTGCCGTAGAGTATTATGGTATTGGTAAAATAGACAGTTGCCAATTTTACCTCACGAGTTGTATTCCTTATCTTAGCAAGGTACCAACGCAAGACCGTGCATTTTTTTATTTAAACATCGGATATATCTATTCAAAATATGACAAAGCTTCAGCTAAGCAATATTTGGCTAAAGCCTTGGAAATTGCCCCGAGAGCCAGTACGTATAACGCACTAGCGATATTACAATACGAAGATGGGAATAAAACCGAAGCTATAAAACTTTGGGAGAAAGCTCTACAAACAGCTACAGATATTCAGAAAAAACAATATATGGGAGCTTTAGCCGAAATATATGCAAGCGAAGAAAAATATAAAGAAGCCTACCTATGGGCGAAAAAAAGAGCCTCTTTAGTTGATAAAAATTATAGTAACAGACAAAAAGAAGATATCAAACAGATACAGAGTAAGTTTGACTTTGAGATGCAATCTATCCAATACAGAGAACATATCAAACTATATTGGACGATCTTTATCCTTGCCGTCATTTTGTCCCTACTGATCATCGTTTCCTTCTATTATAAATATAATAAGGTGAAACTCAAGAATATTGAATCCAATTTATTGATCAATATCAGTAAACGACAGATTGAAAAGTTACAGAAATCAGACGAGTCTAACCTGAAAGAGGTGACTATGCTGAAGGAGGAAGTTTCACAGATGAACTCCAAACGACAAGAGAGCTTGTATCACGGACACATGTTATTCGAAGAAATCCAGAATGGCGGAAACATCGCCAAGTGGACGAAACGAGATTTTATCCACTTTATAGAATACTACAAACTCCATGATTTACCTTTCATCAATCATCTGACCAAAGATTACGAAGATCTTTCACCCCGTTATATGTTCTTTTCGATACTGGAGCACATGAAGAAAAACGAGGAGGAAATTGAAAATATTATGTGCATTAGTAGAAGTAGTTTACGTTCTATTCGCACAAGAGTCAAACAAAGAGCGCTGCTTTTCGAGGACAAAAAAGGCGCTGCAAAAAATGCAATCGACTGTAACACAAAAGATTAGAGCCCATACATCAAGCAATAGGGCCAAGAAAAAACTGACAAAAAAGTTTGGAACTTTCGCAACCATCCCTTACCTTTGCAACCGTAGACTAGAAAGTTATACATATACATGCGAAACTGTTTAGTCCCCACATGCGAAACATGCGAAATGTAAAAGTTACAAAAGTCAGTTAGTTAAGTGGTAAAAACTTTCTGATTAGTCGTCATTATAAAATATATACTTGAGTTACATCTAAGAGAATAAAGAAATTAAAGTTTAAAAGAAATTCCGTTTGTGAAAATAGAATTTCTTTATTTTTTATTATAGACATTTACCACAAAACCATCTGTAATGAACATAATAAAATAATGAACCAGATTTTTGGTGTATTCATCTTTTTATTATACTTTTGCATCAAATTAAACAAAATATCAAACAATATTATAAAAATAAAAATCATCATGAAATTAAGCAATTTCTTTAAAATTGGTTGCCTCGCAGCAGCTTTAGTTATCAACCCTATAAATAGTGTCGCAATCACAAGACATCATGTATTCACGATCAGTATGGAGCCTTGTGGTTTTACAAAAGACAATGACTTTAACCCATTAGAGTCTCCAAATCCACACAGATCAGTAGCACAGGGTACGGTAACATTTAATTATGATGAGACATTCGACCTTTCATGGTTGAAGTTTGCGACTTCAATGAAGGATGTAGAGATCAAGACTATCGAGGATGGCGTATTAGTAGACGACCAGAAACTTGCAGACGTCCTCCCAGGTGAGAAGATTAACATACCTGTTTACGCTGACTCTGATTACAAAATTGAAGTTTATGTTGGCGGTGAGTTGTCATATACTGCTGATTTAAGTTTGTAACCATCACCCCCATCTCACAAAAACGGGCGCATTTGCGCCCGTTTTTTATTTAAAAAGATATCATATTCCAACAAATTTTGTTACCTTTGCAGCAATATAATACAGAAAGAGGGAGATTTACTTACAATATGAAAATATATATTGCCGACAAACAAGATATAACTCGTGCTGGACTTACCTATATCATCGAGAGTTCTACACAAACATCCTATAAATATATAGAGGATAAAACAGAACTCATCGAAGCCCTGAAACAGGATGACGATGCTGTTGTCATCCTCGACTACACGCTCTTCGATATCAACGACGCAGAGGAACTGATCATCTTAAGTGACCGTTTCTTGCGCACACATTGGCTTCTATTCTCGGAAGATCTCAGTTTGGACTTCATCAAGAAACTGATAGGCAGTCGCAATACATTCAGTATTGTACTAAAAGATTCGCCTCTGGCTGAAATTAGAGAATCAATCACCTTTGCCATACAAAAACATCGATATATCTGTCAACGTACCACGGAAATGCTCTTTGCTCCCGAGCCTCAACAGGAAGAAAAGGTAAAACTCACCAAAACGGAAACAGAGGTACTGATAGATATCGCCCTCGGTATGACAACAAAGGAGATTGCCGAAAAACGTTTCTCCAGTTTCCATACCATCAACACACACCGAAAGAATATCTTCAGAAAACTGGGGGTAAACAACGTACACGAGGCAACAAAATATGCTTTACGCGCAGGATTGGTAGACTCGGCAGAGTATTATATTTAGAATAACTTTTTGGATATTCTGGTATTTTCTATTATTTTTGTATATCGTATGAATGACCATAAAAACAGATCCGACAAGAAAGTCCCTCTCCTACCCGTCATCATCGGAACCGGGTTGGGTTCGGGATTTTTCCCTTGGGGACCCGGTACAACAGGTTCTATCGTGGCGACCTTGATATGGATGATACTCACTCTATTTTTTCCCGAAGGTGATACCGTGAGCAGTATCACATGGTTTCTGATCATTTTCTGTTCATGGACCGGAATGTGGGCAATAGACCGATTACGTCCTTTCTGGGGAGAAGACCCTGCACGCGTCGTCATCGACGAATGGGTAGGCGTATGGGTTCCCCTATCTATCATCCGACCAGATGACTACCTATGGGCTATCGTGGCACTCTTATTATTCAGATTCTACGATATCGTGAAACCCCTCGGAATAAAAGCGCTCGACAGGAAAGAAGGAGCGGTATGGGTGATAGCCGATGATCTCTTGGCCGGATTATATTCGGCATTCTCCTTAATTGTCATCAAAATCATCATCGCTGTATGGATAAAATAAAATCAGCTACAAAGGGACATGAACTATAGAGACTTTTTGCAGAAAATCATCTATCGGATAATCGATCCACTGATAAAGGGTATGATCCGTATCGGTATCACACCCAACATCGTCACAACAATAGGACTGATCGGCAACATCATCGCTGCGGGATTCTTCATCTATGCCGCCCAACATGACTGTGATATGCCATCTATCTTCTGGGGCGGTATCATCATCTTATTAGCGGGGCTCTTCGACATGATGGATGGTAGACTTGCCAGAATGGGCCATATGACGAGTACCTTTGGCGCACTTTTGGATTCTACCCTCGACAGATATAGTGAAATGGTCACGTTGATGGGTATCGTCCTCATCTTTACAGAACATCCGGATGACTATTGGTTCTCTATGGGAATCGTAACCTTCACCGCCCTATTGGGAAGTGTGATGGTGAGCTACGTAAGGGCAAGAGCCGAAGGACTACAGATAGAATGCAAAGTAGGACTGATGCAACGACCGGAACGCGTCGTGGTAACAGCCATCACCGCTATTCTCACAGGAGCGACGAAAAACCTATGGTGGCTCGCCGGAGGTATGATGACAATAGCCGTACTCGCCAACCTCACAGCCTTCTGGCGTATAGCACACTGCTACAAAGTACTGAAGAATAAAAACAAATAAAGAATTCATAAGAAAAGCACACAGATATAGCCGATAATACCAAAAAAAATATTATCTTTGCAACAGAATTATTGATACACAGATAAATGAGTAAAATTGATTTAGCTCATAGACTGAACGAAACAGTAAAGGAGCTTTCCTCTGAGAAATCCCTACAAGGACTGTTTCATCAGTACAGAGACGGCAATCCAATGCCTTCAGGCAAGACGCTTGAAGAAATTATCGATTTGTCTCGTTCAATTCTTTTTCCCGGTTATTTCGGAAGAAATTCATTCACTACCCAAACCCTTGAGTTCCATCTCGGAGTAAGAGCGGAGCGCCTACAAAGAATGCTTGCTGAACAGGTGCTCGCAGGACTGTGCTTTGCGGATACCGCTGAGGAACAAACTGCTGAGGAGTTGGAGTGTGAACGTTGTAAGGCTGAAGAAATATCCATGAAGGTGATAGAGACCTTCCCTGAGATTAGAAGAGTACTCGGCACCGACATCGCTGCAGCATACAATGGTGACCCGGCGGCAAGCAGTAAGGCAGAGATCGTGAGTTGCTATCCTGTCATCAAGGCTTTGAGCAGCTATCGTATCGCTCACGAGTTGTACAAACTCAACGTACCTCTCATCCCGCGACTCATCACAGAAATCGCACACTCTGAAACTGGTATCGACATTCATCCTGGTGCGCAAATCGGTGAATATTTCACCATCGACCACGGAACAGGTGTCGTCATCGGAGCTACGTGTATCATCGGAAATAATGTCAAGCTCTACCAAGGTGTAACCTTGGGAGCAAAGAGTTTCCCATTAGATGATAAAGGAAACCCTATCAAGGGCATTGCACGTCATCCTATCATTGAGGACAACGTAATCATCTATTCCAATGCGACCATCTTGGGAAGGATTAAAATCGGAGAAGGATGTATCGTCGGAGCAAACGTCTGGGTGACCAAGGATATGAAGCCTAAGACCAAAAAGTATAAAAGAGAAAAAATAGATAAATTAGATTTAGAATTCAACAATGGAACAGGAATTTGAACTCATTGCCAAGACCTTTATGGGATTAGAACCCGTTTTGGCTCAGGAGCTCACCCAACTGGGTGCTAACAATGTACAAATTGGCCGTAGAATGGTTTCTTTCACGGGTAACAAAGAAATGATGTATCGTGCCAATTTTCAGTTGCACACTGCAATCCGTATCTTGAAGCCTATCGCTCATTTCAAAGCGAAGTCTGCTGAAGATATGTACAATGAGGTAAAGAAAATAGATTGGAGTAAATATATTGAAAAGGGAAAGACTTTCTCTGTAGACTCTGTAGTCTATTCTGAAGAATTCCGCAACTCGCGCTTCGTAACCTATAAGGTTAAAGACGCTATCGTCGATCAGTTCCGCGAGAATACGGGTACTCGCCCTAACATCTCTGTTTCCAACCCAGATATTCGACTGAACATCCATGTGGCTGAGGATGATGCGACCCTGAGTCTCGACTCAAGTGGTGAGAGTCTTCACCGTCGTGGCTATCGACAGGAAAGTGTGGAAGCACCGCTCAACGAGGTCCTTGCAGCCGGTATGATTCTGATGACGGGTTGGAAGGGTGACACCGACTTCATCGATCCTATGTGTGGTTCAGGTACACTCCTAATAGAAGCTGCCCTCATCGCACGCAACATGAGTCCTGGTATCTTCCGTAAGGAATTTGCCTTCGAAAAATGGCCTAACTTTGATCAGGAGCTCTTCGACAAGATCTATAATGACGACTCTGAGGAGCGTGAGTTCACACACCACATCTATGGTTATGATATTGACATGAAGGCTGTGAACACCGCAAGTCTTAACGTTCGTGCCGCTGGCTTCAGCAAAGACATCACAGTATCACAAGCCGACTTCAAGGATTTCAAGAAGCCTGAGGAGAAGAGTATCATGATCACGAATCCTCCATATGGAGAACGTATCTCTACACCAAACCTGTTGGGTACATACAAGATGATCGGTGAGAGGCTGAAACATGTCTTCATGGGTAACGAAGCTTGGATATTGAGCTACCGTGAGGAGTGCTTCGAGCAGATCGGCTTGAAACCTTCTATCAAGATTCCTGTATATAACGGTAGTCTGGAATGTGAGTTCCGAAAATATTCTATCTTTGATGGTAAGATGAAGGAATTCCGTGCTGAGGGTGGTATCGTGAAAACGGATGCTGAAAAGCGCGAGATGGCACAGAAGCATCGTTTCAAGAAGAACCGTGAGTTCAAGAAACGTCTTGAGGCCGAGGAGGAAAACGAGGATGGAGACATACGTAGCTTCACCTTCCACAAGCCAAACTTTGGTAAGAATGAAGACTTCTTCGGTGGTAAACGCGGAAGAAGAAACCGAAACGATGGTGACAAGAAAGAGGAAAAGAGTTATAACAAAAAAGGCAGTAAGCGCTTTGACAAAGGCAACAAGCGTGGCGGCTTTGATAAGAGACGTAATAGATTCAATGAAGATGAATAAACTTTTTTCTCTGATTCTACTGATGATTCCTATGATGGCTTCTGCTCAGGGACTGAAAGAACTAACTCTTGAAGACTTAAACTTCGGTGGCAAGAACTATCATAACATGATAGCTAAGAACCGCTGGACTACTTGGTGGGGTGATGAACTTGTACGCCAGGATGCGGAGAACTGCTATCTGGTAAATAAATCTACCGGCAAGGAATCTCTTCTTTTTGATATCGAGAAGTTAAATGCTATAAAGGGGGTGAAAAAGATTCATTCCCTTTATAATACTGCTTTCCCTTTCACTGGAAAGTGTGTCGTAAAGATCGGTAACCAACTCATCAACTGGAAGAAGGGTACTGTTACAGAGGATAACACTCCATCGGCCTTCGTACGTGACGACCAGTTATTCGTAAAAGATAGCAAGGGAGTTGAACACCAGCTCACGACAGACGGCAGCAGAAATATCGTATATGGTCAGAGTGTACACCGTGATGAGTTCGGTATCTCCGGTGGTATCTTCTGGAACCCGGAGCATACACTCCTAGCCTTCTATCGTATGGACCAAAGTATGGTGAGCGATTATCCTTTGGTGACGATTCCGGAACTTGACTGGAAACCTAAGGCCAGACAAAGTCGCATCGCTACTCCGGAACCTACCAAATACCCTATGGCCGGTGAAACATCTCATCAGGTAACAGTGGGTGTATATAACATCAAGAGTGGAAAGATTATCTATCTAAAGGCCGGAGACCCGACAGACCGATACTTCACGAATATTGCATGGAGTCCTGACGGGAAGACAATTTATATGTTTGAGTTGAACCGTGACCAGAACGACTGTCGATTGGTAAGTTACAATGCCGAGAATGGTAACAAGATCGCGGAACTTTATCGCGAAACCGATGCCAAATATGTAGAACCTCTACACCCTATCCAGTTCTTACCTTGGGATCATTCCAAGTTTATCATGCAAAGTCAAAAAGATGGTTTCAATCATCTGTACTTATTTGACAAGAACGGAAAACAGTTAAAGCAGATCACATCAGGCAAATGGGTCATCATGGATGTCATCGGTTTCAAAGAAAAGAACCATAGCATCATATATACCTCCAACGAATGTAGTCCTATCCAACAAAATATATGGACTGTGAACGTGGATAACAACAAACGTACACGCCTTGACAACGGAAAAGGATGGCATTCAGCGACACTAAGCGCCAGTGGTATGTATGTATTTGATAACTATCAGACACCAATGATTCCTCGAAACATTGAGATTATCAATACAGAAAATGCTAAGCGCACGACATACTTCAAGGCAGAGAATCCATGGAAGGGATATACTGTTCCTACCTACGAGTGTGGTACGATCAAAGCGGCAGACGGTGTCACCGACCTATACTATCGCATGGTGAAACCTGTGAATTTCGATGCCAAGAAGAAATACCCAACTATTATATATGTATATGGTGGTCCTCATGCGCACAATGTAGATGC
>Ga0310695_10005646_pt1 | contig 21622 bp, 10 predicted proteins | sample RumenRJG_04DNA_FD_203882 | JGI IMG/M metagenome (GOLD analysis project Ga0310695, IMG submission 203882) | Bovine rumen microbial communities from Lethbridge, Alberta, Canada - RJG_04 (v2) (version 2) | ecosystem: Host-associated > Mammals > Digestive system > Stomach > Rumen | place: Canada...
CCCGCGTCCGACGGCACCGATCCGTTCAGCATCGTCAAGCAGGACGTTAACGCCAATGGCATCCCCGACTGGTGGGAAGAGCTGTACGGCATTGCCGGCCAGGGAGCCTATGACGATGCCGATAACGACGGACTGTCCAACTATCACGAATGGTGGCTGTCCGAAGGCGGCGTGGCTGAGGGCTTTGGCCAGTCGAACGGCTTCCCGCTGCTCAATCCGCACAACTCGCGCTCGCTCCGCGACGACGGCCAGACCGTCCCGGACTACTTCCTGTCCGTCGGCGGCACGGGTTCGCAGTGGGATAACGTCTATCTCGGCTTCATTGCGACCGACCACGACTTTATCGAGGACTGGTGGGAGAAGCAGTACGCCAACGGGTACTCCAACGCCAGCGTCTATGATCCGCTGGACGACCGGGACGAGAACGGCTGGTCGAACTACGCCGAGGCGCGCTACCAGATGTGGCGGGGTCTCTACAACGGCGACCAGCTCGACGGCTGGAACGTCGACGGATCATTCCACACCGACAACAGCCCCGAACCGGCCCTGGCCGTCCGCTCGACCTACTATGGCGTTCAGGATATCACCTCCAACGCAATCCATCCCCAGATGCCGACGGTCGTGACGGCGACGCGCACCTCGGAAGCAACCGGACGGATTGACGCCAAGTTCGTGGCAGTTCCCTCCGATGTCAACAGCACGGATGACGGCAACAGCTGCAACCAGTATCTGGGGCCGTATCGCGCCGGCAGCGTCAAGCGCGGGTTCCTCTCGCCCGGCCGTATCGTGCCGACGACGGTTCTCTTCTACAAGTCCAACACCGGCAACGCTGACTACAAGTTCTGGAAACTCGTTTGGGAGACCACGATCGCCGGCCCCAACTGGTGGTCGGAGGGCGAGGCGCCCAGCATCACGAACCACTACAGCGGCGCGCTGGCGGACTATACGACATTCTTCCAGCGGTATCCGCAGGCTCAGCTTGAGCAGGCTCCGATGGAACAGACGCTGGTCGCCTCTGTCGTCAGCGACGTCCAGAACCGGATGGGGAAGATCGTCCATGCCGTCAGCGGCGCCACGCTTGGTGTCATCGACCTCCAGAGCGGCGAGTACGCGTTCGACATGTCGGCCCTGGCCGCGGTCGATGACGAACCGGATCAGCTGGCCACCACCGTCTTCACGGTCGCCTACGCGAGCAAGATCGGCAACGAATGGCCGCAGACCCTCTACTATTCCAACACGAAGGAACTGGACGTTTCGGTTGAAGCGTCTCAGCGCGGCGTCGGTCGCGTGATGGAGGGCGAGAACATGCTGACCTCGCTCGTCGACCTCGACGGCAGCGGCGATTACACGGCCGGCGAACCGTTCGGTGTCCTGCCCGGTGTGGACGTCGGCTGGCACAAGGTTCCGGAGCAGGTCATTGAGCTGAGGGATACAAGTCATGTCGTGCCGCGATTCGACTTTGTGAACCTCACCGACGACCGCTCGGTCGTCAAGGGCGAGTCCGGCCTCGTGACCTACACGGGCGAAACGCTCGATACGGCGGCCAAGATCGCCCGCATCCGCATCGCCCGTACGGCGATCAACGGCGAAACGGCGCCGCATCGCGTCGTTCTCATCAAGACGTATGCGCTGCCCGACAACGGCGCGAACAGCCACGCGCGCACCTTCATCCACGAAGGTGACGTGCTGAAGGGCGGCAAATGCGACCTCGACTGGAACTGGCTGGCGCAGGATGCCGCACGCATGGGCATCGATGACGTGCAGTCGGCGACCTATGAGATCAGCCAGCTCGTGGACTCGGACGACGGCACGGTCAACAGCATCGCGCTCGCCACGTTCGTGAACACGTTCAAGTCGGTGCGCACCGTGCCGACCGCCGCTTCGCCCGTAGCTGGCGCGACGGTCTTCTCGGCCGCCCCGACCTTCACGTGGACCGATGCGGACGAGACGATGACGGCGTTCGCGCTACAGGTGTTCAACGAAGAAGGGGAGCTCGTGTACGATTCCGGCGCGCAGCTGCTGCCTGGCCGCGTGGAGGGCGCGTATGCCTTCTCGCCGCGGCTCTATGCCGACGCGCCCGTGTCCACCAACGGCGCCCCGGTCTTCGTCGATGGCGCCAACTATTTCTGGCGCGTGGCGATGCTGAACGCCAAGTACAACACGGCGGATCCCGATGACGAGACGATCTGGAGCGAGATGACGCCGTTCCGGATGGATCTCTCGCACAAGGAGCTGACGACCGGCTATGGTGCCGCCAAGGCCATTGTCCGCTACTACGGCCCGTGCGGACGCTCGGCCGGCATCACGGGCACCGCGTCCGGCTTCGCGTGGGGCGAGGGCGACGTGCAGGACATCTCGTCCGGCAGCGGCCTCGTGATCGTCGAAGCGTTCGAGAACGCCGACTTCCACGGCCGCCCGATGGCGCAGATCCGCCTTTCGGACTACGCCGACCTCTACTCCGCGACGGATGTGACGACCGTCAATGCCACGTTGCGCGGACTCGATCCCGGCACGCTTTACTTCCGTGCCTACATCGACCTGAACAACAACGGCAGGCGGGACGCCTGGGAGCCGTGGGGCTACGCCAACCATGTCGACACCGAAAGCCTGAACGCGAACGGCTACCGGGCGGACTGGGAGGAGTGGGGCAACTCCTATCACTATGACGGCAGCGGCAAGACCGTCTCCGAGGCGATCTACGACCCGTTGGGTGTTGTCGTAACGGACAATCCCACCGACCACGTCCCGACTTTCGTGATCTACATCGAGGATACAGACGTCAACCAGAACAACATCCCCGACTGCCTCGAAGATGTCGACAGCTTGCGGGGTGCCGCTGACGAAGAGATGCTTGACAGCGACGGCGACGGTCTCACCGACGCGAAGGAGGACGAACTCGGCACCGACAAGTTCGATTCCGATTCCGACGGCGACGGCATGACGGACGGCTGGGAATATGAGAACGGCACCGACCCGCTCGTGGACGACGGCGACTCGGCGCTGGACGGCGATGTGATGGCGTATGCGGAGCTGAAGGGCCAGACGGTGTTCACGTTGGAATCGGGCGAGACGTACGTCGTGCTGAAGCGCGACGGCGGCGCGCGCGCGCTCCAGGTCGGCGACACGGTCACGGCCGCCCAGGCGGAGAACTACACGTTCGCGACGACGTACAAGTACGGCAGCGACAGCGCGTGGGTGTACGGCGTCGGCGCAACGGTGGTGCCGGAAGAAAGCGCGCCGTGGAAGGTCGTCCAGGTCGAGACCGCGACGGTCGCGCTCGTCCATGCGCAGGTCTACGACTGGTTCGGGTACAACCCGCTGACGGCCAATCCGACCGTCTCGAGCAACGAATGGAGCACGGTGAACTCGAAGGCGTTCACGTACCGCGACAAGTTCCTCGTGACGAAGTGGCTGGCGGCGCTCGGCCTGACGGACGCGGCGGACTTCACGCTCAACGCGACGACGGCGGATACGAATGGCAACGGCATCCCGGACGGCTGGGAGCTCTACGTGATGTTCGGCCCGGCGGGCGCGACCGCGACGGTCGATGCGGCGAAGGTCTCGCCGTGGAAGAGCGCGGCCTACGTGCGCGACTACGCCAACACGCCCGACGGCGGACGCCTGACGATCCTCGACGAGTACGACCGGGGCAACTGGCCGACCGACCCGTGGAGCATCGACACCGACGGCGACGGCGTGTTCGACGTCTACGCCTACCTCTATCACCTCAAGGGCGACCAGGCCGGCGAGGACGCCGACGGCGACGGCCTGAGCAACTACGCGGAATATCTCATCAGCGAGGTCTTCCAGATCGTCAAGGTCGATCCGAACCAGGCGATGACCGACGGCTCGACGCTCGACTACTACCGGAAGTTCGGCGAGCTGTACCTCGGCGAGGTCTTCACCGACCACGACCGCGTCAGCGACCGCTGGGAGGCGCTCTACGAGAGCGGCACCATCGACGGCGTCGACTACGCGGCGCGCGGCATCTACGATCCGGACGCGGACCGCGACGGCGACGGCTGGAGCAACTACGCCGAGTTCCGGGCCGGCACGAGCCCGGCGCGGCAGATGAGCGCGGGCATCGACGACTACACGCTGATCGAGCATCCCGTCCCGGTGGTGGAGATGGAGGTCGTCTACAACGGCACGGCCGACATCGAGGGCCGCACGCTCACCGTGAAGGCGTGGCACGAGGCGGACGATCCCGACGCGCTCAAGGCGCCGACGGCGGTCTGGACGGTCACGACGGCGAACGAAAGCGGCACGGCCACGCAGCAGAACGCGGCGACCAGCGAGGAGGTGCGCGAGAAGTACATCGGCCAGATGCCGACGGGCACGCGGACGTACTACCTCGGCTCCGGCGCGGTCAAGGAGGGCTCGTTCAAGATCTGCATCAAGGACAAGAACTACGTGGAGGGCCAGATCGTCGAACTGCTGGGCCAGCGGTACTTCCAGCCGACCGGCTACGGCAGCCCGGATACCGCGCTGTGGTACTACGACGTGATCGACCAGGGCGGCAAGCTCGTGCAGTCCGGCGGCATCTTCGCCGAGTCGCACCAGGTCGGCACGATCGACTACCAGACGGGCCGCGTCACGATCGACTTCGACGACGAGGAGTTCACGGACGAGCTGTACGTGGGCGACCCGTCCCAGGCGGCCGGCGCCTCGGGCAACAACGGCAACAACGGGAACACGACGACCTACCACGGCCTCAATCCGCCGAGCAGCTACGTCAAGTTCGTCTGGTCGCCGGCGACGACCATCCCGGTGAAGGGCCGCCACTACCTGAGCGACGCGACGACGGGCTTCCTGCGCGAGGGCGCGACGACGTTCACGGTCGAGGCCGCCGCCTCCGACAGCGATGTCGACCAGAATTCGACCTCGACGGCGAAGGCCCGGCTCTACGGCGTCGTCCGGGGCGTGGACGTCGGCTGGGCGGGCGCCAAGTTCAAGGTGGAGCTCACCGACTTCAGCCCGGTGACGCCGCGCATCGGCCTGTGGACGGGCACGCCCGACCGGTCGGATCCTGTCACGCCCGACGATCCGCGCGTCAACTCGTCGTCGAACGTGCTGGAGCTCGTGACCGCCGAGGGGGCGAACGCCCGCGTGCGCGTCGTCCGCTACGCGATCAACGGCTATCCGATCGCCGCGACCTGGCCGGGGCAGGGGCTGGACGAGGTCGTCTACGAGAACTTCTACAGCGTGGACGGCCGCACGGAGCTGACGGAACTCGACTTCCTGAACGACGGGGCGTTCGACCTCGACTGGACGGATTCCTTCACCAACACGATTGCGCGGGCGGGCGGCGATACGATCAATTCGACGCTCATCGGGACGATCGGCGAAGGCGCGACCATCACCAACATCCAGTACCTCGTGGTGGTCGGCGACGGCGACGCGAACTGGGGCCGCGGCGACGGGACGAACACCGTTTACGCGCTCTCGACGCTCGTGACGCGCCGCTTCGACCGGACGCGCGCACTGCCGGTGGCCGTGGCGGTCGACGGCCTCCAGTACGCGGCGCGTCCCACGTTCACGTGGCGCATGGAGGGCGAGGATGAGCGCGTGGCCCGGTACGGGTCGAGCTACACGGCCTTCAAGCTGCAGGTGCGCAAGGGCGACACGGTGATCTACGACTCCGGCATCCGCCGCGCGCCGCTCACCGATGCGAACGGCAACTTCGTCTGGACGGCGCCGATCTGCGCGGGCAGCCTGCTGCAGGACAACGCCTTCTACGGCACGACCGACAGCTACAACTGGCGCGTGACGATGTACAACGCGAAGTTCCGCACCGACTCCTGGTCGGCCCAGAACGGCGCGTCGGTCTTCTCGACGGCGGTCAATGCGCAGCAGGAGGTCAACGACCACGGCTACTCCTCCATCCGGGTGGCGGTCAAGTACGCCGGTCCGTCGATCGTCCTGGCGAAGCAGGCCGACCTCGCGACGATGAAGGGCAAGGTCATCGTCCAGGCGTTCACGACGCCTGACTTCAGCGGCGAGCCGCTGGCGCAGGGCCTGGCGACGAACGAGGTCGACAGCCTCGTGCGCGCGACGGCCAACGCGACGCTGAAGGGCCTGGCCGCGACGGGCACCTACTACGTGCGCGCGTTCATCGACATGGACGGCGACGGCCGGCTCTCCGGCTGGGAGCCGTGGGGGTACGCCGCGGACGCCGTGACGCTCGTCAACGACGGCACGCTCGCCTCGGCGCCGCTCACCGCCGTCTGGATCGAGGACAGCGACTCGGACGGCGACTGGGTGCCGGACGCCTATGAATACGCGGCCAGCGGCTGGACCGTCGACTGGGACGCGAGCCTCAAGGGCAACCGCCGCACGCGGGCGACCGGGACGACGACCGTTCTGGCGGACGGCGGCATCGTGATGCCGATCGCGACGAACGCGCTGACGAGCGCGGGCTTCTCGAAGGGTCTCCCGGGCGCGTCCTTCACGGCGATGCAGAGCGAGACCTTCGTGGCGGCGCTCCTCGGCCTGGACCTCGCGAACAAGACGACGCTCGAGGCGATCGCCGAGGTGACGCGCGGCAAGCTCGTGCCGAACTCCGTCCGGGTGGTCGGCATCGCGCTGGAGCCCGACGGCTCGGCGGTGAACCTCACCGTCAACGCCGATGTCGCCAGCGGCATCTCCGGCACGGTCGTCTCGCAGTACTACGAGTTCACCGGCAGCGACACCGTCCACGTGCTCGTGAAGGTTCTGAAGAAGGACTCGCTCGAGGACACGGACTGGACGCTCGTCTACACGACGCCGGAGCCCGTGACGATCACGCCGCAGACGAACGAGACGGTCGTCGTGCCGTTCGACGAGCAGCTCGACCTCAAGAGCGGCTTCTTCAAGGTGAAGCTGGAGGAGGTCGTCGTCCCGTAAGGGGCGGCGGCCCCCGCCGGGCGGCGAAGCGAAAGATGCAACAAAGGAAAGAACAGACAAACACGTATGAAAAAGGCAATCCGTAAAGTTCTCGTCATCAACTCGGGCTCGAGCTCGCTCAAGTACCAGCTCTTCGACATGGCCAGGGGCGAACGCATCGCCAAGGGCCTCGTCGAGCGCATCGGCTGCGGCGGCCCGAAGGACCACACCGCCGCGCTCGACCAGGTCGTGAAGGACCTCGGCGACGCCGCGAAGGACGTCGACGCCATCGGCCACCGCGTCCTCCACGGCGCGGAGGTCTTCAAGGACTCCGTGAAGGTGACGAAGGACGTCATGGCGAAGTGCAGGAAGCTCGTCAAGTTCGGCCCCCTGCACATGCCCGCGAACCTCGGCGGCATCGAGGCGTGCGAGAAGATCTTCAAGGGCGTGCCGAACGTGGCGGTCTTCGACACGGCGTTCCACCAGACGATGCCCGACTGCGCGGCGATGTACGCCATCGACCCGAAGTACTACAAGAAGATGGGCATCCGCAAGTACGGCTTCCACGGCACGAGCCACAAGTTCATCACCCAGGAGGCGGCGAAGTTCCTCAAGAAGCCGGTTTCCAAGGTGAATCTCGTCACGTGCCACATGGGCAACGGCTCGTCGCTCGCGGCGGTCAAGAACGGCCAGTGCGTCGACACGTCGATGGGCCTCACCCCGCTCGCCGGCATGGTGATGGGCACGCGCTGCGGCGACATCGACGCGGCGGCGGTCCTCTCCATCATGGAGGCGGAGAAGCTCACGCCCGCTGAGGCCGACACGCTCCTCAACAAGAAGTCGGGCCTTCTGGCGCTCACGGGCTCCAGCGACTGCCGCGACATCTGCGCGATGGCGGAGAAGGGCGACAAGAAGGCCGAGCTCGCGCTGGAGATGCTCGCCTACCGCACGGCGCTCTACATCGGCGGCTACAACACCGTGATCGGCGGCGCGGACGCGATCGTGATGACGGGCGGCATCGGCGAGAACTCGAGCGAGGTGCGCGAGCGCATCGTCCGCCGGCTCGGCGCGCTCGGGATCAAGCTCGACAGGAAGGCGAACAAGGTGCGCGGCAAGGTGGCGGTGATCTCGACCAGGGATTCCAAGATCCCGGTCGTCATCATCCCGACGAACGAGGAGCTCGCCATCGCGCAGGACACGGTGAAGATACTCGGGAAGTAAAGGGACCTAAAGGACAGAAGGGACTGGAGCAAGCCATGAACGCAATCAAGACGATTATTGAAAAGGCTTCGGCGCTGCACGGCACGGTCGTGCTGCCGGAGGGCATGGACGCGCGCGTCATCACGGCCGCGTGCGCCTGCGTCGACCGCAAGATCTGCACGCCCGTCGTGCTCGGCACGCCGGAGGAGATCGCCATCGCCGAGGCGTCGGCGGGACTCAGCCTCACGGCGCGCGGGATCAAGACGATCGACTACACTTTAGGCGACGCGGAGCTCGAGGCGGCGTACCTCGAGGCGTGGAACGCGAAGGAATCGCGCAAGCCCGCCGAGAAGCAGAAGATCATCGATCTCGCGGCGGCCCAGAAGACGCTGCGCACGAAGCGCATCTACTTCGGCGGCATGATGGTCAAGCTCGGCCGCGTCAACGGCCTCGTCGCGGGCTCCATCGCCTCGACGGGCGACATGCTGCGCGCGGCGTTCCACACGCTCGGCACCCAGAAGGGCGTCAAGACGGCGAGCTCGTGCTTCATCATGGACCTCAAGCGGCCGACGCCCGCGGGCGATTCGGTGCTCGCGTTCGGCGACTGCGCCGTCATCCCCAACCCGACGGCGGAGCAGCTCGTCGACATCGCCCTCGCGACCGCGCAGACGTACCGTGACCTCACGGGCAACGAGCCGCGCGTCGCGTTCCTCAGCTTCTCCACCAAGGGCTCGGCGGCGGGCGACCTCGTCGAGAAGGTGCAGAAGGCGGTCGAGCTCGCGAAGCCGGTCTTCGCCGAGAAGGGCATCCCGATGGACGGCGAGCTCCAGTTCGACGCGGCCATCGTGCCGTCGGTCGGCCAGCTCAAGAACCCGAACGGCGCGGTGCAGGGCAACGCGAACGTCTTCATCTTCCCCGACCTCCAGGCGGGCAACATCGGCTACAAGATCGCGCAGCGCCTCGGCGAGGCGGATGCGATCGGGCCGAACCTCCAGGGTCTCGCGAAGGCGATGAACGACCTCTCGCGCGGCTGCTCGGCGGAAGACATCGTGGGCACGATCTGCGTGACGCTCTTGCAGAGCGCCACAAAGTAAAGGACGACGAGGATTCTAGAAGTCTAGAAGCCGAGAAACCGAGAAAGGCGATTGATGACAGAGCAGGAGATGATCAAACGGGCGGCGGAAGTCTTCGATATCGAGATCGAAGGGCTTCGCCGCACCCGCGATTCGCTGGGCGCTTCGTTCGCCCGGGCGGTCGATCTCATGCTCGCGTGCATCCGCAACGAAGGCATCATCGTGGTGACGGGGGTCGGCAAGAACCTCGCCATCGCGGAGAAGATGAGCGCGATCTTCGCCTCGACGGGGACGCGCTCGATCTGCCTCAACCCCGTGCAGGCGATGCACGGAGACCTCGGGATGGTCGCGCCGCGCGACGTGCTCATCGCGCTGAGCTTCTCGGGCGAGAGCGACGAGATCCTGCGGCTCATCCCCGCCATCCGGCGGCACGGCCTGAAGGTCATCGGCATGACGGGCCGGCCGCAGTCGACGCTCGCCGAGATGAGCGACATCCACATCGAAATCCCGTGCGGGAAGGAGGCGTGCCCGTTCGGCATGGCGCCGACGAACTCGACGACGGCGACGATGGCGATGGGCGACGCGCTCGCGATGGTGATGATCGACGCGCTGAAGTTCGACGTCGAAAGCTACGCGCTGAACCACCCGGCGGGCGCGATCGGGCGCGCGCTCATCCTGAAGGTGACCGACATCATGCGCACGGGCGAGAGGCTGGCGAAGGTGGCGCCGGCGGCGACGGTGATGGACGCGCTCATGGCGATGACGAAGGCCAAGTCGGGCGCGGCGGTGATCGCCGCGGCGGACGGGAAGCTCGCGGGCATCTTCACCGACGGTGACTTCCGGCGGATCGTCGCGGGCCGGGGCAGCGGCGACGTGCTGGGCGAGCCGGTGGCGAACTACATGACGCGCAGCCCCCTCTTCGTGCGCGACGACGCGCTCGCGGCGGAGATTGTCAAGGTGTTCGAGAAGAAGCGCATCGACGACCTGCCGGTGTGCGGCGCGGACGGCCGGGTGGTCGGCCTCGTGGACATCCAGGACCTCCCGAAGATCAAGGTTTTGTAAACGGACCATTTCACAACACATCAAGAAAGGAACAAACGCATGAAGAAGCTGATGATTTTGACGGTTGCCGCGCTGACGGTCGCGGCGGTGGCGGCGGCGCCCGTGACGACGGGCAAGCGGAGCGCGGGCACGCGCACATCGACCGGCCGCACGGCGGTGAAGGCGGCGGCGGCGGACGAGGAGGCGCCGACCTCGGGCAAGGACGCCAAGGTGACGATCGACATGTTCCCGCGCCTCAACAAGCAGGCGACGTTCGGCGCGCCGAGCGTCAACGGCGCGGCGTACGTCTCGGGCGCGTACACGCGGCCCCGGAAGTGGATCGTCCTCGAGACGAAGTACTCGACGTACGCGGACTTCCAGAACCAGCTGACGTTCACCTGGCACGTCCTCCTCGACACGAAGACCTCGACGCTCAACCGCAGCAACAAGGAGGGCATCCCGCCCTACTCGTACTTCACGACCACGGTCACCTACCAGAACATCCCCGACGGGTCGCACGCGGCCTCGGTCGTGCTGCCGCCGTCGTACCTCGAGCGCTACGGCGAGCCGTGCGCGGTCGGCATCGTGATCACCAACGACAAGGGCGAGGTGCTCGCGGGCGACTGCGAGAGCTCGGGCGGCGAGGTCAAGGACTTCGCGCACCCGAAGAGCCTGGAGGACGCGTTCTGGAACAACCAGAAGATCATGAACGCGACGACGAAGGGCGGCGAGCCGATGATCGAGCGCCGTCAGGGCCTCATGGACCGCTCGAAGACGATCTGGGCGCTCGTGAACCCGAACGACTACGAAGCCGTCATGCAGTAACAGCAAGGAAGGTCGCCGCACATGGCCAGCAAGACATTGACATTGAACATCGGCGCATCGTCGGTCACGCTCGCCGAATACGAGCTGGGCGCGAAGCCGAAGCTCGTGAACTACGGCACGGCCGCGCTCGCCGCGCCGCTCGACTCGGGCAATGCGGGGACGATCCTCGCGCCCGCGCTCCTGGAGATCGTCCGCGAGAAGGGCATCAAGCCCGGCAAGGTGGCGATCGCCGTCTCGGGCCAGATGGTCTTCCCGCGCTTCGCGGCGATCCCGTTCGCGGGCAGCGATCCGGCGAAGTTCGAGCAGCTGGTCCGCTACGAGGTCGAGCAGAACGTGCCGTTCCCGATCGACGAGATGATCTGCGACCGGCAGGTGCTGGGCGAGACAGAGAACGGCGACAAGTCGGTGATGATCGTCGCGGCGAAGATCGAGCAGATCGAGGCGATCACGGACGCGGTGGCGGCGGCGGGCTTCACGCCGGAGCTCGTGGACGTGGCGCCGCTCGCGCTCGCGAACGCGCTCAAGGCGAACCGCCCGGGCGCGGACGACTGCGCGATCATCCTCGACATCGGCGCGAAGACGACCTCGCTCGTGGTGGTCGAGGGCGACAAGCTCTACAACCGCTCGATCCCGGTGGCGGGCAACACGCTCACCAAGGAGATCGCGCAGAAGCTCGGCTGCACGCTCGACGAGGCCGAGGCGTTCAAGCGCGAGAAGGCGTACGTCTCGCTCGGCGGCGTGATGGAGGACGACGACGCGACGCTCGACACGATCTCGAAGGTGTGCCGCGCGGTGATGACGCGCCTCAACGCGGAGATTTCGCGCTCGATGAACTTCTACCGCTCGCAGCAGGGCGGCGGGGCGCCGACGAAGCTGTACCTGACGGGCGGCACGGCGCTCCTGCCGCAGCTCGCCGAGTTCTTCCAGGATTCGCTCCAGATCGAGGTCGAGTACCTCAACCCGTTCGAGACGATCGGCACGGGCGGCGCGGTCGACGCGGCCGCGCTCGAGACGGACATCGCGTTTCTCGGCGCGACGGCGGGCCTCGCGCTGCACGTGGCGGGCAAGGCGGAGCTGGCGATCAACCTGATGCCGCCGTCGATCCTCGCGGCGCGCGCGGAGGTGCGCAAGATCCCCGTCGTGGCGGCGGGCGCGGTCGCGTTCGTGGCGGCGGCGGTCTGCCTCCTCCTGACCGTCGGCCACGGCAAGGCGGTCGTCGAGGCGCAGTATGACGTCCTCGAGGGCAAGGCCAGCGTGCTCAAGGGCTTCGAGGCGAAGATCAAGACGGCGCAGGGCCGCGAGGAGCAGGCGCGCGCCGACGCGGAGGCGCTGCGGCAGCTCGTCGTCCGGCGCGGCGCGGCGGTGACGCAGATCAACGCGATCCGCCAGGCGATCGGCGAGGACCTGTGGATCGAGAAGTGGGAGTCGGGCCGCGTGACGCTGCGCGGCTGGAAGGATCGTGTCGCGTTCTTCTCCCGGCGCAACGCCGGCAAGACCGCGCCGGAGATCGTCGTCGCGCGGCTGAAGGAGAATCCGGCCGTCGACGCGGACTCCGTCAAGGTGGTCGACATGTCGAGCTTCGGCAAGGGCGACTGCGTCGAGCAGTATGTAGTGGAGGTGAAGTTTAAATGAACAGGAACCAAATCACGATGGCCGCGATCGGCGGCGTGGCGCTCGTCGCGGTGCTGGCGGTCGGCTACCTGACCTACGCCGCGTGGGCGGAGCAGGGCGAGAAGGCCGAGGATCTGGAGTCGGCGCTCGGCAACGTCCGGCGCATCAATTCGGCCAAGATCGCGCCGAAGTCGGAATCGGTGGCGGCGATCGACGCGAACGCGCAGAAGCTGGACGCCTGGCGCACGGAGGTGCTGGCCCTCGCGACGGCCGGCGACTTCGCGGCCGACGGCGCGGCGACGCCGGAGTCGTTCAAGCAGAAGATGGTCGTCGAGGCGCGCGAGCTCGCGAAGCTGCCCGGCGGCGTTAACGGGAACATCGTCAAGGAGGACTTCGACTTCGGCTTCAAGGACTACATCATCGGCGGCAGCATGCCCCCGCGCGAGCGGCTGGATGCGCTCCAGCGCCAGTGGTCGGAGGTGTCGCTGCTCGTCAAGATCCTCGCGCGCTGCGGCGCGCGCGAGCTGAAGGCCGTCACGGTGGGCGCGGCGGCCGAGGCGCCGAAGGAAGAGGAGGAGCAGCCGAAGCGCCGCGGCCCGCGCAAGAACGCGACGAAGGAGATCGTCGCCAAGGACCCGGCGACGCCCCAGAGCTACGAGCTGAAGTTCACGGCGAAGCCGGCGGCGTTCGTGCGGATCATCGATGCGTGCGCGATCATCGAGCGCTTCATCGTGGTCGACGGCTTCTCGTTCGCGAAGGAGAAGGATACGCTCGCCGAGATCTTCGGCGGCAAGGAGAAGACGGAAACGTCCGGCGGCGGCCGGCGCGGGCGCGGGCGGCGGCATCAGCCGGCGGCCGAGGAGCAGGAGGTGGCGGCCGAGGAGGTCAACCGCAAGGGGCTCGTGACCGACCCCGAGCTGGACGAGCCGCTGACGGTGACGTTGAAACTGACGACCTACGACTTCGGCACGGCGGCCGAGGCGGCGAAGGGCGCCGAGGAAGAGAAGGAGGTGGCGGAATGATCGCGGGCAAGGACGGCAAGGGATTTTTCGCGGCGCACTGGGACTGGCTCGTGGCGGCCGCAGGCGTGCTGGCGCTGGCCGGGGCGGTGTTCGCGCTCGTGACGGCGCTCGGCACGGATCCGGACGAGAAGGCCAATGCGACGCTGGCGGCGATCGGCGGCGCGAAGAGCGGCGACACGGGCGTCGAGGCGGTCGACATGGCGCCGTACGAGACGGCGGAGAAGAACGTACGCACGCCGCCGAAGGTGGTCGAGATCGCCGAGACGCAGGAGAGCTTCATGGCGTCGGGCCGGCGCGTCTTCTGCGAACAGGGCGACCCGGCCGACGAGAAGAAATCGTGCGGGCTGCCGATTCCGTTCGGGCTGAAGACCTGCCCGCTGTGCGGCGCGAAGCAGCCGGAGGAGCAGAAGGTCGTGCTCGATTCCGACGGCGACGGCATGGACGACGAGTACGAGGTCGCGCACGGGCTCAATCCGAACCGCGACGACCGCGACGAGGATCTGGACGGCGACGGGTTCACCAACTGGGAGGAGTTCGTGGCGGGGACGGATCCGAACGATCCGGCGTCGCATCCCGACTACCTCGATTCGCTCGAACTCAAGCTGCCGCTCCAGGAGACGCACCTGCCGTTCTACTTCGACAAGGTGGCGCCGCTGCCGAACGGCGCGAAGCGTTACTACTTCCGCGATCCGAAGCGCAAGAATGCGTACGGTCAGCGCGGCGTGACGTACTCGGTGCTCGAGGGCGAGGAGATCGGCGCGGCGGAGAAGCTGCCGACGGGATTCGTCGTCAAGGGCTACACGGCGCACAGCGAAGAGCGCAAGATCGCGGCGAGCAAGGGCGAGCGGCAGCTCACGCGCACGGTCGATACGTCGGTCGCCACGATCGAACGCAAGAAGGACCGCAAGCGCCTTGAACTGGTCGTGGGCGAGTCGAAGCGGCCGGTCGCGGTGGACGCGAAGGTCACGCTCGTCTACACGCGCGGCGAGCCGAAGGAGTTCTCGGTTGCGGTCGGCGACGAGATCAAACTCAACGGCAATGCGTATAAAGTCGTTGAAATCAAGCGCGGCGACAAGGTCGTGACGGTTTCGGTGGCGGGTGAGGCCGGAAAGAAAACTCTCACCGCACCACTTGAACAGTGAGAAAAAATAGTTTATAATATCAACACAGTCAACAAGGAGCAACGTTCGATATGACGAACCTGAGAAACCTGGTCGCCCTCGGCGCGACAATGGCCATTGCGGTCGTTGGTGTTCATAGTTTTGCACAAGACGATCTCGACGATCTGCTCGCGGATCTTGAAAGCGAGAGCGCGGCGGCACCAGCCGAAGCGTCTGCGGACGAGGACGCGGCCGAAGCCGAGGAGCCTGCGGCCGAGGAACCGGCGGAGGCCGAGGAACCTGCGGCGGCGGAGCCTGCGGCCGAGGAACCGGCAGAAGCCGAGGAGCCTGCGGCGGAAGAGGCGGTAGCCGAGGAAGAGCCGGCTGAGGAGGAATCCGCGGCCGAGGAACCCGAAGCTGAAGAGCCCGCGGCCGAGGAACCCGCTGAAGCCGAGGAACCGGCGGTCGAGGAAGAGTCGGCCGAAGCGGAGGAACCTGCGGCGGAGGAACCTGCGGCGAAGGAGGCTGCGACCGAGGAAGAGCCGGCTGAAGCCGCGGACGCGAATCTGCTGTCGCTGCTGGCCGAAACCGATGCGGGCGTTGCGGCGAGTCCCGCGGCACCGGCGGCGGAGAAGCCGGCCGAACCGGCTGAAACGCCGGCCGCCGTCGCCGCTGTCGAACCGGCTCCCGCGCCTGCGGCCGAACCCGCTCCCGCCGCCGCTCCGGCGCCCGCTCCCGCCGCCGCTCCGGCGCCCGCTCCTGCGCCGAAGTACGATGGGCCCGACGCGGAACTGCTGGCCAACCTGTCGGCGACCGAAAAGCTGCGCCGCGAGGCGTTCGACATCCAGGCGCGTCGCGAGATCAGCGAGGCGCGCACCTACATGGCGAACGAGGAATATCTCGACAGCGTCAAGCACTACCGTATCGCGCTCAAGCTGCTGAACGACGCGCCGTCCTCCGAGGGGCTGCGCCGTGAATGCCAGCAGGGCGTCGCCGAGGGCTATTTCCGCGCGGCGTTCCAGGAAGAGTCGATCGGCCGTCGCGCGAAGGCGATCGACCTGATGGACAAGGCGCTCGCCGCCCGTCATCCGAAGGCGCGCCGCCAGCTGGAGGCGTGGAAGAATGCCGACGATCCCGAGGCGAACAAGGTCGATCTGTCCGAGATCAAGCACCGTCGCAACGACGCGGAGTACAAGGATCAGCGCGCGACGAACCTCCAGCACCTCAAGCGCGCGCGCCAGTTCCTCGGCAGCAAGGAGCTGAGCCGGGCGCTGGACGAGTGCGAACTTGTGCTGGTGAACGATCCCTACAACCAGGAGGCGATCCGTCTGCGCGAGAAGATCCAGAAGAAGCGCCACACGATCCTGATGCAGGAGCGCAAGGCGGCGCGCGAGGGCATGATCGCCGACGTCGACCAGGCGTGGCGCCCGGTGTATGCGGTCGATGCGCGCGAACTGGACGAGGTCGCGACGCAGACGGGCAAGACGCCCGGCGTCCCCGGCGATCCGGAACGCAACCTGGAGCAGAGCGTCATCAAGCGCATGAAGGAGATGCGCCTGCCGGCGATCTCGTTCAAGCCGCCGGCGACGATCGTCGACGCGCTCGACTTCTTCCGCCAGGCCTCCAAGGACTTCGACCGTCCCGACATCCCGCTGGAGCAGCGCGGTTTCGACATCGTGTTCCTCCCGCCGGAAACGCTGCATGCGGCGGCGGACAGCGGCGAAGACGAGGCCGAGGGTTTCGGCGCGAGCGATGACGACGAGGCCGCGGGCGCGCAGGAAGGCCTGCCCGTCATCCCGATGATCGCCGCGAGCGACATCACGTTCTACGACGCGCTGAAGCTCGTCTGCGACACGGTGAAGTACAAGCCGCAGGTCAAGGGCAAGATCGTCATGGTCATGCCCCAGGGCGCGACGGCGGAAGAAATGGTCACGCGCAGCTATCCGGTGCTCTCCACCTTCATGGAGCGCATGGACACGGCCTCGAGCGAACTGAAGGAGATGCGTTCGCAGGGCTTCGGCAGCTCCAACCGCCGCGCCAAAGACGACGCCGGCGAGAACCAGGAGAGGGACTGGAAGGAGTTCTTCACGGAACTCGGCGTGAAATGGCCGGAAGGCTCGTCGATCATGTACATCAAGACGATCGGCAAGCTGCGCGTCAAGAACACGTACGAGAACCTCGCCGAACTCGAGAAGGCGCTGACCGAAATGAACGCCGACCCGAAGCTGATCGAGATCGAGACGCGCTTCGTGGAAGTCTGCCAGGACGACCTCAATTCGCTCGGCTTCGAGTGGATCCTCAACAGCGACTACTCGATCGGTCTGGGCAAGCACGTGTCGCGCGCGCTCGGCGTCCGTAACGGCACGTGGGGCTCGAACACCGGTTCGCGCACGGTCACGCAGGAGCTCAACTACACCACCGATACGCTGAACGGCAGCACGATCCCGACGATGCGGTCCGTCACCACCGATTCCACCTCCGCGACGCGGGTGACCTACGCCAATTCGCGCGGCGCCAGCTGGATCCGCAACGGGGACGGCCACGGCAAGGTGGGCCTCAGCGCGTTCGGCGGCGACTCCGACCAGCAGAACGGCATGCGCTATCTCTCGACGCTGTCGAACCACATCTCGGGCGAGAGTGGGTCGAACAACGACCAGTTCATGCGCGTGAACGCGTTCTTCGGCAACGCGGACCTGTCGATGATCCTGCACATGCTCGCGCAGCGCAGCGACACGGACCTCCTCTCCGCGCCGAAGGTGCTGACGCGTCCGGGCGTGGAGGCGGTCATGAAGGTCGTCACCGAGTACATCTACCCGACCGACTACCAGGTGCAGCTGCAGTCCAGCTCGTCCTCGTCCTCGGGCAACGGCGGCGGCAGCCAGTCGGCGATTCTCGCGGTCGTCGAACCGCGCAGCTTCACGATGCGCGAGGTGGGCGTGATCCTCGACGTCACCCCGACGCTGACCGACGACGGCAACCTGATCGACCTCGATCTCAAGACGCAGGTCGTGGACGAGCCGACGTGGAAGAACTACGGCATGCGCATTCCGTTCACGGGCAACGCCTCGTCGCTTCAGAACTTCACCGGCCTCGGCGAGATCTTCACGGGCCTGAGCGAAATCCTGGGGGCGACGGGCACGGCGCTCAGCGATTCCGCGAAGGCGCTCTTCGCCCAGTCGGCGATGGATGCCGCGAGCAACGCGCTCGACAGCCTGACGGATTCGTCGAACGAAAACCTCACCTACTACGAAGCGCCGATGGAGCAGCCGTTCTTCCACGTCCGCTCGATCGAGTCGCAGGTGTCGGTCTATCCGGGCGCGACGATCGTGATGGGCGGCCTCATCACCGAGCAGCGCAAGGCGATGGACGACAAGATTCCGTTCCTCGGCGACCTGCCGTTCGTCGGCCGTCTCTTCCGCAGCCATGCGGAGCAGACGAACAAGCGCAACCTGCTGATCTTCGTGACGACGCGTCTCGTCGACGTGCGCGGCCGCGAGGTGCACATCTCGGCGAACGACACGCCCGCCCCCGAAGTGGTCGCGGCGCCGACCGAGGAGGACTGAGTCTTCGACTCGCGCCTCAAGGTATGCGTGACGGGAGGGATTGCCTGCGGCAAATCCCTCCTTTCACATTATCTGAACGAGCTGGGCGTGGAGACGCTCGACGCGGATGACGTCGTGCACACGCTCATCCCCGATCCCGCCGAGCGCCGCCGCCTCGCCGCCGAAGTCTTTTCCGACCCGGCCGCGCGCCGCGCGCTGGAGGCGCGGCTCCATCCGCTCGTCAAGGCGCGCATCGACGCCTGGCTCGCCGGCGCATCGGCGGACGCGACGGGGCGCGTCCCTCCCTCTCAACTCACTCTCCACTCGCAACTCCGAATTGCGGTTATTCCGCTCCTGTTCGAGGTGCACTGGGAGCGATTTTTTGATATAATATGCACCGTCGTCTCCTCCCGCGAGAACCAACTCGCTCGGATGATGACGACGCGCGGCTACAGCCGCGCCGAGGCCGAAGCCCGTCTGGCCGCCCAGCTGCCGGTCGGGGAGAAGGCGAAAAAATCCCATTACGTCATCGCCAACGACGGAACCGCCGCCGACCTGCGAAGGGAGGTCGAGGCGTTTGTCGCGTGGCTGAAGGAGAAAGAGAAAGAACATGGCTGAAGAATTCGATGTGTTTGCCGGCAGCATGAAGAACGCGGCGGGCGCGCCCCAGCAGAACGGCGGCGGCAAGGAGGGCGGCGCACCCGCGCCGGCGGGCGGCGCGCAGCCGGCCCAGCAGCAGCCGTCCAATCAGGGGCAGTCGAACCACAACCGGCAGCAGAAGCGGCAGTTCCACCACGGCAAGCCGTTCAACCGCCCGCAGAAGCCGAACGCCTCGCCGATCCGCGGCGCGAACGGCAGCGAGTCGGTCAATCCGCTCCTGAACGCGCCGCTGCCGACGGAGCCGAAATCGGCCGAGCCCGCCGAGGCGGTCAACCCGCGCCGCGACCCGAGCCTGCCGGAATTCCGCCTCGCCGACATCCAGACGTGGCCCGCGCCGGTCATCGTCGAGCGCATGATGCCGGGCGCGGACCCGGAGGAGCTGGGCACCTACCGCAAGCACGAGCTGATCTTCGCGGCGATCCGCGCGTATCTCGCCAAGGGCGGCGCGGTGCTCGCGTCGGGCTGTCTGGAGATCGTGCGCGAGGGCCACGGCTTCCTCCGTTCGGCGAAGAACAACTTCCTCGCCTATCCCGAGGACGTGTTCGTGACGCAGCAGCAGATCCGCCGCCACGCGCTGCGGACGGGCGACATCGTCGAGGGCCCCATCCGCGACCCGCGCGACCGCGACCGCTTCTTCTGCCTCGGCAACGTGGCGACCGTGAACGGCAAGGAGCCGTCCGTCGCCGCGCGCGTCATCCACTTCGAGAACCTGACGGCGACGTTCCCGACGCGGCGCATCTTCCTGGAGACGGAGGCGAAGGAGTTCTCCACGCGCGTCGTCGATCTCTTCACGCCGATTGGCTTCGGCCAGCGCGGCCTCATCATCGCGCCGCCGCGCGTCGGCAAGACGGTGCTCCTTCAGAAGATGGCGAACGCCATCTCGAAGAACCATCCCGACGCGATGCTGATCATCCTCTTGATCGACGAGCGTCCCGAGGAAGTGACCGACATGCAGCGCAACACGAAGGCGATGGTGCTGTCGTCCACCTTCGACGAGGAGCCGCAGCATCACGTGAGCGTGACCGAGATGGTTCTCGAGATGTCGAAGCGCCAGGTCGAGAACGGGCGCGACGTCATCATCCTCATGGATTCGCTCACGCGCATGGCCCGCGCCTACAACACCGTCCAGCCGCATTCCGGCAAGATCCTGACAGGCGGCGTCGACGCGCTCGCCATGCACCGCCCGAAGCGCTTCTTCGGCGCGGCGCGCAACATCGAGGGCGGCGGGTCGCTCACGATCATCGCGACGGGCCTCATCGACACGGGCTCGCGCATGGACGAGGTCATCTTCGAGGAGTTCAAGGGCACGGGCAACATGGAGATCGTGCTGGACCGCGGCCTCGCCGACAAGCGCATCTATCCGGCGATCGACATCGAAAAGTCGGGCACGCGCAAGGAGGACCTGCTCCTCGATCCCGTCGAGCTGGAGAAGACGTGGGGGCTGCGGCGCGTCCTCGCCGCGGCGGGCCCCGAATCGGCGATGAAGTCGGTCCTGAATTCGCTCAAGAAGACCCAGAGCAACCCCGAGTTCCTGCTCGCGCTCGATCTGAAGAATCTGGAGCGTTAAACGAAAGGCGGTGCGTCATGCAGAAAGTTCTCGCCCTCCTGGCCCTTGCGCTGGCGGCGATGCCGTCGCTGGCGAGCACCCAGCGGATCTGGCCGCAGTACCGGATCGGCGCGGCGGAACTTCAGAACAATGACGGCCGTCTGACCGTTTCGCGGGTGCAGGACGGCGCGGCGTATGTGGCGGACACCGACCCGTTGCTCACGACCTGCACCGTGGCGGTCGCCTCGATTCCGGCGGGGCAGCAGTTCACCCGCTGGTGGTATTACTATCAGACGGGGACAGGTTCGGCGCGGGCGGCGACGACGAACGAGACGGCGCTGGGGACGGCGAGCGCCTGCACCTGGACGTACGATGCGAAAATTGCAGCGGCGGGGGCCGCGGGCGTGTACGTTGTCGCCGATTTCGACTATCTCACCTATACGCTCCACTACAACGCGAACGGCGGCAGCGGTTCAATGCCGGACGAGTCGCACATCTACACCAACCGATTCAATCTGGCGGCGAATGCGTTCACGAAGCCCGGCTATACCTTTGGCGGCTGGACGAACAGGACGGGGACCGCATTTGCGAACGCGGCATCCATCGCCTCGGGCGCGGTGTTCGGCGTCACCTACACGAACGCGACGACACGCACGGCGAACCTCTACGCCACCTGGAAGGCCCGGGCCTACACGGTGACGCTCAATCCGCAGAGCGGCACGGGCGGCACGACGTCCGTGACGGCGACGTACGCGGCGGCGCTGCCGCCGGTCACGGCGCCGACGCGCACGGGGTACACGTTCGGCGGGTACTACGATCAGACGGGCGGCGCGGGCACGCAGTACTACAAAGCGGACGGCACGGGCGCGCGCGCGTGGGACAAGGCGGCCGCGGCCACCCTCTACGCGAGATGGACGGCCGCGCGCGTCACGGTTCTCTTCGACGCCAAAGGCGGCGCGTTTGCGGACGGGACGGCGGTGGATGCGCAAGGGCGCGCGTCCAAGAGCGTCGGCTACGATCAGGCGTACGGCGACCTGCCGACGCCGGTCCGCGCCGGCTACACATTTGCCGGCTGGTACAATTCCGGCGCGGTCATCACGTCGACGACGATCTGCAGACGGACGGACGCGCATACGCT
>Ga0310695_10005648_pt1 | contig 21616 bp, 16 predicted proteins | sample RumenRJG_04DNA_FD_203882 | JGI IMG/M metagenome (GOLD analysis project Ga0310695, IMG submission 203882) | Bovine rumen microbial communities from Lethbridge, Alberta, Canada - RJG_04 (v2) (version 2) | ecosystem: Host-associated > Mammals > Digestive system > Stomach > Rumen | place: Canada...
CTAAATCTGCCGAGTTGACAGTCAGTGGAAATACTGTTTTCAATGAGAATCATTATTCTTACCCTATCTGGCTCTATGGCGGTACAGCGGATATAACTGGAAATGTTTTGTTTGAGAAAAATAATGCAGCTGTTTTTGTCCTGAACGGAACGATGAATATCGGAGACGGTGTGAATTTTATTGAGAATTCACATGAAAATGGAGGGGCACTCCTCGCCGGTTCATCTGATATATCGATAGGAAAAGCAATTTTCAGAGGAAACACAGCCTATACCGGCGGTGCAATCATGATCCAGTGCGGCAAGCTGACACTTAATGGAACCCAATTTCTGAAGAACGATGCATCAGATGGCGGTGCAATTTATGCTGATTCCTGGAACTATGACCTCGAAAAATATGACCAAAATGAAAATGCCATGATTTTGGATATCACAGATGCTGTTTTTGAGGATAATACAGCACGATGTTTCTCAGCAGCATTAGCTCTGAGTCTTTTTGAAAAACCCTCTCCCAGATGGGGAGTTTCGAGAAATTCGATTACCGCATTTATTCACTCAGCGGTGTTTAAAAATAATCTGGTCGAATATGTAAGAACCACTGACTGGCATGAAAGTTCATCCGCGATATTCATAGGTTATGATGCCACGGCATATATTGATGATCTGGCAGTGATCGAAAACAACAATATCGGGATCAAAAGCAGTTATAACGGTGAAACCTATATTTATCCAAGAAGAGGGGCCGTTGTTTATGGCAACAACAATCCCTACTCGACCGCTGGATTTGCAGATCTGCTGCAGGTAGTTACCGGTACACCTCCGGAAGGAGAAAAAAACACGATCACTGAGATATCGGAAAAGATGTTTAATGGTGGAAAATTTCAGTGGCGTTTTACCGAGGATCAGAAAAATGCATCATCTTCCCCGACAAATAAAGATATTTCCGATGCGAAGGTTTTGATTCAAAATAATGGGTATGATCCGGAAAATACAACTGTAGAGACATCTGCAATTATTAATCGAGGTTTATTATATATCGGCCAGGAAGCTGTCAGCATTCCCCTCGAGGTGCAGTGGATCTATCCGGAAGATCAGGCCCAGGAACCACCGGCACCTTTGGCTTATCTGCCTTCGCTGATCCTGGAGACAGCGGGACAGGGCTATCCCTTCGGTGAACTCACGGAAGAGCAGCACACGACCGCGGAAGACGGCACGGACAATTACATCTTCCGTTCCTCAGCGGATATCTATCTGGAAATCCACGTGACCGATCACCATGACGGCCACTGGTCTATCACGTTCATCGATCTGCCAAAATATCAGGATGGATCGGAACTGGTTTTCGGCCTCAAATCAGCTGCATTTCCGAATTATGTCACATCCATCGGCGGAGATATGACAGATGGCTTCGTTGTCGTCAACACCTTCCGCGAGCAGCAGGATCCTTCCGGTGATCTGGTCTTCAGCCGCCTGGAAAACATGGAAACCCTGCCCCGCACCGGTTTCTCATCCAATTCCTCCGGAACAGAAAGATGATATAATAAAAATTATTACAGTGGTCCGGAGACTAAAAGATGAGCACCAAAGAAATAAATATTGCGATATTATCTGCTATTCCTGATGATGAACAGGAAGATATATTTGAATATTTAAAATCAAATTATTGCAGCGGCACACCATATGAACCATTATCAAAAGAAGAAATTCTGACTCAATTAGCAGAATCAAGAGCGAATTACAACAATGGCGAATTCGAAGATTTCGATATCGCACTGAATGATATAAGTAATAAATATGGTTTATAAAGTTGTAATCACCTCTGCAGCCAGACGCAGACTGGAATCATTTATCGATTATACAGCTAATACACTGCACAACAAGGAAGCCGCAAGGGCTATCAGAGACGATGCAAAAAAAACGAAAGATATGCTTTCAATCGCTGCCAAATCACTCCCGATCTGCAGCGATCCTTTGCTGGCAAAATATGAATACAGAAAGATCCCGTTTATCAGGCACGATTTTGTAATGATATACAGGATCGAGGATAATTTGGTTATTGTCGATGGAATGTTTCATCAATTACAAGATTATGAATCATTATTCACGAATGAAATGAATCTTTCCTGACACATTTTTTTAAGGTAATATCAATGAACGTAAGACACTCCAGACCCTCGGATTTTGAGGAGATAATGAAAACCTACCGCTACGCGCGGGAACTGATGAAGAAAAACGGGAACCCGACCCAATGGGGAGACAGATTCCCGCCCGAAGAAAAAGTCCTGCGCGACATCGAAGAGGGCACAGGGTACGTCATTGAAGAGGACGGTGAGATCCGGGGCGTTTTCGCCTTTATCATCGGGCCGGATCCTACCTATCAGCTCATCGAAGACGGAGCCTGGATCAACGATACCGAGGAATACGGCACCATCCACCGCATCGCGACGAACGGGAAAGGACACGGTGTGTTTGATGCCTGTATCGATTTCTGTGCCGCACAGATCGACAACCTGCGTATCGATACCCATCAAAACAACAAAGCCATGCTGCATCTCATCACCAGCCGGGGCTTTCAGCGCTGCGGCATCATTTACACATCCGATGACGGCACGCCCCGCATCGCTTTCCAGCGGTATTTGCCGGGACATTCCAATCCTTAACAAAATCAATTCTTTAAGGAAACACTGAATATATAAGTATGAGTCAATGCAGCCTGTTCTGTTGACTCAAGTCTGAGTCAACGAAAACAGGTCGCTTTGACTCATTCAAATTGAAATAATAAATTATTCAACTTTTTCTTAAGTTTTATAATTCTTAAAATAAAACAGCCTGAATAATTCAGGCTGTTTTGTCTTATTCTTAATATGTTTTAAGATTAGATAGCGGAAAGGATCTTGCCTTTCAATTCATCAAGGGAGACACGTTCCTGCGCCATGGTGTCGCGTTCGCGGACCGTGACGGTGTTGTCTTCCAGCGTCTGATAATCGACAGTGATGCAGAAGGGAGTACCGATCTCATCCTGATAGAAGTAACGCTTGCCGATGTTGCCGCGGTCATCCCAGACGACACCCATCTTTTCAGCCAGCATGTCATAAACGCCGCGGGCTTTTTCGACGATTTCCGGCTTGTTCTTGACCAGCGGGAACACAGCGGCCTTATACGGAGCGAGGTTGGGCTTGAAGCGCATGACAACACGCTTGTTTTCGACATCTTCCCAATAAGCATCACAGAGCGCCATCAGCAGCAGACGGTTAACACCCACCGCCGGTTCAATGACGTGCGGGACGAACTTGTGCTGGTGATCCTGCGGATCCTGGTAACTCAAATCCTTGCCGGAATGATCGATGTGCTGCTGCAGGTCATAATTGGTGCGGTAAGCAATGCCCCACAGTTCCTTGAAACCGAACGGGAATTCATACTCGAGATCATAGGTGTCCTTGGAGTAGAAGGAGCGTTCCTGATCGGAGTGGCGGCGCCAGCGGAGTTTATCGGCATTGATACCCATGGTCTTGTTCACAAAGTGATACATGGCATCCTGCCAGGATTTGAAGAGCGGTTCCCATTCCGTCTTTTCCGGGTCAAAGAAATATTCAATTTCAGCCTGTTCGAATTCCAGCGTGCGGAAAATGAACTGACCGGTGGTGATTTCATTGCGGAAGCTCTTCCCGATCTGACCAACACCGAAGGGCAGCTGGATGCGGGTGGAATTGATGATGTTGTTGAAGTTTGTGAAGATACCCTGAGCAGTTTCGCCGCGCAGATAAACCGGCATCTTTTCACCTTCGACCACACCGATGGATGTCTGGAACATGATGTTGAAGGCCTTCGGCGGGAACACTTCGTTGCCGTCCGGAGTCGTGACATGATGCTCTTCGATATAAGCACCGATCTCATCAAGCCCCATGCCGTCCACCTGGATGCGTTCAACTTCCGGATGTTTGTCAAGCCACTGCTCGATCAGGTGATCGGCGCGGTAGCGTTTGTGGGTCACTTTGTCTTCCACGAGCGGATCGTTGAAAGCAGTCACATGACCGGAGGCGACCCAGGTCTCGGGATGAAGCAGGATCTGGGAGTCGATCCCGACCATATCTTCACGGGTGGTGATCATCTCATGCCACCAGAGATTGCGGATGTTCCGCAGCAATTCGGCTCCGAGCGGGCCGTAATCGTAGGAACTGGTCAGGCCGCCGTAAATTTCGGAAGTCGGATAAACAAAGCCACGCCGTTTGGAAAGGGAGGCGATTTTTTCAAGAGTTACTGCATTATTTTGTTCCATTGAATTATCCTCAGTAATAAACTGTCTTGATTTTATCACAAACAGCCGGTGCGGACCATTCTTCATTATACAGAAGGCCTCAAATCGCCCGGCTGTTAAAAATCAGTTTATTCAAATCATCTCAGCAAATCAAGCAGGTCCATCCAGTTGGAAGTGGCTTTGATTCCCGCCGTTTTGAATGCCTCGAGCTTTTCCCGTGCCATGCCGATGCCGCCATCGATAAACGCACCCGGATGTGTGGTCTGTTTTCCTTCCGGGATGCTGACTCCGGCGACATAAGCGACCACCGGCTTGCTCATCTGATAGGCGACGAACTTTGCGGCTCGTTCCTCTTCCAGACCGCCGATCTCACCCATCAGCAAAACCTTTTCCGTATAGGGGTCGGTCTCGAACATCTCCAGCACATCCACAAAGGTCGTACCGCAGATCACATCACCGCCGATCCCGACACAGGAGCTGACACCCAAACCGACGCTCTTCATGCGGTCCATCGTCATATAAGCGATCGTGGAGGAACGGCTGACGACGCCGATCTTCCCGGGGATCACACATTCAGTAGGGTAAATGCCCACCTTCTGCTCGCCCGGATTGATAACGCCGGGGCAGTTCGGACCGATCAGGCGCACGCCTTTTGTTTTCATATACGCATTAACTTTGACAACATCCTGAACCGGAATGCCGTCTGTAATGCAAATCACCAGCTCCACACCGGAATCCGCCGCCTCATACAAAGCATCGGTTGCCTGATGGGCAGGAACAAAGACAATCGAGGTGTTCGCTTCGGTAGCCTCCACCGCGGATTTCATGCTGTCAAATACCGGAACCTTTTCATCCAGCACCCAGCTGCCGCCTTTTCCCGGAGTCACACCGGCGACAATATGCGTGCCGTATTTCATCATATCACGGGAATGGAAGCCGGCTTCCCGGCCGGTAATGCCCTGAACAATAACACGAGTTGACTTATTAATTAAAATACTCATTGGCAGGGGCTCCGATAAATTCAAACACTTTATCAACCGCTTCCGGAAGATCGGGAACAGTCGCGATCAGCGATCCTTTCAGCATCTCCAGCGCAATATCGGCGTTGGTCCCGCTGAAACGCACAATAGTCGGGATTTTCCGCTTATTATGGGAAAGTGAGCGCAGCAGACCTTCAGCGACCTTGTCACAGTGGGTCTTGCCGCCGTAAACATTCATAATGATCGCATCCACCCGCGGGTCATCATAAAGCAGGGTAAGAGCCTTTTCCGCTTTCTGGTCATGGACACTGCCGCCCATATCCAGATAATTGGCGGGGCGACCGCCGCGGTGGCGCAGATAATCGATGCAGCTCATCGTCAGCCCCGCACCATTAGCCAGGATGCCGATGTTGCCGTCCATACGGAAATAACACATGCCGTATTTCTGGGCTTCATATTCGGTCATGTTCGCAATAAAGCCAAGCTGCGAATCAAAAAGCGTTTGCTGACGGAAAAAGGCATTGTTGTCCATCGTGATCTTGCCGTCCAATGCCAGAAAACGCCCATCGCTTGTTATCGCCAGCGGATTGATCGCCACCAGCAGCGCATCCAGCTCACAGAAGATCTTCCACATCTGCTTACAAACTTCAAACAGCTTCCGCATGTATTTCTGCGGGAAGTTGCAGCGGCAGGCAAGATCATAGATTTGGAACTGCTGCAGCCCGATCAGCGGATCGATCCTGACCCGTTCCAGGTTATCATAAAGGGAATTGGCAGCCGTTTCGATGTAAAGACTGCCGGTGTCATACATCACCAGAACCGGGATCTGCTCCGCCCGGTCATAGGTGATCAGGATGTAAAACTCCTCATCGATCACGACAGCTTCATCGATCAGGACTTTGCTCACCGGAATACCCTGAATGCGGGAAGCAAGGATCTCCGATGCGAATTCTTCAGTTTCTTCCGGCGTACGCGCCAGCCGTATACCGCCGGACATGCCCCGGCCTTCCGACAAAACCTGGGCTTTGACGACCACCGGACCATTGATGGTTTCCGCGATGCGTTTGGCTTCGCGGGCATAAGATGTCACCCTGCCATCCGGGACAGGAATGCCATATTGACGAAATATGTTTTTTAATTGATATTCCTGCAGTTTCATAGGAGCTCAGGGGTCAGGGGTCAGGAGCAAGGAGCCAAATCGTTATGAGTTAGAGGCAAGATCATCTCGAAATGCCGATGTTCAGCCTCTAACTCATAACTTCTAACGGCTAACTCCTAACGACTAACTTTCCTATCCTTTCAGGAATTCATCAACAGATTCTTTGCTGATCCGATAGGCATTGCCAATCTTGCGGGCTTTCAAATCTCCCGCCTGGATCGCAGCGATGATGTCTTCTTCAGAAACCTTCAGGATCTGAGCGACCTCGGAAGGCGTCATCACGCTCGGGTTTTCTGCTGCGGCCGGTGCAGCGGCGGGTGCAGCTGCCGGCTGCTGAGCCTGCTGGGCACCCTGCTGCATACCGAAAGCCTGGCTCATGTAGTTGCCGATCCCCATTCCGGCACCGATTCCGGCTGTCAGGCCGGCACCGCCGCCTTCATTCTTCGCGGCATCGCGCATCGCGTCCGCAGCCTGGAGCTGGGTGTAGGTGTTCATGTCGAGCATACCCATCGCCCGCAGGTCTTCGGCACTGGTTTCGGACGGTTTGAGGTTGGTGATATAGAATGATTTCAGTGTGAGGCCGATGGCCGCAAAGTCATCCTGTGCCTTTGCACGGACAGCTGTACCCAGTTCTTCCGTCAGGCTGAGCAGCTGGAAAATATTCTGTCCCTGAGCGGCCATTGTTGCCAGTGTGTCCTGCAGCTTGGAAAGCAGCATGGAGCGCAGACGGTTTTCAATGGAGGTCAGGCTGTAGCTGGAAGTGGCACCGACGATCTGGGTCACAAACTGCTGCGGATCTTTCACCTGGAAACTGTAAGTCCCGAAGCCCTGCAGCAGGGTCATTCCCAAACCGACACCGGCATTCTGAACGATGATCGGCTGAGCAGTGCCCCATTTGCGGTCGGCGAACTCGCGCATGGCGACATAATAGATTTCCGCAGTGAAAGGAGTTCTGTTGTTGAACGCCTTCCCCAGCAGGTCGGTCAAAAGCGGAACGTTAGCGCTGGAAATCGTATGACGGCCGGGGCCGAGGACATCCAAAGCCTTCCCGTCACGGAAGAAGAGCGCATTCTGGGATTCGCGGACAATCACCTGGGAACCGAAACGCAGGTCGCAGACCCCGGTTTCCGGGAAATGGTGGACGATCTCATCCGGCATCTCGCTCGGATATTCAACAACATCAAAAATTCGTGCCATTGGTTATACTCCTGTTTTTATTAGCTGTTCTGGGTCCCAAGTTTGACTTCCGCTCTGCGGTTCAGCGCGGTGATGCATTCCTGAGCGACTTTGTTTAATTCCTTGATGGCGGCATCGATCCCGTCATTGGCGGCGACGGCATCTTCCACACTGTCGACAGATTTCTTGACGGTATCCGCCAAATCAAAAAGATAAAGATCATAATCATAAAGCTGCTGGAGGGCGATATCATCGACCTTCACGGCATCGGACAAACCGGCATAGCCATAGGCAGCAGTCTTGATGCGGTCGGCGAACTGGCGGATCTTCAGTGCGGCTGATTCCAGGTCGCTAAGATAAATGATTCCCATTCCTTTTGCAAGCTGTTTTTCGATTGCGGAGATCCGCTCCCACTGTTCGGAGAATCGCTGCGCGATGTTCTCGCGGACGATCTTATCGGTGTCACGGCGGTCTTCCAGTTTTTCATATCCTTTTATACCGGGGATCTTTTCCCACAACTTCTGCAACCCGCTCTTTTGGGAGCTGACGAGTTCATTCAGGTTTTCCATGTATTACTCCTTCCGGGGACAGGCTTCCCCTTCTTTTCTTATAATAATTATAGTGCAGTTATGCGGATTTGAAAGATTATTTTTTTATTAATTCCGCAATGATTTCGGCATAAATGCATCAGCGGTGCTAAAGAAGCACTGCTCATCACTGCTCCGCATTCAGATCCGGGAATTACCGGATGTTTTTTTAAGGTTCAGTCTTCTAAAAAAAAATCACGTAAATTCTTCTGCCGGTTTTCCTCTTACTTTCTTGTAAAAACATTACCTTCTTCATCAACGAAGAATTCATTTTTCCGCTGCAGCGCATCCAGTGAATCCCGCATCGCCAACCGGACCGGGGAATCGTTCCCCTGCCGGTAGGAATCAGCCGCACCGGTGATCCGTTCCAGATAGACCTCCTTAGGCGTTTCATTTTTGCGCGGCTTCATTTTGCTGGCACTCAGGATACCCTGCATCTTGCTCAGTCCGCCAAGCAGTTCCTGGTCGCATTTATTTACGTAGGCGATCATATCATTTTCGACATAATCAATATAGGCTTTTTCAAAGTTCTGCGCATAATACAATTCCAGAATGCCGCTCACGACAAAAAGCTGCCGGGACATTTCAATGCTGTCCTTGAGCTGCAGGGTCTTTTCGATCGTGGCACTCAGGTCCGCGTAATCCTTCGGCTCCCGGTTCACGGTTGAGACAAAATCTGTGATGTAGAATTCAATATCCTTCATGGCGACTTTTTTCGCGGCCTGCAGGCTGCCGATCGTCGCGGTGCGCTGCTCTTCGGACATCATGATCGTATTGTAATTGCTATACGCATATTTAACAAACCCGATTTCCGCGATCAGTTCCGCCTTTTTGTCCCCATAGAGAAAGCTGAGGATGTCATCCAATTTCTGGTTTACGATGTCGAGTTCTTTATTGATCCGCTTCAGAAAATACTGTCCCGTCACCGCAGACATGGCGGAAAACGCGCCCAGTGTCACGGCCTGCATCATCAGCGGGTTCAGCGAAGCGGACCCGGAAAATCTGCCGTTCAGACGGAGCATGGATCCCAGCCCGCCCTGCCTGAGTTTGGTAAGCGTATGAGGCAGCCCGTTCGGAAAGCTGATCTTGTATGCCTTAGCCATGGTATCAGCCGCCAACAGCTGGGGGATGTGCTGAACCATCATGCTCATCTGCATCTTCTGTCCCAGGCTGATATCCAGTTTTTTGTAATTGGTATTATCTTCAAACGCGATTTTCGTCTCCTGCGGCGTGATTTCAAAATCCGCAGCCTTCGCAATCGATTCAAACTGGTCTTTCACCGGTAATTCTTGTTTTTCATTTTCAGACATAAAGAAACCTCTGCCCGCCTTTCCGGATTTTTGTGTTTCGCATATAACAATTTTAACTGGTTTTCTGTAATTGATGCCGATTCCATTTCAGCTGCATTTCCGCAAACCATAATTACCGGATAATTTTCGGACGCTTTTCGGATCTGTTTCTCCATATGTCTCGTAATGTACAGAAATTAACCTCGATAAAAAAAAGTATGACTTTATTTTTATCGAGATTCTTTTGTTTGCCAATAACGATTTTCACATCCGCTTTATTTCAAACAAATTTTTAAGAGTATTGCGTGGCTTCTGTCAGGAAATATCTGCCTTTGATAATATCCGGTAAACTATAATGAAATAATCGAACATATCTGGCCGATGTCTTCCGGATAGAATACACATCTCCAAACCATCTTTTGGCGAATCATCACACTTTTCCGAATCAATTAAAATAACACCGCGGGGAACGTCGTCCCCGCGGTGCTTTGTTTATTCAATGAAGGAAGACTTAGTCTTCTTTGCTCATGGAGTAATCCAGTTCGGCAAGCTGTTTGTACAGGGCGTTGCGTTTCTGGACATCCTTCACAGCCTTCTTCATCAGGGCTTCGGCGCGTGCTTCGTCGAGCTTGAGCAGCTGCTTGTAGCGGTTCTCGTTGTAAGCATAATCGACGACGTTGGCGGTCGGGGCCTTGGAATCGATGGTCAGCGGATTTTCGCCCTGGGCGATCTTGTCCGGGTTGTAGCGGTACAGGGACCACAGGCCGGAGTCGACAGCCAGTTTCTGCTGGGCAAGACCGTTGCGCATGTTGATACCATGGTTGATACAGTGGCTGTAAGCGATGATGAGTGACGGACCGTCGTAAGCTTCAGCTTCGAGGAAGGTCTTCACAGTCTGGGCATCGTTGGCACCGATGGCGACGTGGCCGACATAGACATAACCATAGGTCATGGCGATGTAGCCGAGGTCCTTCTTCGGCAGATCCTTACCCTTGGCAGCGAATTTCGCAACAGCTGCGCGCGGGGTGGACTTGGAAGCCTGACCACCGGTGTTGGAGTAGACTTCGGTATCCAGGACGAGGATGTTGACGTTGCGGCCGGAAGCCAGAACGTGATCAACACCACCGTAACCGATATCGTAAGCCCAACCGTCACCACCGAGGATCCAGACACTCTTCTTCACGAATGCGTCGGCCAGGGAGAGCAGTTCCTTCGCCTTCGGATCGGTATCACCTTCAAGTTTGGCCTTGAGTTCGGCAACACGGGCACGCTGGGCAGCGATGCCGGCTTCGGTCTTCTGATCAGCATTGACCAGGCCTTCGCACAGTTCAGCGCCGATGACGTCGACGAGCTGGCCGGCCAGTTCGCATGCGTATTCGTGCTGTTTGTCAGCAGTCAGGCGCATACCGAGACCGAATTCAGCGTTGTCTTCGAACAGGGAGTTCGCCCAGGACGGACCCTTACCTTCAGCGTTCTTTGCCCACGGAGTGGTAGGCAGGTTACCGCCGTAGATGGAGGAGCAGCCGGTGGCGTTGGCGATGAGAGCGCGGTCACCGAAGAGCTGGGACAGGAGTTTGACGTACGGTGTTTCACCGCAGCCGGCGCAGGCGCCGGAGAACTCGAACAGCGGGCGGAGCAGCTGGGAACCTTTGACGGTACCCTGGGAGACCTTGGTGCGGTCCGGATCCGGGATGGACATGAAGAAGTCCCAGTTGGCCGGTTCGGTTTCGCGCAGCGGAACCTGCGGAGCCATGGTCAGGGTGCCCTTCGCCTTGGTCGGGCAGGATTCAACGCAGAGGCCGCAGCCGGTGCAGTCTTCGACAGCGATCTGGACGGTGAATTTTGCGCCCGGGAATTCTTTGTAACCCTTCGCGTCGGTGGACTTGAAGGTAGCAGGAGCATTGGCCAACAGAGCCGGGTCATAGACCTTCTGGCGGATGGCAGCATGCGGGCAGACGATCGCGCACTTACCGCACTGAGCACAGGCGGTCGGATCCCATACCGGGACTTCCTGGGCGATGTTGCGTTTTTCCCACTGGGTGGTAGCGGTCGGGAAGGCACCGTCAACGGGCATCTTGGAGACCGGCAGTTTGTCACCGTGAGCGAAGATGATCGGACCAAGGACGTCCTTCACGAATTCAGGAGCCTTGTCGGAGACAGGAGGCAGACGATGGATCGTGCTGGTGACCTTGTTGGGGTATTTGACTTCAGCCAGATGTTCGAGGGAGCCATCGACAGCGGCGAAGTTCTGAGCAACGACAGCGTCACCCTTCTTGCCGTAGGTCTTCTTAATGGCTTTCTTGATCTGTTCAATGGCTTCGTCCTTCGGCAGAACGCCGGAGATGGCGAAGAAGCAGGTCTGCATGATGGTGTTGATGCGGCCGCCCATGCCGGTCTTCTTGGCAACGGCGAAAGCGTCGATCACGTAGAACTTCAGCTGCTTTTCAATAATAGCTTCCTGGCATTCGATCGGGAGTTTGTCCCAAACTTCTTCCGGACCATAAATGGAGTTGAGGAGGAAGGTGCCGCCCTTCTTGGCGAAGCGCAGGATGTCCAGTTTTTCAAGGAAGGTGAACATATGGCAGCCGATGAAGGCAGCGTCATTTTCACCGATGAAATACGGGGCATGGATCGGATCCGGGCCGAAGCGCAGGTGAGAGGTGGTGGTGGAACCGGACTTCTTGGAGTCATATTCGAAGTAGCCCTGGGCCCAGTTGTCAGTGTTCAGACCGATGATCTTGATGGAGTTCTTGTTAGCGCCGACGGTACCATCGGAACCCAGACCGAAGAACATGCAGTTCACGGTGCGGCCTTCCGGCAGCAGGAAGTGCGGATCATAGGCGACACTGTGGAAAGTGACGTCATCTTCAATACCGACAGCGAAGTGGTTCAGCGGGCAGTCCTTCTTCATTTCATCGAAGACACCCTTGACCATGGCCGGGGTGAAGTCCTTGGAGCCCATACCGTAGCGGCCGCCGCGGATGACGGGCATGGCTTTGAACGGAGCGTAACCATCGGTGATGGCTTCGTTGATGGCGGAAACGACATCGACGAACAGCGGTTCACCGGCGGAACCCGGTTCCTTAGTGCGGTCGAGGACAGCGATCTTCTTGACGGTGGCGGGCAGAGCTTTGACCAGGTCTTTGACGCTGAACGGACGATACAGGCGGACAGCGATGACGCCATATTTTTCGCCCTGGGTGGCGTTCAGATATTTCGCGGTTTCGACACAGGTTTCAACACCGGAGCCCATGGCGATGATGACGGTTTCAGCGTCTTCAGCGCCGTAGTAATCAAACAGATGATACTGGCGGCCGGTGAGTTCGGCAAATTTGTCCATAGCTTCCTGGACCTTTGCCGGGCATTCTTCATAGAATTTGTTGACAGCTTCACGACCCTGGAAGAAGACATCCGGGTTCTGGGCAGTACCGTGGATGATCGGGTTTTCCGGGTTCATTGCGCGTGCGCGGGCAGCGATGACGTCTTCGTCATCGATCATTGCGCGCATATCTTCGATGTCGAGCTGTTCGATCTTCATGACTTCGTGAGAAGTGCGGAAGCCATCGAAGAAGTGCAGGAACGGCACACGGGATTTCAGGGTGGCGCGCTGCGCGATCAGAGCAGTGTCATGCGCTTCCTGAACGGAGTTGGAGGCGATCAGAGCGAAACCGGTCTGGCGGGTAGCCATAACGTCGGACTGGTCACCGAAAATGGACAGAGCGTGCGGCGCAATGGCGCGGGCAGTCACATGGAAGACGGTGGAGATCAATTCACCGGCGATCTTGTACATGTTCGGGATCATCAGCAGAAGACCCTGGGAAGCGGTGAAGGTGGTGGTCATTGCACCGGTGACTAATGCACCGTGTACGGCACCGGCAGCACCGGCTTCGGACTGCATTTCCATAACGCTCGGAACGGTACCCCAGAGGTTCGGGACGTTCCTGGCTGCCCATTCATCCGAGAATTCGCCCATCGGGGAAGACGGAGTGATCGGGTAGATTGCGACGACCTCGTTCATGCGGTAAGCCACATAAGCGACGGCCTCATTGGCATCGATTGTAACCATTTGACGTGCCATGAAAAGTAACTCCTGATTTCTATGTTTTTCGGTCTTAATCGTAAAACCGGACACTAATTTTTCCCGGCAAACCGGGTTGAATACAGGCCCGGAATCATAACAGGCCTTATGCAAGCAAAAAATGACGGAGAAAGCCGTTTTCTTTGCGGATTTATTATAACGCATTTTTTGCCGCCGATGAAAAATTTTTTCCGCAAAGGTGTAATGAGTTATATCCGTATTACTTTATGACGTTTATCAGTGAGAAAAATAATTGCCGCAGGATTTTCTCTTTCTTACACCAGTGCTTTTCAACTCGTTCTCAATCTTGCAGATACATATCCGGTTTTACCTGGCAGTATGCGGCAGCGGGCTGCCTTTTCCTTTCTTCGATCTTTTTTATTTGAGAGATTCTATGTGATCTATCTCTTTACTTTTCTTTAAGGTTAATGAAACCATACATATCCTTATCAGTCAATTAAACCAGAAGGCTGTCCCAGCTTTTGGACAGCCTTCTTTTTTTACTGGGGCGCTTGATCTATTTGCGGCAGCCCCGTATCAATTCTGATTTCTTGTCCGCTATTTTCCTGCCGGAGCAGCGGCAATGATACGGCGGTTAGCATAGCCGCCCTCGATGCTTTCGTCTTCGCAGGTGATCAGGGTCAGGGAGCGATCGGATTGTGATGCGATCCGGATCAGTGAATCAATATCATTTTTCGCTACCTTCTCATTGGCGTAAACACGGAAGTGTTCCATCTCATTCCGCTCGTTCAGCTCGTTCAGAACGAAGATCACGTCTCCGACTTTTGCGTACTGCAGCAGCGCGAAGGGACCGGCTTCAGTGGTGTTCAGATGGTTGTGGGCGGTGATGATAGCATGCCCCTGTCCGGGCTGCGAGGAACCCTCCAGCAGACCTGCTGAACTGCCCAGCCATTCGATCGGGTACTCACCGTTGGCATATGGAACCTGAACAAGATCAACATTGACGGACAGTATCGGGATCTCCAGTATGAGCCGCAGCGGTTTATATGTCAGATCCGCCGGCTTCACGGAAAGCCTCTGCGGTTTTACTCCTGAAAAACCTGTCTTCGGCAATTCCGTCAGCTCATCAAAAATGCGGTACATCTCAAAGTCCTCTGTCGGCGTAGATGTGGGTTTGATTGCGTTATTGGTGATGCTGAATCCACTGTCCTCATCGCCTTCAACATCCGCAGCCTTATAGTTTTCCGGAGCTGTTTCGCTGACAGTCCAGGTGACGTTCTCACCGTCGATCGTAATCGGTAATCCGTCAAACAGGATGGTCCAGCTTCCGCTACCCCCATCGTTCAGTGTCACGATGACGGAGGCATCGCCGGATGCACGGTAAGTAAATGAAGCACCACGGTGACTTTCCCTTCACGGTATTGTCCCCACCTTCCAGGCACCGGGGACTGAACCCGAAGGGTTGTTTTCGGGGAGCGGTTTATCAATATCCGCTGTGTTTCTCAAATTCAGGTATAGTGCTGTTTTCAGGATCCGGGTGAGATAGATGTAAACAATTTTTGACAAAATAAATGTCTCAAAATTGAGTATTACACGATAAAATAATAATGAGGTGTTGTAAATGCAGATTTCTGCAATATGCGGCAGTCCTTTATTCACTGATAGAACAGGCAGTAATAGATGAAACCGATAATTTATGATCTGGATTTGAAAGAGCTGACGGATTTGATCACAGAAAGCGGAAAATCGGCTTATCATGCAAAACAAATCTGGCAGATGATCTATAAACAATCAGCCGAAGACCCTTCTGAATTTTCAAATTTGTCTGAAGATTTGAGACAGAAACTCAGTGATCGATTTTGTTTCAAGCCGCTGAGCGTTGATAAAGATCTGAAATCCGCTGACGGTCAAACCAACAAGTTTTTATTCCGGCTGCAGGATGACAGGAAGATCGAAACCGTCCTGATCCGCTATACCTCACTGCGGTTCCCGACGATAAATTCCGATGGCAGGATGACCGAATCTGGCCTGAAACTCGAAAGGGAACGAAACACAGTCTGTATTTCAACACAGGTTGGCTGCCCGATGAATTGTGCGTTTTGCGCCACAGGACAAATGGGATTTATCCGCAACCTTTCCGCCGGGGAAATTGTGGCACAGGTTATGTTCGTCTCCCGGCTTCTCAAATCCAAAGGGGTGAAACTCGGCAACATTGTTGTCATGGGGATGGGAGAGCCTTTTTATAACTATGATGCAGTAATGAAAGCTGTCGATATCCTCTGCGACCCGAAAGGCATGGGTTTCAGTGAACGAAAGATCACGATTTCAACCGTAGGGATCGTACCACGCATTGAACAGTTTACTGCAGAAAAACATCAGGTCAACCTTGCAGTCTCTTTACATGCGCCCAGCAACGCTGTCCGCGATCAGATCATCCCCGCCAACAAAAAATATCCCCTTGACAGCCTGCTCGAAGCCTGCAGGAATTATACAGAGAAAACAGAACGGAGAATTCTGTTTGAATATACTCTTATCCATGGTTTGAATGACGATTATGAGAATGCTAATCTGTTATGCACTCGTCTCAAAGGAATGCCCTGCCAGGTGAATCTGATCCCGCTCAATGACACAAAAAAATATGAGGGCAGCGGGGCGGATCAGGACAGATTACAGAGCTTTAAATCCGTTTTGGATAAAAACGGTATACCGTGTACCGTTCGTTTGAAAAGAGGAATCGATATTGATGCAGGCTGCGGACAATTAGCGGCGGAACAAAGCAGTTAATATTGCAGTTAAGTATGCTGAGAACCAGTCGGAGACGGTTCCTGAGATTTGAACTGTCAGGCTAATGAAGAACCATCCGTTGACAAGATGAGCCGGGTAGATTTTCAGATCCATCCCGCTCGTGTTTGGCAGCGAATTATCAACAGTGATTTGTCGCGGCTTTTCGTATGGGGTAAGCCACTTGTTCAGAATGTTGTATAATCAAAATTAGAAATGTGTTTTTGCATATCCGGGGAGGATATCGCACAGATCAAATTTATGAAAGAAGGAATATGATGATGAAAAGAAAAGCATTGAATATTGCATCTTTGATTTTAGTTTTATTGTTCATGGTGAGTCTGACAGCCTCAGCCCAAACGGACAGCGCCGGTAATGTATTCATCAGCGACACAACTTCCGCGCCGCAGGCACCGGAAAGAGACCTGTACTGGGCCGGCGGAAGCCGGGTCTTTGACGGTTACCAAATCGGAAAAAGTCTTCTGGCCGCGGGGCGGGATATCACCGTCATTGAAAGCACGATCGGAGGATCACTGAGAGCAGCCGGCTATTCGATCACCCTGAACGGGGTGGACGTGACGGACAACATCACCGCTGCCGGCTACAACCTTCAGACATCAGGTATCACCGCTGCCGGTGTTTATCTCGCCGGTCAAAGTGTGTATTTCAGCGGAACAGCGGACAGTGTCAACCTGTTCGGAAATACCGTCACTCTTGACGGCGAGATCCATGGAGATGCAAACATTTACGCATCAAAAATCAACTTTGGTGAAAATGTGCTCATCGACGGCACACTCACCGTCCACAGCGAAAGTGAGCCAGCCCTTCCAAACGGCGCGAAGGTTGGAGATGTTGTTTTCATCCAAAGTGAGTCTGCCACAAAAGTTGACGTCAAAATAGATTCAGATGGCCCTCACATCAATTTGATAGATTCAGGAGACGCAAACCCTGCGGCAACAAACCAAGGAGACACAAATGCAGAACCGGTGAAATCGAAGTCTTCCTCCGGGTTCGGCTCCTTCCTGCGCGCCCTGTTTGGGAACCTGCTGCTGGCTGCCCTGTTGTGCCTGCTGCTCGGTGCTGAAGAATTAAGCAAACCGGGGAAAATGCTGCTCAAAAGACCGTTCCCGATGCTTGGAACAGGGTTTGCAGGCATTTTTGTGATCCCCGGTATCATTCTGATGCTGCTGTTTATCGGGATCGGTTTCTCTTCTGCCGGGCTGCTGAGCATTCTCTTCGCGGTCGTTTGCATTTACGCCCTGATCTTTACCGGGATGACACTTGCAAACACACTGCTGCCCCGGTTTACGGACAACAAAGTACTGAATAATGAATGGGTCTGCTCACTGATCGGCGCATTGATTTTCTGGCTGCTGCGAAAGATCCCTGTTTTCGGATCTATCCTTCAGTTTGCAGCGTTGATTTATACGCTCGGCTATTTTCTCCAGTCCATTTTCCTGCGTTTGAAAGGCAGCAGACCCCGGAAAAATGCAAGGAAGCCGATTGAAGATGCACCGCAAACCGACGCTCTGCAACCGGTGGAAAGTGTTAAGCCGGAAGAATCTGAAGCGGCTGCCGACGCAGAACCTCTCGAGGATCAGACCCCGGATACGAAAGAAGAACCTGCCTCTGAGTAGAATTTATTCAGGAAGCTTTTTTAGGATATTTACAACAGCTTTTCCCACAAACGGGGAAAAGCTGTTTTTTTGAAATCGCAGTTCTACACCTGAAAAGCAAGTGTTCAGGACCCGGCTGCGCATTATGTTTGTCATGTTACATCCTGTACTAAATCGTAAATTTTATTTAATTCACCTATCGATTATCAGGCATAGCCCTGTGTTTGACGTTTACAGGAAAAAGAAGTAAAATCAAGTCCAGTATTTTAATAACTGAAACAATTCTGGCAGGAGGAATAAACATGGGAAAAAATCTCAAAAAGCTTACGATCTTGCATTCCAATGACTTTCATGGAGACTTTTTAGCCGAACAAATCGACGAAGCGCTCGTTGGCGGGGTATCCCTTCTGTCCGGCTATGTCAACAAGGTTCGCAACGAGGAAAAGAATGTCATTTACGCCATTGCCGGCGACATGTTCCGCGGGTCACTGATTGACAGTGAGTATCAGGGAATTTCCACCATCCATATCATGAACCTGCTTGCCCCGGATGTCGTATCGCTGGGCAACCATGAAGTGGATTACGGTCTTTCTCACCTGCTGTTTTTGGAAAAATGCGCAAGTTTCCCCATTATCTGCTCCAACATGTATATAAAATATATCGGGAAACGGATGTTTGCCTCTCACTGGATCAAAGAGATCGACGGTATGCGCGTACTTTTTATCGGTGTCCTGACGAAGGATGTATTGAACAACACCAAGTCCGACGGATTGACCGGCATGCTGGTGGACCTCGAGGACACAGTGAGCGAGGTCGGCAAAATTTGCGACGCATATCAGACCACGGATATTGACCTTACCGTACTGCTCACCCACATCGGCATTGACAACGATAAGGAACTCGCAGCTTCCCTGGATCCCGCCTGGGGAGTGGACATCATCATCGGAGGCCATTCTCATACGCGGATGAGCGAGCCCTGTGTAGTTGCCGGGATCCCTATCGTACAGGCTGCCATAGGCACAGATCAGATCGGCCGCTTTGACATCATGGTTGATACTGATAACAATTGCATCGACTCCTACACCTGGCAGTGTATTCCCATTACGTCAGAAAACTGCCCGCGCGATGAGGCCCTGGAAGAGACCATCAACGAGTATAAGGAATTGACCGACCAGAAATACAATCACGTCCTCACCCGCTTCCCGCGTGCTTACACACATCCCCACCGCAACAGGCCGAGCGAGCTGGGTGACCTGATGGCGGAAGGATTGCGTGATCAGCTGGGTGTCGACCTGATGCTGCTTGGGTCAGGCTCTATCCGCAGACCCAAACTCGGTCCTATTGTCACACTCAAAGATTATAACGAGGTATTCCCTTACAGTACTCCTGTGTATTCCCTCAAATTCACCGGAGAACAGCTGCGCCGTGCGATACAGTTCATGCTCCGTGAGGAAAACCTGATTGATGAAGAAATCGGTGAGTGGTATCAATTCTCCAAAGGCTTTTTCTGTGAATATGATCGCCCGAACAGAAAGATCCTCTCACTGAAGATGAACGGGAAAGAAGTGGAAAATAATGACCTGTTTAACGTCGGTATGCAGGATTTTCACTACTTGAATATCGAAAAATTCCTGAACATTCCGCTCGATGAAATCAAAGCAAACGGTCGGCCGATGGAGATAGCCACCAAGTCCGCGAACGTGCTGCAGGAATATTTTGACCGCCACGAACATATTGAAATCGATGACGAAAAGCGGCTTGTCATCCACGAATAAACATAACAGTGACGGGTGAAATATCCCGTCACTCCATCAGAAACAGTCATACCTTTGCACAGCCCACTGCTGTGGTGAATGTTTTGCAGATTTTTTTACCGCTTCAAATTTGCCCGCAGCACGCACGCGTCCAGCTGCATGGTCATTTCCCGCCTTCTGAGATCTTGTCGAAGGAGGCTTTGAGAAGAGCATCCCGGGAATCAGCATGTGCTTTGCTTGAGGTGTCAATGATCTGTTCGTCATCTTTTTTCGGAGCCGCGCCGGGGAAAAGGCGGCTGATCCACTTGCTTTTTATGAGGGCGAGCATTGCCTCAAAGAGCTCCTCCCTGCCGAGGTTTCCCAGTGCTTTGCTCAGCGCAGCCGCGATCCTGGTCATCACGTCTTTTTTCGACTTGATGCAGTTCGCCATATCCTGATCCAGCCAGGCCGACAGAGCCTTTTCATCCTGATTCTCTTCAATATCGTTTTGGCTTATGAACCCGCTGGCCCGTTCTTTCATGCCTTTGAAGACCTGCTCCAGGATGAGCGATTGATAGACCAAGGATCAGATAAACATATATCAACTGCCTGAAAGCGAAATACAATGGCTTTTTATGCGGAAGGACACAGCAAACTTCTTGTTTTCCCACGGAATTTTTTGTAAATGAAGTATATCATATAGAATCGGTTTTTATACGATTTACAATTTTTCTGAAATACACTCGAAGGCAGACACGCAGCCTGCTCTGCAGATCAATTCAAACGAAATCTGCACCCTGCAGAGCAGGTCAATTGATGCCAGTCCACAATGTACCAGGTGAACAGCAGCCACTAAATATAAAAAACGTCTCCTCCGAAAAAGAGACGTTTTTGGCGGTAATATCAGATTGAGCGCTTAACGTTCAGACTTCACAGATCGCAATCTGTGTAAAAACAACTTTTATTTCGTACCCGCCTTATAAGCAGCAATTCTTTTTGCCACATTGTCCTTGATGTTGTTGTAGTAGTACGAGTAGTCGCTTGCGTGGCGTCCATCCGGTCCGAAGAACTCAGCGGCGACCGCGGCGATTTCCTCGGGCAGTGGCTCGGAAGCGGCGTGCGTCACGACAACGCCGCGATCGGGGATCACCTGTGCGTCCGCACCGACATCGGTGATCTCGCATTTGCCGGTTACTTCGTTCGGCATAAACGAACCCAGGTTCTCACTTGCCGGCGCGTATGTATCATCGAGCTTCCAGTTCAGCGGGTTGATGCTGATCGCATTCGGCAGCAGCACGGCAGTCGCTACGTTCTCCGCCGCGTTCCTGGGACCTTCTGTATTCCAACTGATGATGACACCCGTGTCAGTCTCGCCGGCTGCAAATTTCAGATGAGGGAAAGCCTCAAGGTCGTCCTTTGTGACGGCAAAACCGATGACATAGGCAGCGACCATACGCTCATAGCGATCGGGGTGCTCTTTGAAGTATTTCTTCAGGACAAGCTTTGTCATAGCCGAACCCTGGCTGTGGCCGGCAATAATGAAAGGACGTCCCCCGTTATAATGCTCAAAGTAGTAGTCGAGTGCAGCGCTTATGTCATCGTAGGGCATACCGGAAATTGCCGCATCGATGTTGCCGTTTTTCTTCCAGGTTTCTCCTTCGAATTTCAAACCGGCCTGGCGATAGAACGGCATAAACACATTGGTGGAATCCTCAAACACGCTTGCATGCGCTTCGTATTCAATCGGGGCATTGACCAATACATCAGCGTTGCCGATCTCCGCGTAATCAGGTGCACCTGCCTCCAAACTTGCCGCGATATATTCCGTAGCAGGAATGTAGAACGTATCAACATCTTTAGTGGTCTCAGAAAGCTTGTACCAACATTCCGCCCTGGAATAGTCAGGGGCAGCACTGACCTCTTTCGATGACAAATTGTTTCCCATTTCTAACAAATCCTTTCTCAATTGATAAACTACGTATTTTGTAAACGCCTGAGTCTA
>Ga0310695_10005650_pt1 | contig 21614 bp, 19 predicted proteins | sample RumenRJG_04DNA_FD_203882 | JGI IMG/M metagenome (GOLD analysis project Ga0310695, IMG submission 203882) | Bovine rumen microbial communities from Lethbridge, Alberta, Canada - RJG_04 (v2) (version 2) | ecosystem: Host-associated > Mammals > Digestive system > Stomach > Rumen | place: Canada...
GCTTGGGATTCACCGTGAGGATTCCGGTCTCGAACACGATGTCGTAGTTGTCACTGGTCAAGCCCGAGGGCGTGATGGCATAGCTCCCCACGTCGCCGTACAGCTCGTAGTCGTAGGAGAAGGACAGGGTGCCGCCGAGGCTGCTCTCATCGTCGCCAGCCACAAAGCCACTGTAGGTGACCCCGTCACTGGCCGGCTCTTCGCCGTAAGTGATGGCTTTGTCATTCGCCTTGACCGTCAGCCTGGCCCTGCCGTTCGTGAAGGTCGTCGAAAATTCGGACGGAAGCGCATAATTGAGGTTGTCGACGCCGGTTGCCCTTGCGGTGTAGGGGCCGCCCATGTCCGTCTGCTCGCCCTCCACGGCATCAGTCGCAGACACCTCGGAACTCTCGTCCCGTACGGCCTCGGTCTCTGTTGCGAAGAGAGCACCAGCGACAGTAGACTCCGACACCGTCTGCGCCTCATCGGATGGAGACGCGTCCCGTGTGGCCGCCTGCTCCCCTGCGGCGGGCTCCGCCGCCGTCACGTCATCGCTGCCGAACGCGCGGACCGGAGGCGTCAGCCCAATTGCCAGCGCCACCGCAAGCGCAACGTTGAACGCCTTTCCTACAAGCGTCTTCCCATGCGTTACATGCTTCATCGGGGCATCCCCTCCGACCAATGCTTCGGTTCTCGCGCACTCGGCGCCCGCCTCGGGCACGTCGCCAAGGGAGGTGACTGCACCTGGACGGCCGGTCACGTCAAAAATAAATCTTAACCAAACATGAGCCCTGAAAAGGGACTTCGACCTGCTGCTCACCGTAGACGGCGCCTCATTTGGCGTCGGCGACGCAAGCGTACGCTCACGTCACCTGCGAATCCGACCGCGCAGGGCGCCCCAAGAAGTGAAGAGCGGCCGGACCGACAGACGTCGGTCCGGCCGCATTCGATTCGCTGCGTCACGCGCGAAAGCGCAACGGAAGACGAGTGTTCTAGTTGAACTTAACGAGCTTCTGCGCGACGTGGTAGAAGAACAGCGCCGCCTTGGTGCCGTAGGCGCCGGGCAGGTTGGTGGCAAGACCCACGATGCCCTTGCGAGCGCGACGGTACATGCGCGCGTCGAACTGGCGCAGCTCGCTCCAGAGGGCGTCGAGGTTGTCCATCGCGTCCTCCTTGTCGGAGAGCTTGGAGAAGATGGAGCAGACGGCCATCATGAGCGTGAAGTAGCCCACCATGTAGCTGCGCAGGCGCGAGCTCTCCACGTCGTCGTAGAGGTGGTAGGCGCGCATCATGATGCGCGTTACGCGCAGCTGCTGGTCGATGCGGCTGACCATGACGTCCTCGTTGACGGACTGGTCGCCTCGGCCGATGAAGTAGCGATAGAGGTCGACGTCGAGGTAGTAGAGGGTCTTGCAGCGCGGAAGGGGCACGTAGGCGTAGATGTTGTCCACGTAGAAGGTGTGCGCGGGCATGGGGACTCCGCCGGCGCGCAGGACGTCCGTGCGGTAGCACAGCGCGTGCATGAGCAGGTTCTGCCACAGGTTGAAATGGCCCATCTTGTCCCAGGTGATGATCTTGCCCTTGGGGATGGCGAAGCCGTAGTCCACCGTGGACTGCTTGTTGTCCTCGACATGCTCGTAGACGTAGTTGGTGATGACGAGGTCGACGCGCGTCTCGAAGGAGATGAAGCGGCGCAGCTTGGAGAGAAGCTCCTTGAGGGCGTCGCCGTCCACCCAGTCGTCGGAGTCGACGACCTTGAAGTAGGTGCCGTCGGCGTTCTCGAGCGCCTTGAGGACGGCCATGCCGTGGCCGCCGTTCTCCTGGTGGACGGCCTTCACGATCTGGGGATAGCGCTCCTGCCAGGACTTGGCCTTCTCGAAGGTGTCGTCCTTGGTCGAGCCGTCATCGACGACGACGATCTGGACGTCCTCGGCATAGTCGCTGCCCTCGAGGATGGACTCGATGCAGTGGTCCATGTACTCGGAGGAGTTGTAGCAGGGAATGCCGAACGTGAGGGTCTTCTGCATGGATAACCGTCCTTGGTACGCGCACGCGCGCTAGTGGTTGCTGCTGATGATCTCGTCAGAGAGCTCGAGTGCCGAGGCCGTGACGCCATCCATGTCGTAGTAGCGGTACTCCGCGAGGCGACCGACGACGTGGAAGTTGAGGACGCCCTCGACGCGGGCGCGGTACTTCTTGTAGAGCTCGATGTTCTCGGGCTCGTTGATGACGTAGTAGGGGGTCTCGCCGACGCCGGGGATGTAGACGCGGGAGTACTCGCGCAGGATCGTGGTCTTGCCGGGGACGACCTGGCCGGTCATGTTCTTGAACTCCGTGATGCGGGTGAAGTTCTCGGAGACGGTGTAATTGACCGTGCCGACGGGCTGGAACTGGTCCTTGTCGAGCGTCTCGAAGACCATGTCGACCGTGCGGTACGGAAGGGCGCCGAGGTCGAAGTCGAACAGCTCGTCGAGGGCGCCGGTGTAGATGACCTCGCCGCCGAAGGGCTTGCCGCAGACGTTGACGGAGCGCTCCCCCACCTCGAGGATGTCGCGGGCGTCGACGTCGAGGAAGATCGAGATGAGGTCGTGGTCGAGCATGTGTGCGAACATGTCGGTGAAGGAGACCTCAGGCATGCCCTGGTAGGGGGCCTGCGGGAAGTAGCGGTCGTCGTCACCGACGAAGACGGGCACGCGGCCCATGACGGCCGGGTCGATCTCGTCGGGGGTCTTGCCCCACTGCTTCATGGTGTAGCGCAGGAAGACGTTCTCGTAGACGTAGTCGGCGATCTCGGAGAGCTCGGGGTCGTTCTTCTCCCTCAGCTCCATGATGGGGACCTTCTTGTCCTGCCCGAAGGTCGCGACGAGCTTCTGGTAGAGGCGCTCGCCCTTCTCGTCACCGAAGGCGATCTTCAGCGACTGGTGGTTGAAGGGAACAGGCATGAGCTGGCCGTGCACGTTGGCGAGGACCTTGTGGGAGTAGTCGGTCCACTCCGTGAAGCGCGAGAGGAACTCGTGCACGCGGTCGTTGGTGGTGTGGTAGATGTGCGGACCGTACTTGTGGATGAGCACGCCCGCCTCGTCCTCGCAGTCGTAGGCGTTGCCCGCGATGTGGTTTCGCCTCTCGAGGATGGCGACCTTGAAGCCGCAGGCCTCCGCCATGCGGCGGGCGCAGACGGCACCCGCGTAGCCCGCCCCGACGACGATGGCGTCATAGGACTGGGGGTTGAATGAGTCGGGCAGACCGCTCTGGATGCTCATGAACTAATCCCTTCAGACCAGCTCCTGCGGGCGAATCCGCAGGTCTCGTACATAAAAGAATCGAGTTAGGGGCATACCCGTGACTCGATTTCGCTAGTGATTCTAACACTCGGCCCTATAATATTGCCCGATGGCACCAAATACCCAGCACCCGTGCACAACTCCGCGAAGTATTCGTGCCTGACCAGCGAAGGGAACCATATATAAGGAGTACACATGAGCGACTTTCTGCAGCGAATGAAGGACAAGGCCAAGGCCGACAAGAAGAAGATCGTCCTGCCCGAGGGCGAGGACGAGCGCGTGCTCGAGGCGGCGCGCGAGATCGCCTCCGAGGGCCTGGCTGACCTCATCATCCTCGGCGACCCCGACAAGATCGACATCGACGGCGTCACCGTCGTCGATCCCAAGAGGGGCGAGAAGCACGAGGAGTACGCGCAGAAGTTCGCCGAGCTGCGCGCCAAGAAGGGCGTCACCATCGAGCAGGCGCGCGAGCAGCTCGATGACGCGACCTACTACGCGACCATGATGGTCAAGATGGGCGACGCCGACGGCCTGGTCTCCGGCGCCTGCCACTCCACCGCGAACACCCTGCGCCCCGCGCTGCAGATCCTCAAGACCGCCCCGGGCACCAAGCTCGTGTCGGCCTTCTTCATCATGTGCACCGGCAAGGAGGAGTACGGCGAGGACGGCACGCTGCTGCTCGCCGACTGCGGCCTCAACATCGACCCCAACGCCGACGAGCTCTCCGAGATCGCCATCGGCTCCGCCGAGTCGTGGAAGTTCTTCATGAGCGACGAGCCCAGGGTCGCGATGCTGTCCTTCTCCACCATGGGCTCCGCCAAGGGCGACACCCCCACCAAGGTGCAGGAGGCCACCAAGCTGGCCAACGAGAAGGCCCCCGAGCTCGCGCTCGACGGCGACCTCCAGCTCGACGCCGCCCTCGTGCCCTCCGTCGCCAACCTCAAGGCGCCGAACTCCAACGTGGCTGGCAAGGCCAACGTCCTGGTCTTCCCCGACCTGCAGTCCGGCAACATCGGCTACAAGCTCGTCCAGCGCTTCGCCGACGCCGAGGCCTACGGCCCGATCCTGCAGGGCATCGCGCGCCCGGTGAACGACCTCTCGCGCGGCTGCTCCGTCGAGGACATCGTGGGCGTCGTCGCGATCACCGCGGTCCAGGCACAGCTCTACAAGTAAGAGACGCTCAGGCAACGCACCGACCGGAACGGGAGGCACCCATGCAGATCGCAATGGCCAACGACCACGCGGGATACCAGCTCAAGATGCAGATCAAGGCATGGCTCGAGGAGCAGGGCCACACGGTGGTCGACTTCGGGACCCACGACGAGGGAAGCTGCGACCTCTCCGACTTCGTGTGCCCGGCCGCACGCGCGGTCTCGCGCGGCGAGTGCGAGAGGGCGATCCTGGTCGACGGCGTCGGCTACGGAAGCGCGATGATCGCCAACAAGTACCGCAACATCTTCGCGTGCGTCTGCCAGGACCCCGTCTGCGCCGAGCTCGCCCGCCAGCACAACGACGCCAACGTGCTCTGCCTGGGCGGCAAGCTCATCGGGCCGGTGCTCGCGATGGCCGTCGTCAAGACGTGGATGGAGACTGACGCGCTCACGGACGAGAAGTACGTCCGCCGTCGCGACAAGGTCTTCGAGATCGACGCGGAGCGCACGACCGAGGTCGAGTAGGGCGCAACGCATACGCAAGGAACGGGGAGGGTCGCGCGGATGCGCGGCCCTCCCCTCTTTGTGGCGATCCTGGCAAGCGAAGACGCCTTCCCGCGCTAGCGCTCCCCCGGCATCGACCATGCGTGCTGGTCGGTGTGGAGCAGCTCCTCGGCCCGCTCTGAGAGAGGCTCGCCCAGGTAGTTCTCGTAGGCGGCCTTCACCTGCGGGTTCTCGTAGGAGTTGCGGTACTTGGCGACGCGGTCGAGGCCGTAGAGCTTCTCCGCTCGCACGCCCGCGAGCTCGCAGCCGTCGTGGATGGGCTGGCCGCCGCCGTTGACGCAGCCACCCGGGCAGGCCATGACCTCCACGAAGTCATAGTGAACCTCGCCGGCGACCACGGCGTCGCAGAGCGCCTTGGCGTTCGCGAGGCCGCTCGCGACGGCGACGCGCACGTCGGTGCCGCCGAGGTCGAAGGTGGCCTCCTTCCAGCCCTTGAGGCCACGGACTGAGTCGAACATGTCGTCCTCCGGAGCCTTGCCGAGCACGAGGTAGTGGGCCGTGCGAAGCGCGGCCTCCATGACGCCGCCCGTGGCGCCGAAGATGATGCCCGCGCCCGTGCCGTAGCCCATGGGCTCGTCGAAGGGCTCGTCGGAGACCACGTCGACGTTCACGTGGTCGGCGCGAATCATGCGCACGACCTCGCGGACCGTGAGGACGACGTCGACGTCGGGGTCGCCGCAGGCGTCGTTCATGTTCTCGTAGGAGCACTCGGCCTTCTTGGCGACGCAGGGCATGATGGACACCGAGAAGACCTTGTGCGGGTCGAGCCCGAGGTTCTCGGCGTAGTAGCTCTTAACCATGGCGCCGAACATCTGCTGCGGCGACTTGGAGGTCGAGACGTCGTCGACGAGCTGCGGGTAGTGGGCCTTCACGAAGCGCACCCAGCCCGGGCAGCACGAGGTGAAGAGCGGGTAGCCGCCCTTCTGCGAGCGCTCGAGGTGGTGGAGCAGCTCGCTGCCCTCCTCCATGATCGTGAGGTCGGCCGTGAAGTCGGTGTTGAGCACGTAGTCGAAGCCCATCTGGTGCAGGGCGCCCACGAGGCGCTCGAGGGGCACATCGCCGCCCTCGGAGCCGAGCGACTCCGCCCAGGCGGTGCGCACCGACGGGGCGATCTGGGCGACCACGGTCACGTCGGGGTCGCCGAGCGCGGCGAAGACCTTCTCGGTGTCGTCACGCTCGCGCAGGGCGCCCGTGGGGCAGTGCGTGATGCACTGGCCGCAGAGCGTGCAGTCGACGTCGGAGAGGCGCGCGCCGGCGCTGACGTTGATGCTCGCGTGGCTCGCCCTGTTGGTGACGTCCCATACGCCCGAGGCCTGCACCTTGTCGCACACCTGGATGCAGCGGTGGCACATGATGCACTTGCGGTTGTCGCGGATGAGCGGTAGGTCCTTGTCCCACTGCAGGTAGCGCACCGAGCGCTCGCCGTAGTCGTTGTAGTAGATGCCGAGGTCGTTGGCCAGCCCCTGCAGGGTGCAGTTGCCCGAGCGGACGCAGCTCGTGCAGGAGGAGTCATGCATGCTGAGCAGGAGCTCGGTGTTCATCTTGCGGGCCTCGCGGACCTTGGGGCTGTTGGTGCGCACGACCATGCCCTCGAGCACGCAGTTGTTGCACGAGGCGACGAGCTGGTCGATGCCCTCGACCTCGACCACGCACACGCGGCAGGAGCCGATCTCGTTGAGGTCGCGCAGGTAGCATAGGGTCGGGATCTCGATCCCGACGGTGCGCGCGGCGTCGAGGATGGTGGTGCCCTCCTCGACCTCGGCGACCTTGCCGTCGATAGTGAGAGTTACCATTGCATGATCCTTCCGCCGCGAAACGCCCCGAATCCGAAGTGGTCGCACCTCAGGCAGCGAGATGCCTCCTGGTGGGCCTCCTGGGCGGAGAGCCCCCTCTCGACGAGCGTCCAGTCGCCCTTGCGCTCGGACGCCTCGCGCATGGTGAGCTCGCAGCGCGCGCAGGAGACCTTGCCCTTGAAGGTGACGGGCGGCATGTCTACGTTGTGCTTGTCGATCGTGTGGTTGAAGCCGAGGTAGCCGTCGATGTTGGCGGCCGCGACCTTGCCCGCGTTGACCGCCCGGATGACGGTCGCCGGGCCCGACTGGCAGTCGCCGCCGGCGAAGAGCCCGTCGAAGCCCTCGATGGAGCCGTCGTCCGCCGCGTCGATCCTGTCGCGGGAGCACGGCACGCCCTGCTCGGCGAAGCACTTGGAGTCGATGGCCTGGCCGATCGCGACGATGACGCGGTCACACGGGATGGTCGCCTCCTCCTCGTCGGCGGCGCGCGGCGCGAAGCGGCCGCGGCTGAGGCCACCGATGATCTGCTTCTGGACGCGCAGCCCCGAGACGGCACCTTCCTTCACCTCGATGCCGAGCGGCGCGTGCAGCTCGAGCAGCTCGCAGCCCTCGGCCGCCGCGCCGGCGATCTCCTCGTCCTGCGCGGTCATGTCCGCCACGCGCCTGCGGTAGACGATGGTGACCTTCTCGGCGCCGCAGCGCACGGCCGAGCGGGCGACGTCCATCGCCACGTTGCCGCCGCCGATGACGCAGACGCGCTCGCCGGCGAAGCTCGGCATGTCGCCGTCGCCGATCGCGCGCAGCATCTCGACCGCGGAGACGACCCCCTCGGCGTCCTCCCCGTCGAGCCCGAGCTTGCGGTCGCTGTGGGCGCCGATCGCGAGGTAGGTCGCGTCGAACTCGTCGCGCAGCGCCGCGAGGTCGCTCACGGGCGTCTCGAGGCGCACGTCGATGCCGCAGTCCAGGATCCACTGGATCTCGGAGTCGAGGCGCTCGCGCGGCAGTCGGTAGCTCGGGATGCCGTAGCGCAGCATGCCGCCGAGGTGCTTGCGCGCCTCGAAGATCGTGACCTCGTGGCCCATGACCGCGAGGTAGTAGGCGCACGAGAGACCGGCGGGGCCGCCCCCCACGACGGCGACGCGCTTGCCGGTCGGCTCGGCCATGTGCGGGCGGTAGTCGCGCTCCATGTGGTCGACCGCGAAGCGCTTGAGGCCACGGATGTTCATGGGGTCGTCCACCATGCCGCGGCGGCAGTGCATCTCGCAGGGGTGCTCGCACACGTAGCCGCAGACGAGCGGCAGCGGGTTGTCCTTGCGGATGAGGCGCACGGCCTCGGTGAGCTCGCCGGCCTCGACCAGCGAGATGTAGCCGGGGATGTCGACGCCTGCCGGGCAGCCCGACACGCACGGCACGAGCTGGCTCTGCTCGAAGCCGCAGGCGCCCGTGCGCACGTGGTGCTCGAAGTCGTCGCGGAAGCCCAGCACGGCCTCGAGCGCCATCTCTCCGGCCTCGTAGCCGATGGCGCAGTCGCTCGAGAGGTAGATCGTGCGCGCGGTCTTCTCGATGAGGTCGATCGTGGCCTCGGTGGCCGTCCCGTCGAGCACGCTCTCCATCAGGTCCTTCAACACGTTGAGCCCCACGCGGCACGGCGTGCACTTGCCGCAGCTCTGCGTGGCGCACATGCCCACGAACGCCGCCGTGAACTCCACGGGACACGGCGCCAGCGAGCTCACCGCGAGGCGCCGGCCGATGGCCTCGTGCAGGTCGTCCATGACGACCTGCGCCTCGCTCCTCTCCATGACGTGCAGTCTTGCCATTGATCCCCCAATCAAGACATTCAACATGACGTCGCGGCCTGAACCGCAGTGCTCGAAACTATATGACAGCACGGCGCGCAAGCGCGACCGCGTTCGAGAACGCGCCCGCACTCGTCGACAAGCGGTAGCAATTGCGCGACGGAAGTCGCATTGGCGAGAGGAGCCTGCCCCTCGCCCGCCGCCAGGCCTTCCCTCCGCACTCGGCCGCACGCCGCGCAAAGGACCCACCCGCTCGGGGTAGGTCCACAGGTGAGACGCTCTTTGCTGCCCTGGGTGCGGGGTTGCGACCTAGGCGACGGGGCCGGCGGCACGCACCTCGGGGTCCATGTCCGGGTACTTCTCGGCGGCGTTGTCGACGAACATCTTCGCGACCCGGTGAGCGCACTCGTCGTAGGCGGCCTTGTCGGTCCAGGTCTCTCGTGGCTGGAGGACCTGGTCGCTCACGCCGTCGATGTGAGTGGGCACGTCGACGTTGAAGATCTCGTCGTGCACGAAGTCGCTCGACTCGATCGTGCCGTCGAGGGCGGCCGAGACCATGAGGCGCGTGCTGGCGAGCTCCATGCGCCTGCCGACCCCGTAGGGACCGCCGGTCCAGCCGGTGTTGATGAGGTAGACGCGGGTGCCGCCGGCCTGCAGCTTCTCGCCGAACATGCGTGCGTAGCGAAGCGGCGACAGCGGCATGAACGGCTCGCCGAACAGGGTCGAGAACGTGGGCTGCGGCTCAGTCACGCCACGCTCGGTACCGGCGACCTTGCTCGTGAAGCCCGACAGGAAGTGGTACATGGCGCCGTTGATGTCGAGCCTCGAGATCGGCGGGAGCACGCCGAAGGCGTCGGCGGTCAGGAAGATGATCACGTTGGGGTAGCGGCCCTGGCCGAGGACCTGGGCGTTCTCGATGTAGTCGATCGGGTAGGCGACGCGCGTGTTCTCGGTGACCGTGCCGTCGAAGTAGTCGGGCTTGCGCGTGACGTGGTCGACCACGACGTTCTCGAGGATGCTGCCGAAGCGGATGGCGCGGTAGATCTCGGGCTCGGTCGCCGCGGAGATGCGGATGGCCTTGGCGTAGCAGCCGCCCTCGAAGTTGAAGACGGAGCCCTCCGACCAGCCGTGCTCGTCGTCGCCGATCAGCATGCGCTGCGGGTCGGCCGAAAGCGTGGTCTTGCCGGTGCCGGACAGTCCGAAGAAGACGGCCGTCTCGCCCGTGACCGGGTCCATGTTGGCGGACGAGTGCATGGGCAGCACGTCCTCCTCCACCGGCATGAGGTAGTTCATGACCGAGAAGATCGACTTCTTGATCTCGCCGTTGTACTGCGTGCCGGCGATGAGCACGATCTTCTCGTCGAAGTTGATGAGTACGGCGGCCTCGGAGTGGGTGCCGTGGACCTCGGGGTTGAGCTTGAGGCCGGGCGCAACGAGCACCGAGAAGTCCTGCGGCTCGAAGTCGGCGAGCTGACGCTTGGACGGGCGCACGAGCAGCTGGCGCGAGAAGAGCGCCTGGCTGGCGCGCTCGCACACGATGAAGAACTTGCGGCACCAGCGGGTGTCAGCGCCGGCCATCGCGTGGACGATGTAGATGTCGCGCACGGAGAGGTAGTCGCAGACGGCACGCTTGACCTTCTCGTAGTTCTCGACGCTGAAGGGCTTGTTGACCGAGCCCCAGGCGATCTGGTCGTGCACGCCGGGGGTGTCGACGATGAAGCGGTCCTCGGGCGAGCGGCCCGTGTACTTGCCGGTCTCGACGGCGAGCGCGCCCTTCGACGTGAGGATGCCCTCGTGGTTCTTGAGTGCCTTCTCGGTGAGGACGGCCGGCGAGCCATCGATGAGAATCGCGCCCCTGCAGCCCTCGAGGCCGCAGGCCGCAAGCTGATCCTGAATCATGCTACCTCCTCGAACCCGTGCGTTTTCATGCTGCGTAACAGCATGAATCGTAGCGCAGACGCAAGCAAATGCCGCGGATTGTAACAATTGCGGCCGCTTTGGAAACCTAAACGCGGGCGAGAAGAGCGACTTCGCGCTGGAAGGGCACTTGCGAGGCATCAATAGTTGCCCTTCTCGCCCACCGGTGGACAGGAGCGGCCGCGAGGTCATAATTGGATGGGAGAAAGCAAGGCGCAAAGGACGACGGAGGCGGGCATGGCACTGACAAGTATCGCGCACGACGGCATCGAGATCTCTGTGGACTCCAAGGGGGCCCAGCTCATGAGCCTGAGGACGGCCGCGGGCGAGTACCTGTGGCAGGGCGACGAGAGGTGGTGGCCGAGGCGCGCGCCCGTGCTCTTCCCCATCGTGGGCAACATCAGGGCGGACCAGGCGACGTCGGCGGCGGGGGCCGTGAGCCTCAAGCGCCACGGCCTTGCCCGAAACGAGGAGTTCGAGCTTATCGAGAATGACGGGCGTGCCCTCGCGTACCGCCTCGCCTCGAGCGAGCGCACCCGCGCGCAGTTCCCCTACGACTTCGAACTCACCCTCGCCTACCGCATCGAGGGCGGCTCGCTCACCCAGGAGTTCACGGTCGCCAACACCGGCGACGTCGAGCTGCCCTACGTGGTCGGCGGCCACCCCGCCTTCAACGTGCCGGCGCCCGGGGCCGCAGGCGAGGACTTCTCCGATTACCGCCTCGAGTTCGCCGAGCGCTGGACCTACGCCACGCCGAAGATCGACACCGCGAGCGGCCTGCTCGACTTCGATGACCGCGTGGCGCTGCTCGACGACGCCGACACGCTGGCGCTCGACCACGCGACCTTCGACATCGACACCCTCGTGTTCGAGGACGTGCCCCAGCGCACGGTGACGCTCGCCGGCCCCTCGGGCGCGGGCATGCGCGTCGACTTCGACGGCTTCGACTACCTGGGCGTCTGGTCGGCGGCGGGTGGCGCGCCCTTCGTCGCGCTCGAGCCGTGGCTCGGCTGCGCGACGGCCGCCGACGAGGACGACGTGTTCGAGCACAAGCGCGGCATGCAGGCGCTCGCGCCCGGCGAGTCGCGCTCGCACGCGTTCACGATGACGCCGCTCGACGCCACCCACAACGGATAGGAGCAGCATGCAGATAAGGATCGCCGAGAAGGCCGACCTCGACGCCATCATGGAGGTCTACGACAGGGCCCGCGAGCACATGCGCGAGGCGGGCAACCCCAACCAGTGGGCGGACGGCTACCCGTCGCGCCTCATGATCGCCCAGGACGTGCTGCGCGGCGTGCAGTTCGTCTGCGAGGACGACGAGGGCGCCATCGTTGGAACCTTCTGCCTGCAGGCAGGGCCCGAGAAGAGCTACCTCAAGATCGAGGGCGAGCCCTGGCTCAACGACGTTCCCTACTTCGTGATCCACCGCTTCGCGGCGCACGAGTCGGGCGCGGGCGTCGGCGGCGCCATGATGGACTGGATCTGCAAGGCCGCCAACAACGTGCGCACCGACACGCACGAGGACAACGCCGGCATGCAGGCGCTGCTCGAGAGCCGCGAGTTCAAGCGCTGCGGTACCATCCACCTCACGGACGGGTCGCCCCGCATCGGCTACCACTACGCACGGCCCGACGAGCGCACGCTCGACAAGGGCGGCATCCTCTCGTGGCTGCCGTGGCGTCACACAGGGCTCGGGCGGTAGAACGCACCGAACGGGGACGCGCCCAACAATGACATGGCGGCGGGCTCGATGGCACCGCAAGAAAGGGAGGGAGGCACCCCACGGGGCGCCTCCCTCCTTTGGTGGCAGTCTCTTCTCGCCTGCGCGGGGCGCTACTTGCCGAGCAGCTCCTCGACGTCGAGGGCGATCATGAGCTCCTCGTTGGTGGGAACCACGAGGACGCGGATCTTGGAGTCGTCCGTGGAGATGACGCGCGGCTCGTCGGAGCGGACCTTGTTCTTCTCGGGGTCGATCTTGACGCCCATCCACTCGAGCTCCTTGGCGACGCCGGCGCGCATGACGTCGGAGTTCTCGCCGATGCCCGCGGAGAAGGCCATGGTGTCGAAGCCGTGCATGGCCTGGGCCATCTCCATGATGAGCTGGGAGGTGCGGTAGTAGAACATGTCGAAGGCCATCTTGCAGTTGGCGTCGCCGCGCTCGGCGCCCGCCTCGATGTCGCGGGAGTCCGACGAGATGCCGGAGAGCGCGAGCAGGCCCGACTGCTTGTTCATCATCGTGTCGACCTCGTCGATGGTGTAGCCGCCCTCGCGGACGAGGTAGCAGACCGTGGCGGGGTCGATCGAGCCGCAGCGCGTGCCCATGATGAGGCCGTCGAGCGGGGTGAGGCCCATGGTGGTGTCCATGTCGTGGCCGTCCTCGATCGCGGAGAGAGAGGCGCCGGAGCCGAGGTGGCAGGAGACGAGCTTGTGGACGTCGTCGCCGAGGAGCTCCTTGGTCTTGCGCCAGATGTAGCGGTGGCTCGTGCCGTGGGCGCCGTACTTGCGGATGTGCAGCTTGTCGACGACGTCGCGCGGAAGGGCGTAGCGCCAGGCCTTCTCGGGGATGTTGTAGTGGAAGGAGGTGTCGGCGACGATCACGTTGCCGATCGAGGGGAAGAGCTCGCGGCAGATCTCGATGACGTCGGCCTCGGCGTAGTTGTGCAGGGGCGCGAGCGGCGCGACCTCGCGGACCCAGCCGAGGGTCTCGTCGGTGACGACCTTGGACTCGGGGAAGTACCAGCCGCCCTGGACCACGCGGTGGCCGATGCCCTCGATCTTGTCGGTGTCGAAGCCGGCCTGGTCGAGGATCTCGAAGACGTGCTTGATGGCCGTCTTGTGGTCGGGAAGCGCGACCTCGAGCTTGCTCTTCTCGCCACCGCGCTCCTCGTGGCCGACGAAGGAGCCGTCGATGCCGATGCGCTCGCAGTTGCCCTTGGCGAAGACCTCGCCGGAGGTGGTGTCGAGAAGCTGGTACTTCAGCGAAGAGCTGCCAGCGTTGATGACTAGGACGTTCATGAATCTCCTCTCACAGCGGACTAGCGTCCGACAGGTACAACGCTCACATAATAAACCCCTGCCGCTCGGCAGGGGACCTAAACAACGAAGGGCCGTTTACGCTACGCAAACGACCCTTCGTCAAAAATATGTTGACTTACGCGTTGGGAATGAGCCCCTCGCTGAGCGTCGAGCCACCGAGCACGTGCATGTGCAGGTGCATGACGGTCTGGCCCGCCGCGGCGCCGGTGTTGGCGATGACGCGGAAGCCGGAGTCCTTGATGCCACAGATGCGGGCGACCTCGGAGACGGCGTGGGTCATCGCGGCAAGCACCTCGCCGGGGACGTCGTCGACGATGTTGTCGTAGTGGTCCTTGGGGACCACGAGCACGTGGACGGGCGCCTGGGGGTTGAGGTCGCGGAACGCACACACGAGGTCGTCCTCGTAGAGGTAGTCGGACTCGATCTCGTGGTTGGCGATCTTGCAGAAGATGCAGTCGTCCTTCTTGCTCATGTCTCCTCCTATTCGTCGACGAAGGCCGTCTTGGGCGCGGCCGTCGTGTCTGCCACGGGCACGGCGCCCTCGGTGGCCTCGATCAGGGTCTGGACCTTCTGCTCGGCCGTGGCGAGGCGCTCGCGCAGGCTCTTGAGCAGCTCGACGCCGCGGGCGTAGCGCTCCAGCGAGTCCTCGAGCTCGAGGTCGCCGGCCTCGAGCGCGCGGACGATCTGCTCGAGCTCGACCGAGGCCTCCTTGAACGTCATGTCTTCGATCTTCTTCTGGTCGGCCATCATATCTCCCTTGGTTGCAATGGCTTCGTTTCCTAGGTTACTCGCCGGAGCCCTCGCTGACGCTCGTGACTCGGGCACCGATGCGGCCCTCGCCGAGAAGGACCTCGATCTCGTCTCCGACGGAGGCCTTGGAGGCGCTGTCGATGACGTGGCCCTCGCCGTCTCGCGCGATCGCGTAGCCGCGCGAGAGCACCTTGAGCGGCGAGAGCGCGTCGAGCGTCCCGGCGGAGCGCTCGAGGACGGCCTGGTAGGGCCTCAGCAGGCGCCCGCCCGCGCCCGAGAGGCGCCTGGCCTCGCGGTCGAGGTCGCCGCGGTGCCTGGCGAGGGCGCGCGGCATGGTGTCGTGCAGGCGCTCCTCGGTGAGGTTGATCTGGGCGGCGCGCTCCTCGAGGAAGGCGCCGGGGTTCGAGAGGCAGTGGCTTCCCGCGACGACGTCGAGGCGCTCCGCGAGGCGGGTCAGGGTCGCGCCGACGGCCGTGTGCGAGCGGCGCGAGAGGCCGTCGAGGCCGTCGCGCTCCCCCTCCAGGATGCGCCTCATCGAGAGCGCCAGGCGGTTCGAGCGGTCGGCCGTCACCTTCGCAAGGTCGTCGATCGCCGGGGCGACCGACTCTGCGGCGGCCGTGGGCGTCGAGCACCTGCGGTCCGAGACCATGTCGCAGATCGAAGTGTCGGGCTCGTGGCCGATGCCGCAGATGACGGGGACGGGCATGCTTGCGACGTGGCGCGCGAGGGCCTCGTCGTTGAAGGTCATGAGGTCCTCGAAGGAGCCGCCGCCCCTCACGAGGAGGATGGCATCGGGCTGCACCGAGGCGGCGAGGTCGAGGGCCGCCATGATCGACTGGGGGGCGCCCTCGCCCTGCACCTTGCAGTTGGCGACCTGGATCTCGACGAGGGGGTTCCTTCTCGCCAGCGTGCGCTTGACGTCGTCGATGACGCTGCCGGAGAGCGACGTCACGACGGCGATGCGCGTGCAGAACCTGGGAATCTTGCGCTTGCGCTCGGGGTCCATGAGGCCCTCGGCCTGGAGCTTGCGCGCGAGGGCGTCGACCTGCTGGCGCAGGAGCCCCTCCCCCGCGACCGAGATCCGCTTGGCCACGAACGACATCTTGCCCGAGGCCTTGTAGATGTTGAAGTTGCCCGTGATCTGGATCTTGAGGCCGTCGCGCAGCTCGAACCCGCAGCTCTGGTAGATGCCCTTCCAGACGATGGCGTCGAGGCTCGACTCCTCGTCCTTGAGCTGGAAGTAGCAGTGGCCGGAGCGCGCGTTGGGCTGGCGGAAGCCGCTCACCTCGCCCACGACCGTGAGCATGGGGATGCTGCTGACCTGGTTGGACGCGATCTGGACGGCCTCGTGTACCGAGAGCGCCTCCTCCTTGGCGGCCATGCTAGCGCCTCTGGGTGCGGCCGATGAGGTACAGGAGCTGGACGACCGAGACGAGCGCCGCGGCGACGTAGGTAAGCGCTGCGGCGATGAGCACGGAGCGTGCGCCGCGCTCGTCGACGCCGGAGCCCGACTCGGAGAGGTAGCGGACCGCCCTGCGCGACGCGTCGATCTCGACCGGCAGGGTCACGAGCTGGAAGAGCACCGAGAACGCGAAGCAGACGATGGCGAGCGTCGTGAGGCCGGCGATGCCCGAGAACATGCCGAGCACGAAGAGGATGCCCCAGGTGCGCTGCGTGAGGTTGACGACGGGGACGAGCGCCGTGCGGAAGCGGCCGAAGGCGTAGCCGCGCGCGGTCTGGACCGCGTGGCCGGCCTCGTGGCAGGCGACGGCGACCGATGCGACCGAGCCGCCCTCGTAGTTCTCGTCGGAGAGGTGCAGGCTCATGTCACGCGGGTCGAAGTGGTCGGTGAGGTGCCCGCCGACGCGCGAGATGGTGACCTCGGAGGCGCCCTCACGGTCGAGCATCGCGCGCGCCACCTGGGCGCCCGTGGCGCCCGCGGACGCGCTGATCTTCGACCACCTGCGGTAGGTGGAGTTGATGTACGCCTGGGTCAGCGCCCCGAGGACGACAGAAATGAGGACGACGGCGAGGTACGTCATGTCGAAGCCGTACCCGAACCCGTAACCGTATCCAAGACCAACCATGCTCTCTCCAATCACGCGTGCGTCCTGACCCTTATACCCAAAGGGACGGACGCCCTGATCGCTATCGTACGGCAGGCGCCGGACAGATAAGTCGCGCGGGGGACGGCCTAGAGCTTCTCGACCTTGCCGTCCTTCACGGTGAGGCCCACCTGACCGTCGAGGAGCTCCTCGAGGGTCTTGCCCGCGAGCTCATAGCGCCAGGAGCTGGCGAGGGCGGACTTCTCGCGATGGTTCACGAACTCGAGGAGGTCGTCCCTCGTGGCGATGAGCTGCGTGGCGACGCCGCTCTTATCGGAGATGAGCCTCAGCATCGCGTACATGAGGTCGACGACGCTCTCGGTCTCCGCAGTCGGGCGCTCCTTGCGCTTCACCTGCGGGTAGTCCTCGGGAGGGCACGCGAGGCCGCACGCGATGGCGTGCACCATGGCCTCCGCGTCGCGGCGGGCGAGCTGCTCGGTCCCGCGGATGCGCTTGAGGGCGTCGACCGACTTGGGGAAGCGCTTGCAGGACTCGACGATGACCTCGTCGGACACGACCCACTTGCGCGGGATGTCACGCCTCGAGGCGACGCCGTCGCGCCAGGCGCAGAGTTCGCGGGCGACCGAGAGCTGCCTGCGGGTGAGCGAGCCGGAGCGCTTGAGGTGGCGGTAGGCGAGCTCGGGCGGGCGCACGACGTGGTCGGGGTCGCTCAGGCGCTCCATCTCGGGCGCGAGCCACGAGAGGCGGTCGAGCTTGACGAGCTCCTCGACCATGCGCTCGTAGATGCCCGGGAGGTAGCGGACGTCGTCCTCGGCGTACTTGAGCTGCTCGGCATCGAGCGGTCGCTTCGACCAGTCGGTGAGGGACTCCGCCTTGGGAAGGTGCACGTTGCAGTAGGACTCGACGAGCGCGCCGTAGCCGATCTGCTGGCGAAGGCCGAGGAAGGCCGCCGCGAGCTGGGTGTCGAAGATGGGCTCGGGGATGCAGCCCAGGTCGTGGTTGATGACCTCGAGGTCCTGCGTGCACGCATGGAAGATCTTGGTGATCGAGGTGTCCTCGAACAGGCGCCTCACGGGAGACAGGTCGTCGATGAGGATCGGGTCGACCGCGCACGACTCCTCGGGGGTTGCAAGCTGGATCAGGCAGACCTTGGGGTAGAACGTCCTCTCCCTCAGGAACTCCGTGTCGACGGCAAGTACCTTGGCGCCGGAGGCTCGCTCGCAGAACGCAGCGAGCGAATCGAAATCAGATATATACACGCATGCTCGTTTCGTCTAACCGACAATGAAAATGGATACCATACAGACGTAGGTGCCAATACGGGTTCCTATGATACATAACTGTTCTGGAGGTAACGTGCGCACCCTCATCGTTCACAACGCTCGCTCCGGCTTCGGTTCCGACTCCATCTTCGAGTTCGAGCGGGCGCTCCTCCAGGAGGGGGACGAGTGCGTGACCCGCGTCCTGGGAGACGAGTTCGACCTGAACGGGGCCCTGCGGGACGCCGAGGACTTCGACCTCGTGGTCCTCTCCGGAGGCGACGGAACCGTGACCTCGATCCTCTACGAGCTGCGTCGCCGCGACGTCACCTGCTGCGTGTTCCCCTCGGGCACGGCCAACCTCTTCTTCAACAACCTCGGCCTCGCGAGCGAGCCGAACGCCATCGCGCGCGCCTGCCGCCAGGGCGGCGTCATCGGCTGCGATCTCGGCGAGATCTCTTGGTCCGAGCAGGGCATCTCGCACACCCGCGGCTTCGGCATCATGGCGGGCACCGGCTACGACGCGTCGCTCATGCGCACGGCGACGCCCGACAAGAAGTCGCTCGGCGAGGCGGCCTACTTTGCGGCGGCGCTCAAGAACACCCGCCCCGAGGTCTCACACTTCTCGATCACGGTCGACGGCGTGCGCCACGAGCGAGACGGCATCGCCTGCCTCGTCGCCAACACGGCCACCATGCAGGGCGAGATCGAGATCGTGTCGGACTGCTCGATGTCCGACGGCCTCATCGACGTCATCGTGCTCGCGACCTCGGACGCCGTCCAGCTCATCGTCCCGTTCCTCTCGGGGATACTCGACCGCCGCGGCAGGGCGGGCCGGCCGTTCATCGAGCACTTCACGGGCCGCGAGGTCAAGGTCGAGTCCTCCTCCCCCATCCCCATGCAGATCGACGGCGACGTGGTCGCCGACGCGGTCACGGGGTACGTCGCGCGCGTCCTGCCACGCGCGAACGACGTCGTCGTCGACCAGACCAGCCCCTACTACCCGAGCTCCAGAAAGCTCGCGCCGCGCGACTAGCGGCAGAACAGGAATCAGATGTACTCATTCGACAGCACGGTCCGTTACAGCGAGTGCGCCGAGGACGGGCGCCTCTCGATCAGCTCCCTCGTGAACTACCTGCAAGACTGCTCGACCTTCCACTCCGAGAGCCTCGGTCTCGGCTTCGAGCACATGCGCGAGAACCACTACGCGTGGTTCCTCTCGGCCTGGCAGATCGAGATCGAGGAGCTCCCCGCCTTCAACACCGACATCACGGTCTCGACCTGGTGCTACGGGATGAAGCGCCTGATCGCGAACAGGAACTTCACCATCTGCGACAGGTGCGGCCGACAGCTCGTGCGCGCCGACGCCCTCTGGTTCGTCTTCGACACCGAGAGGCAGGCGCCCGCCAAGATCCCCGAGTCGCAGATGGCCTACCTCACGGGCGAGGAGCGCCTCGACATGGAGCCGACGCCGCGCAAGATCGCCGTCGGGGGCGACTTCACCCAGGCGAGCCCCATCGAGGTGAAGGAGCACCACCTCGACACCAACCGCCACGTCAACAACGCCCAGTACATCTCCATGGCCATCGACGCCCTGCGCTCGCAGGGCCAGATCGTCGACGCCCGCCGCATCTTCGTGCAGTACAGGCGCATGGCCCTTCTCGGCGACACGATCGTGCCCCGCGTGCACGAGCAGGACGGCTCCTGGGTCGTGGACCTCGCGGACGAGAAGGGCGACACCTTCGCCGTCGTCAAGCTGGAGGTGCGCGCATGAGCGCGGCAGAGGCCCGCGTGGCCTGCGCCGTGGTGAGGGCGCGCGGCCGCGTCCTCGTCGTCAGGCGCGACGAGTCCGACCTCCCCGCCGGCTGGGGCCTCCCCTGCGCCGCGGCCGAGGGCGACGACGAGGCCAAGGACGCGCTCGCGCCCATGCTGGAGGCTCTTCTCGGCGGGCCGTGCTCGAGCGCGTGGCCGCTCGACGACGTCGAGGGCATGGCGGGCGAGAGGAGCGTTCGCCTCGAGTGCGTGGCCTTCGACGCGCCGCGCGACCTTGTGCCGGCGGACGGCGAGGGCGTGCGCTGGGTCGCGCCGGAGGACCTGCTCGACGTCGAGTGGTCGCCGCTCGAGCGCGAGCTCGTGATGCGCCTCGCCATGGGCTGGTCCGAGATTTTTTCGGAGAATCGTTTCTAGCGTCTGACAATTCCGGGGCGCGCCGGGAGCCTCCACTATAGTGGTCTGGCAACCAACGAAAGGACCAGTCGAATGACCAGCACCACCAACGTCGAGACCAACCAGACCAGCGAGGAGCAGCCGCGCTACATCGAGAGCGCGTCGGCGACCACCAACCCCGACAACGCGAACTCAGGCGCCAAGGCCTACGTGATCGCCGCCATCGCGATCGTCGTCCTCATCGGCATCTCGATCGGCATCGGCTCGTGCGCGGCCCTCGTCGGCAGGGCTGCCTACGCCTCCAGGGGCTCGCTCGGCTCCGGGCTCACCAGCCGCCCCAAGAGCATCGACCTCGACGACCTCGATCTCGACGACCTCGACCTCGACGACCTCGACCTCGACGACTACGACTACGACTACGACCACGGCTTCGGCGGAACCGACCCCGACCGCCTCTACGGCGACGACACGACCACCGACACCAACGGCCGCGGGGGCCGCACGAGCTCCACGACCGAGGTGTTCTCCTACTAGGCACCACGACAGGGAGGCAGGCATGAGCAAGGCAGACGACATCTTCGTCGAGATGTGCTCCGACATCATCGAGCACGGCACGACGACCGAGGGCCAGAAGGTCCGCCCGCACTGGAGCGACGGCACCCCGGCCTACACCATCAAGAAGTTCGGCGTGTGCAACCGCTACGACCTGCGCGAGGAGTTTCCCGCCCTCACGCTCAGGCGCACGGCCCTCAAGAGCGCGATGGACGAGATCCTCTGGATCTACCAGCGCAAGTCCAACAACATCCACGACCTCAACAGCTCCATCTGGGACGAGTGGGCAGACGAGTCCGGCTCGATCGGCAAGGCCTACGGCTACCAGGTCGGCCAGGTCTCCCACTACGCCGACGGCGACTATGACCAAATGGACCGCGTCCTGAAGGACCTGCGCGAGAACCCCTACTCCCGCAGGATCATGACGAACCTCTACACCTTCAGCGACCTCTCCGAGATGCACCTCTACCCCTGCGCGTTCAACGCGATCTACAACGTCACGCAGGAGCCGGGCGAGGAGAGACCCACCCTCAACATGCTGCTCGTCCAGCGCAGCCAGGACATCCTGGCAGCCAACAACTGGAACGTGTGCCAGTACGCGCTGCTGCTCATGATGGTCGCCCAGGTCAGCGACATGAACGCCGGCGAGCTCGTCCACATGATCGCCGACGCCCACATCTACGACCGCCACGTCGACATCGTCCGCGAGCTCATCGGCCGCGAGCGCCACGCCGCGCCCAAGGTGAGCCTCAATCCCGACGTGCACGACTTCTACGAGTTCACGACCGACGACCTCATCGTCGAGGGCTACGAGCACGGCCCGCAGGTCAAGAACATCCCGATCGCGGTGTAGCCATGAGGGCCATCGTTTCCGTCACCAGCGACTGGGCCATCGGCTGCGAGGGCAGGCTGCTCGTCCGCAACAAGGCGGACATGCGCCGCTTCGTGGAGCTCACCATGGGCGGCACGGTCCTGATGGGCCGCACCACCTTCGAGAGCTTCCCGGGCGGCGCCCTCAAGGGCCGCCGCAACGTGGTCCTGACCAGGCAGGAGGGATACGCTGCCCCCGGCGTCGAGACCTTCTCGTCCGCAGACGCCGCCCTCGCGGCGCTCGCCGACACCGACCCCGACACCGTCTGGCTCATCGGCGGCGAGAGCGTCTACCGCGCCCTCCTCCCCCTCTGCGACCGCGTCTTCGTCACGAAGAACGACGTCAGGCTTCCGGCCGACGCCTACTTTCCCGACCTCGACGCCGACGACGCCTGGGAGGTCGAGTCCAAGGAGCCCGGCGGCGTGACGGC